>Ga0070729_10006014_pt1 | contig 12180 bp, 11 predicted proteins | sample tdDd472_FD_66725 | JGI IMG/M metagenome (GOLD analysis project Ga0070729, IMG submission 66725) | Marine sediment microbial communities from the Atlantic coast under amendment with organic carbon and nitrate - tdDd47.2 | ecosystem: Environmental > Aquatic > Marine > Coastal > Sediment | place...
GAGAATGATTATGGCAAGTCGGATTCAGACAACCGCTGGATTATAGACCCGCTTGATGGTACGACAAACTTTGCCCATGGTTTCCCATGGTTTGCTGTTTCGATTGCACTGGAGATACGCGGCCAGCTGACACTGGGGGTTGTCTATAATCCTTATGTGGGTGAGTTTTACTTTGCCGAGCGCGGTGAAGGAGCCTTTCTGAACGAACGCCGACTGAAAGTTTCCGAAACCCGTCTTCTGGAACGGGCGTTGCTGGCGACCGGGTTTGCCTACGATCACAAGAGTTGCAAGGATAATAACTACGATTATTTTGCACGATTCCAGAGAGAAGCTCAGGCCTGCCGTCGTCCCGGAGTGGCAAGCCTCGATCTTGCCAGTGTTGCAGCCGGGCGATTCGACGGATTCTGGGAGATGAAGTTGAAACCCTGGGATTTGGCTGCCGGAATCCTTCTGGTCGAAGAGAGCGGTGGCATGGTAAGTGACTTTGATGGCAATCCGATGACTCTCGAGTCTCTGGAGTGCCTGGCCAGCAATGTCCTGATTCATGAAGAAATGCAGAAGATCCTGCAGCCGGGATGCCGTCCACATGCTCTTCCGTCAATCTGAAATGTCATTTTTTATGTTCAGGAAGACAATCATTTGCTTTCTTGCAATTCTGTCGTTCTGGTCATCACCACTCCTGACAGATGTTTTTGCCTTGTCAGAAAACCTGATGGGGAAAGCCATTACCCTGCTCGAACAGAAAGATTATTCGGGTGCGCTCGAGGTGCTGTTCTCCCTGGAAAAAACTCTCAGCAACCCTGCCCAGATATCCAATATGTTCGCCGTTGCCTATCTGGGGCAAGGCTACCAACTGCTTGCTGCCGGAGAATTCCGGTCCGCACGCGACTCTTTTCGTACCGGTCGCAGCTACAACGATGCAGATATCCGCCTCTGGCAGGGTGAGGCCATTACCCTGTACCGACTGGGCAAATACCCGGAAGCGGTCTCTTTGCTCGATCAGGCCCTCGGCATTGATCAAAAAAATCCTGATGTTTACCTTCTTCAAGGCAAGGCTTATTACGCAGGCGGGCGCATGGCTGAAGCTGTTGATGCACTGCGGAGATCTGTAGAATACGGTGGTGGTGATGAAGTTGCCCGTCTGCTCGGCAAGGTTCGACGGGAGTGGCAGATTGAAGAGCAGATGCAACAGGAATACCGGGGGCATTTCCAGTTGTCCTTCGTCGACGGTGAACAAGCTTCAGACCTGGCCTCCGATATCCTGGAAACTCTTGAAGATGCCTACGTAGAGGTGGGCTCCGATCTGGCGTATTACCCAGATATCAGGGTCCCGGTTCTGCTTTACTCCCATAGGGACTTTGCCGACGTGACTCATTCGCCGGACTGGGCTGGTGCAGTCTACGACGGCAAGATTCGTCTGCCGCTGGCCGGTATGCGGGAGGTGACAAATCGATTCTCAGCGATTCTCTATCATGAGTACATGCATGTTCTGGTTCACTTCATGGCGGGAAGAAATGTGCCGGTTTGGCTCAATGAAGGCTTGGCGGAGCTTTCCGGCCGTAGAATTGATTCCACTCCGTTGACTGATTTGACCGCGGCCTCAGAAACAGGTCAGCTCCTCGAGTGGCATGATCTTGAAAAGCCGTTTTCCGGTCTCCCTGATTATCTGGTTCCGCTGGCGTACGAACAGAGTTATTCCCTTGTCCTCTTCATGGTCGACAGTTATGGATGGCACAACATGGTAGAACTTCTGGAGAGCCTGGGCAAACAGCATGAATGGCAGGGAGCCGTTACAGCGGTTTACCAGGAGTACGGACTGGATTGGCCTGCCATCCTGAAAGAATGGCAGGCCGATCTTAACTGATCAAAGTTACTCGGTCTTTTCTTCTGGCTGAGCAACTTCCTGTGATGACTCCTCGGTCCTGATCTGCTCGATTTCTTCCTCGAGAGCTGCCGCCTCGGCCTTCAGTTCATCAAGCCTGTTCAAAATAGCCTTGACCGCCTCCTGGCTCATGATACTTTTTTTCCCGGCTTCGCGTAAATCGTCAATCAGTTTGCCGAGCTCGGCGTGAGTTGAACCGATCTTTTTATGCACCGCGGAGAGGTCAATTTTCTTCTGCACCAGTTTTTTATACTGATTGGCTTTGAAGGTTGCATTGTTGAAAGCCTGCCTGGTGCTTCCCCAGAGCTTTTCGGTGGTTCCCTTGAGCTTTTCTAGCTGATCCTCCTGTCGCTCCGCTGGTTCACCGGATTCAGTTTCTGGTGTTTTCACTTCTTTATCTTGTTCGTCCATATTGTTCCTCCTAGGTTGTTTTATGAAGTTTATCATTGTCTTATGGAGGGTCAAGGAGATCTTTTAACTATCACTTCTTGCCCCTGACAGTACGATCGTTTAAACTATTCGCGTTTATCTTACCAGGAGGAATAATATGGCTTCAGCCGAAAGAGGACAAACCAAGTTTCAGATCAATTTGCGGCGCTATTTACGTGAAAGTGGCGTTGATCGCGATCTGACCCGTGTGATCTGCGAAATCGCCAATGCCTCCAAGTATATTATTAATGCGATACGTACTGGTGATCTTGGCGTGGCCGGGACATCCAACCTTTATGGTGAACAACAACTGGCACTCGATGTTTTGTCCGACCGGATCATTCAGAAGCGCATGATGTACTCCGGTGTGGTCGCCAAGATTGCTTCCGAGGAGGTGGATGAAATCATAGAGGTGACCGTCCCGACCAACGGTCGCTACTCTGTTGCTTTTGACCCCCTCGACGGGTCGTCACTTGTCGATGTCAACCTTGCGGTTGGTACGATTGTCTCCATCTATGAAGGGGATAATATCCTGCAGCCGGGACGGAACCAGGTTGCAGCCCTTTATGTCCTTTACGGGCCCCGCACAACCATGGTGGTCTCGACCGGCAACGGGGTGCATGAATTTGCTATGAACCTGCTGATGGAATTTGACCTGGTCCAGGAGAATATTCAGCTGGAAGGACCAGCCAAGATCTATGCACCAGGAGGAGCCCGTAATAAATATCCTGCCGGGGTCGAAAAATTTACCCGACACCTTGAAACCAAGGGTGCCAAGTTGCGTTACAGTGGTGGGTTTGTCCCTGATATCAACCAGGTTCTGATCAAGAGAAGTGGTATCTTTATGTATCCGCACCTTACAGATACCCCTTCAGGAAAACTTCGCTTGCTCTACGAATTAAACCCCATGGCATTCCTGGTGGAACAGGCTGGTGGAGCGGCTTCCAACGGGAGACAGAGAATCCTTGACATCGAACCGGAGAGTGCTGACCAGTGTGCACCGGTTTTTATCGGATCTCCTGAGGCCGTTGAAATGGCAGAAAAATTTATCAGGGAAGAAGAGGGATAGCGGACAACCCTTCAGTAACTGAGAAATGGAGGCACGTGATGGTTACGTGCAGTTCATTTTTGGTGAACGTATGGCCTAGTCAGTCAAGAGTGTAGAGCGTATCGTCGTGCTCAGGGGGCAGGTATTGCTTCTTCAAACCCTTTAACCTCTTCTGGCTGAACAGGTCGTCACCATCGAAGAGATCCCCCATTTCTGCTTCAATCTGCTCCGGGTCTTCGCCCGCATCCAGGCGGCTGAGAGCTTCCTCTGCACCATCACTGAGTTCCATTCCAGTCATGCTGGAGAACCTGCGCATGAAATTGGCCATTGCCTGCGGGTCTTTCTCGTCAATGTTTTCCATCTCACCAGCGAGGGTCATCACCGCCTGCTCCATCTTTGATTCGTCAATGTCTGGTATGTCTTCGGCAGGTTCGTCGAGATTCCTTGATATGGCAAACGTAGAAACTTGCTTTTCCAGTTCTGGCCGTTTGCAGCGCGGGCAGGATGGGGTTTTGTCCGTGCTGACACGACGGGACAGGAAGTTGAAAATGGCATGGCAATCTGTACAGTAGAATTCGTAGACAGGCATTGAGCTCTCCTGATTGAAAATTTATAGATTTATTTAACGCAAAGGCGCTAAGAGCGCAAAGGTTAAATAACAAAAAGCCCGGCAGGTTATCTGCCGGGCTTCTGGTTTTACGTGTTCTGAATGGGTTTAGTTGGCCAGCTCCTTGGCTTTTTCAAAGCCGAGGCTGAAGGCCTTCTTGTTCAGTTCCTTGAAGGCTTCCGGCACTTTACGCAGCACTGCTTCTTCACCAGCTTCCTTGGAAACGACACCGGTCAGGCCGATCATGGCCCCGAGGGCAACTACGTTGGCGACGATCTCACGACCGATGTCTTCCTTGGCCATCCGCATGATTGGAAGACGATGGACAATGAAGTCACCTTTCGGTGCTGTGTGCACAAAGTCGGCGTCCAGCAGCAACAATCCGCCTTTTTTGATGCCGTTAGCATATTTGTCGGCTGCTTCCTGGGTCATTGCCAGGCAGGCGTCGACAATCGTTGCTTTCGGGTAGTCGATAGGTTCATCCGAGATGATAACCTCGGATTTTGAGGCACCACCACGGGCTTCAGGACCGTAGCTCTGTGACTGCACGGCGCTTTTACCTTCAATGATGGATGCTGCCTCGGCGAGGATAATTCCGGCGGTGATCAGGCCCTGACCACCGGCACCGGAAAAGCGAAGCTCATAACGTTCAGCCATGGTTCTTTCTCCTTAGGGTAATGATCAGGCGCCTTGCGCCTTCTTGATAACTTCTTCGTACATATCGCAGTACTCAGGCTTCTCTGTGTCATGGAACAACACGCCAGTCAGGAACTTGCCTTCCAGCTTTTCTGCAGGCAGCTTGGCAGCAGCCTTGGCTGGTACGGCATTCGCCTTGAGGTACTTCATCATGTCAACGACAGAGCGGAACTTGTTGCGGCGACCGTAAGTGGTCGGGCAGTCGTCCAGAACCTCGATGATGGACATCCCTTTGTGCTGGATCCCCTGCACGATCAGCTTGTCGATCTCACGAGGATGGGCAGCGGTGGTACGGGCTACGAAGGTAGCACCGGAGCCGATGGCCAGCTTGGAGATGTCAAAAATCGGGTCAGGGTTGCCATAAGGCGTGGTCGATGCCTTGGCGCCAGTCGGGGTACAGGGTGAGAACTGACCTCCGGTCATGCCGTAGATGAAGTTGTTCATCAGCACGTAGGTCATGTCGATGTTACGACGACATGCGTGGATGAAGTGGTTACCGCCGATAGCGGTACCGTCACCGTCACCGCCGCAGCAGATGACGTTCATCTCGGGTTTGGCCATCTTGACGCCGGTGGCAAATGCAGCAGCACGGCCGTGAGCGGTGTGCAGGGTGCAGGCATCCAGGTAGCCAGGGAGGCGGCTGGCGCAGCCGATACCGGATACGATACATGTGTTCTTGCGATCAAGCTCGCAGGTGTCCATGGCCCGGATCAGGCCCTTCATAACGATGCCGTGACCGCAGCCGGGGCACCAGATGTGCGGCAGCTTGCCGGGACGGATCGATTTTTCGTAATCGTAAGCCATTAGAGGACCTCCTTGACTTTGGCCATGATCTGCCCGGGGTTGATTGGTTCACCATCGACCCGGCCTTCATGGACCACAACACAGTTGCCTTTGGCAACGCGCTCAACTTCAAAGACCATCTGGCCAAGGTTCATCTCTGCAACCACGATGGCTTTGGCCTGTTCTGCCAGCTCGGCAGTCCGTTTTTCCGGGAACGGCCAGAGGGTGATGGCGCGGAACATGCCGGCCTTGATGCCTTCTTTGCGTAGTTCGTTGACGGCATAACGGGCGGAACGGGCGGTCGAACCGAAGGCCCAGATGATAACTTCGGCGTCTTTAGTCATGTACTCTTCGTATTTCTCGATGTCAGCGACATTGTCCATGACCTTGGCGATCTGGCGACGCTCTTCCGCTTCAACCAGGTTAGCCTTGGTGGTCGGGAAGCCGTCATCTGCCTTGTTCAGGCCTGTGACATGGTACTTGTACTCGGAACCGAAGTCAGCCAGTGGCGGAATCTGACCCTTGGTGGAATCGTAGGGCTTGTAGTCTTCAGGGCCGACCGAAGGGGCCTCACGGTCGATGACTTCCAGCTCGCCTGGTTCTGGGAACTCAATGCGCTCACGCATGTGACCGACGATCTCGTCAAACAGAACCTGTACCGGCATGCGGTATTTCTCTGCCAGGTTGAAAGCGCGAACTGTCTCGGTGAAGATCTCTTGGCAGGAGTCCGGTACCAGGGCGATGGCAGCATGGTCGCCATGGGTACCCCACATTGCCTGCATGACATCGGACTGGCCCGGGCCTGTCGGCATACCGGTCGAAGGACCGCCACGCATAACATTAATGATGACGCAGGGAACTTCGGCGATGCAGGCATAACCGATCAGTTCCTGCTTGAGGGAGACGCCGGGACCGGAGGTCGCGGTGATCGACTTGGCGCCGGTCAGTGATGCGCCGATGACTGAAGCCATGGCACCGATTTCGTCTTCCATCTGGATGAATTTGCCGCCGACCTTGGGAAGTTCTATTGACAGAACTTCTGCGACCTCGGTCGAGGGGGTGATGGGGTAACCACCGAAGAACTTGGCGCCGGCATAGACTGCACCCATCGCACAAGCTTCGTTCCCCTGTAACAGAGCAACTTTCTTAGCCACGTTCACTCTCCTTGTATAGAAATGGGTCGTTTACTCGTCATGGACCTTGATGGCGAAGTCCGGGCAGAGCAGCTCACACTGCATGCACTTGATACAGTCTTCTGGTCTTGGGACTGTGACCAGGAAGACATCCATCTCCAAGACATCCTTCGGGCAGAATTCGACGCATATGCTGCAGCCTTTGCAGTTGCGCTCGATAACTTCGAGTCTTGCACCACTCATTCTGGTTCGTCTCCTTTGTACTTGAATTTTCGCTGAAAACAGCGGATTTCGCGGCGAAAAGATATCACAAGTGGCCAAGCTACGCCACAATATTTTTTGTATACAGTATATTTTTCCAGAGTGTTTGATCTGGCTTAAAAAACACCTGCAATTTATCCGAGATTGCAGTCTGGATAAGAAAGAAGGGCAATGTCGCCATTGCCCTTCTTTTGGGTACGACGTAAAAAGTATGTGCTTACAGGAGGCCCATCTTTTCGAGATCGGCGATCAATCCCCTGACCGCGTTGACCGAGTTGTCCATCAGGGCCTGCTCGGTTGCATCAAGCTTGAACTCAACGATCTTTTCAACACCTCCAGCGCCGAGAACACAGGGGACACCGACGTAGTAGCCGTCAACACCGAATTCACCCTTAAGCAGAGCACAGGTCGGCAGGACGCGCTTTTGGTCCTTGAGGACCGACTCGGCCATGGCAATTGCTGCAGATGCCGGGCTGTAGAAAGCGCTGCCAGTCTTGAGCAGAGCGACGACTTCGCCACCGGCTGCTTTGGTGCGCTCGACCATGGCGGTCATGACTTCTTCTGCCTTAGCTGCGCTACCGTACTTCTGCTCGAGGAGTTCCATAACCGGGATGCCCTGAACGCTGGCATAGCGAACCAGGGGAACCATGGTGTCGCCGTGGCCGCCAAGAGTCATTGCGGATACGTCCTTGACAGATACGCCGAGTTCCCAGGCGATGAAAGCCATGAAACGGGCGGAGTCGAGAACACCAGCCTGACCAAAGACGCGCTCTGCCGGGAAACCGGTGACTTTCTGGCACAGGGTGACCATGGCGTCGAGCGGGTTGGAGATAACGATTACGAAAGAGTTCGGAGCGTTGTCGCGGATACCTTCGGCAACCTGGGTCATGATCTTGGAGTTGACTTCGATCAGGTCATCACGGCTCATGCCGGGCTTGCGGGGCAGGCCGGCGGTAACGATAACGACGTCGGCGCCGGCGATGTCAGCATAACTGTTGGTGCCGGTACAGGAAACGTCAAAGCCGTCGATCGGAGATGCTTCGGCCAGGTCGAGGGTCTTGCCCTGGGGCATATCCTCGACGACGTCGAACATGACCACGTCACCCAATTCACGCAGGCAGGCCAGTTGAGCCAGCACGCCACCAATCTGTCCACCACCAATCAGTGCAATTTTTGGTCTCGCCATTTTCTCTCTCCTTAATTAAGTTGGGAATAAAAGAGTGGGACGGAGCATCAGGCTCCGTCCCATCCGTGTTTAATTACATGTTGTCGATAATTGCGTTGAAAGTAGCGCTCGGGCGCATGGCTGTAGCAGCCTTGGCCGGATCGAACTTGAAGTAACCACCTACGTCAACCGGGGAACCCTGGCAACCGATAAACTCAGCGTCGATCTTGTCAACGTTGGCTTCTATCTCAGCAGCAACCTTGGCAAAGCGTGCTTTCATTTCAGCGTCTTTGTCCTGAGCTGCTAGAGCTTGTGCCCAGTAGAGAGCCAGGAAGAAGCTGCCACCGCGGTTGTCTATTTCCTTGACTTTACGGGAAGGCAGTTTCTGATTCTCAAGGTACTGGCCGATAGCAACATCCAGAGTCTCGGCCAGGATAGCAGCCTTTGGGTTGTTGTCTGCAGATGCCGCCTGCTCCAGAGAAGGAACCAGAGCGCAGAACTCACCGAGGGAATCCCAGCGGATGTGACCTTCTTTAAGGAACTGCTCAACATGCTTCGGAGCCGAACCGCCGGCGCCAGTCTCGAACAGGCCACCACCGTTGATCAGAGGAACGATGGAGAGCATACGGGCTGAAGTGCCCAGCTCGAGGATCGGGAAGAGGTCGGTCAGGTAGTCTCTCAGCACGTTACCTGTCGCGGCGATGGCGTTCTTGCCTTCGCGAACCAGCTTGAGGGAAAACTTCATTGCATCGACAGGAGGCATGATCTGGATGTCGAGACCAGCGGTGTCGAACTCAGGCAGGTACTTGTTGACCTTTTTGATGATCTGCTGATCGTGACCACGCTTCTCGTCGAGCCAGAAGATGCAGGGCTCACCGGAAGCTTTGGCGCGATTCACAGCCAGTTTGACCCAGTCCTTGATCGGAATGTCTTTGGTTTGGCTGGAACGATAGATGTCGTCCTTGCTGACCGGTTGCTCCATCAGAACGGTACCGTTGGAACCAACGACCTGGAACTTACCGTTCGAAGGAGCTTCGAAAGTCTTGTCGTGGGAACCGTATTCTTCAGCTTTTTGTGCCATCAGGCCGACGTTGGCGACACTACCCATGGTGGCTGGGTTGAACTGGCCATTCCGGTTGGCATCCTCGCAGATCTCACGGTACATGGTGGAGTAGCAGCGATCAGGGACCATGGCGATGGTGTCCTGCAGCTCGTCTTGCAGATTCCACATCCGGCCACCGTCACGCACGACGTTCGGCATTGAAGCATCAACGATGACGTCGTTCGGAACGTGCAGGTTGGTGATGTTTTTACGTGAGTCTACCATAGCCAGAGCGGCCTGGCCTTCGTAGCAAGCGTTGATGTCAGCTTCGATTTCGGCTTTCTTGTCAGCCGGAAGCTTGTTGAGCTTGTTGAGGATGTCACCCATACCGAAGTTCGGGTTGGCACCGATTGAAGCCAGAGTGTCGGCATGCTTCTCAAGGGCGGCCTTGAAGTAAACCTTGACGCAGTGACCGAACATGATCGGATCGGATATCTTCATCATGGTCGCTTTGAGGTGCAGAGAGAGCAATACACCCTTTTCTTTGGCTTCTTGTGCGGTCTTGGCGTAAAACTCCTGCAGTTTGGCAACTTTCATGACCGAGCTGTCAAAGACTTCGCCAGCCTGCAGGGCGACTTCTTTCTTGACTTCGACATTGCCCGCTTCGTCAACAAACTGGATCTTGACGGTGTCAGCAGCATCCATGGTCACCGATTTTTCGGTCTCATAGAAGTCACCACCGTCCATGTGGGCAACGCGGCACTGGGATGTGCCCGGTGCCGGCCAGTCCTGCATCATGCGGTGCGGGTTCTTCTGAGCGAATTTCTTGACTGAAGCAGCAGCGCGGCGATCGGAGTTGCCTTCACGCAGGACCGGGTTTACGGCAGAACCAAGGCATTTGGCGAAACGCGCCTGCAGTTCTTTCTCTTCAGGGGTATTGGCTTCCTCAGGATAGCTGGGGATGTCGTAGCCTTTTTCCTGCAGCTCGTTGATGCAGTCCTGCAGCTGGGGGATCGATGCACTGATGTTCGGCAGCTTGATGACGTTGGCTTCCGGAGTCAGAACGATCTCACCCAGTTCTGACAGGTAGTCAGCAACCTTCTGCTCTTCAGTCAGGTTCTCGGGGAAGTTTGCGATAACGCGGCCGGACAGGGAAATGTCCTTGGTTTCTACGTCGACGCCGGTTCCTTTGCAGAATGCCTGAACGATCGGCAGGAATGCATAAGTAGCCAACGCCGGTGCTTCATCAATTTCGGACCAGATAATCTTAGCCATGAGTCTCTCTCCTTGAAGTGTTTATATCAGTATTGCCAGAGGCAGAATGTCAAAATAAAAAATGCGCAAGAATGCCTTGCGGAAAGGTGTATACAGTATACAAACGGCTTTTGGGCTGTCAAGGAAAAAGTGCGGCGGATTTCCCGACTAAAACCGTGGGAAAACACAATCAAAAGATAACATATTTATAGCTGACTGCAGCGGAATGGCAACAACATGTACAAGCTTGCTAAAAAGCCCGCTCTGCGCAGCTTATTTAATCCTTGTCTGCTGCCATTATAAACCGTGGGTAGAAGCAAAGTGGCAGTCTTCATGGTCGAAAATAGGCGTGGAATGATAACAGTTTTTTACTGGCTCTGAGGAGTTGATACGGGGACGGGGAAAATGTCAGATTCCCGAGCTCTCTGGCGGGCCTCTTCCAGCTCTTCGCTGGTCATGTCGCGACGGATGCCGAGAGTCTGTCCCGGAAATATCTGGCGAGGATTCTTGATCTGGTCACGGTTGGCCTGGTAGAGCAGGGGCCACAGCAATCCTTCACCGTAGACCTGGGGTTGTGCTGAAATTGTCCAAAGGGTTTCCCCTTCCCCGACACTGTATTCATCGACCAGCTCGATTTGTGGCTCTGGCGTGGGTACGGGGACTGGTTTCGCAGCTGGTTTCGCAGTTGGTTTCACGGTTGGTTGCTTTTTCTCCGGTTTGATCTCAGTTTCAGTTTGGGTTGCTTTCCGCTCGGCCTGCCGGGCTTGTTCTGCCAAGATAGCCTTCTCTGTCTCTTCCTGCTCAAGCCTGGCCTGGCCTTCCTCAGCAAGAGAAACAGCACGCCGGGCATGTTGGAGGGCATACTCAACCGAATCCCGGGCGTCATCGTAGTCGGCTCTGTCCATTGCCCTGTGCGCATCATTCAGGGCCGTATGCGCAGCCTGGTATTCGACCGGGGCGAAGTCCATGGCTTGCAACTCCCCGGCTCTCTTGACCATGTGTTCTGCCGCATCCAGTTCCTGGTGTGGTGGTTTGGCACAGGAAACCAGCGATGCAACAAGAGCGAGTGTAAACAGGTAACGCAACATATGATTGGCAGTCCGTTTCAAATCCGGAATCAGTCCTGTTTCTGCTGGGCACGTACCGCGAGGCGGATACCCAGTTCGCGCAGCTGTTTTTCATCGACTGTTCCGGGAGCTTCCGACATCAGGTCCGTTGCTTTCTGGGTTTTCGGGAAGGCAATGACGTCACGGATCGATCCGGCTCCGGTCAGGATCATCATGATCCGGTCGAGACCGAAGGCAATGCCGCCGTGTGGCGGGGCGCCGAATTCAAGTGCGTCCAGCAGAAAGCCGAACTTCTCCCGGGCTTCTTCTACGCCGATGCCGAGCAGATTGAACATCCTGCTCTGTATCTCCTGATTGTGAATACGAATACTGCCCCCGCCGATTTCGGAACCGTTCAGCACCAGGTCGTAAGCCTTGGCCCGTGCCTTGCCCGGGTCAGACTCGAGCAGCGGGATATCCTCGTCAAGTGGTGCAGTGAAGGGGTGATGAACGGCAACATGTCGACGTGTTTCAGCATCCCATTCAAGGAGCGGGAAGTCGGTGACCCATAAAAACTTGTATTCTTTCGGTTCGGCCAGGCTGAGTTTTTGTCCAAGGTGTCCTCTCAAACGGCCCAGGGATTCGTTGGCAATTGCCGGTGTGTCGGCACCGAACAGCAGCAGGTCACCCGGCTTCGCATCGAGAGCGGCGCCGATCCCGGTGAGTTCTTCTTCAGTGAAAAATTTGGCAATCGGAGATTGCCAGCTGCCATCTTCCAGGATCTTGACCCAGGCCATTCCCTTGGCGCCATAAATGGCCGCGAAATCGGTCAGG
>Ga0070729_10006015_pt1 | contig 12178 bp, 8 predicted proteins | sample tdDd472_FD_66725 | JGI IMG/M metagenome (GOLD analysis project Ga0070729, IMG submission 66725) | Marine sediment microbial communities from the Atlantic coast under amendment with organic carbon and nitrate - tdDd47.2 | ecosystem: Environmental > Aquatic > Marine > Coastal > Sediment | place...
GGGAGATCGCCAGGCTGATGTTGTCTCACGGCCGCATTGAAGAGGCCACACAAGTCTGTCTGAAGGCGCTCGACGTCGCCCCGAAGGAGTTGAGCTTTCTCAGCACCATCCTGCAGGAGTTGCGTGCCGGCGGCCATGTGGAAGAGGCGGATCGGGTGATGGCGATAGCGCTCGAGAAGAACCCAGATGTCAGGCTGGATGCCGAGCCGGCCGCCGCTGCAACGCCGGGCTTCGAGTTCGAAGAGGAGTCCGAGCCCGAGGCAGAATCGATCTCGGCGAGCGGTTCCGACGAGAGCATCCTCGAGGCAGCGCTGGAAGAGGCCATCGCAGCCGAAACAGCCGCGAGTGAAGAGGCAGTCGAGGAAGATCTCGAGTTCGAGATCGATCTCGAGGGTATCGAGGACCTCGAAGTCGATGAGGCCCCCAGCGAAGTGAGTCTGGACCTTGGCGACATCCAGCAGTCTGCGCTGGAGGAATCGGCTAGGAGCGAACTGGAGAAGAAGGCCGAGCTGCTCATTGAAGCGGATGTCCTGGCCAGATATGGGATGGAGGACAAGGCGGTCGAGAGGCTGGAGGAGCTACTCGAGATCGCCGAGGAAGATCCCGAGGTGCATTGCCGACTCATCACGCTGCACCTGGAGCTGAAGCATGCCGACCGGGTCGCTGAGCTGGCCAATCAACTGGCGGGTTTCGAGACGAATCAGGAGGTCGAGGACGCCTGGGAGAGCATCCAGAAACTCCTCATCGAGGACGGCTTCACGATCAAGGAGCGGCTGGTCAGTCCGCCAGTGCCAGTAGCGATCGAGCTGGAGGAGGTGCCCGAGGCGGAGGCTCCTGTCGCGTCGGCTGAGCCGGAAGAGGACGCTAGTTGGCTCGAGGACGTGAGTCAGGGGGTGGCCGAGTCCGGGGCTGCTCGCGATGACCTCTTCGAGCAGGAGGATGAGTTCTTCGATCTGGCCACCGAGCTGGAGAAGGAGCTGGAGGACGAGGAGGAGCTGGAGGGCGAGGAGCTCCTCGTGGCGCCTGAAGAGCAGAGCCTGGAGGAAATCGTCGAAGGCTTCAAGAAGGGGATGGCCGAAACCCTGTCGGCCGAGGACTACGACACCCACTACAACCTTGGGATCGCCTATAGGGAGATGGGGCTCATCGATGAGGCGATCGGTGAGTTTCAGCTGGCCGCGAAAGACCCCAGGTACCTCGTCGACTGCTGCTCGCTGTTGGCGACGTGCTTCCTCGAGAAGGGCTTTCCGGAGCTTGCAGTCAAGTGGTACAAGGAGGGTCTTGACTCGCCGACGATCACCGAGGAGGAGACGTTGGGTCTCTGGTACGAGCTCGGCAATCTCTACGTCTCGATCGGCGAAGAGGACCAGGCCCGACTGCAGTTTGTCGAGATCTACGGCGTCAACTCCAGCTACCGGGATGTCGGTAGTAAGCTCGAAGAGCTGAGCGAGAGGTAGCGCGAGCTCTCACCCTCCTTCGTCGCGACACGGCTTCTCATGACGAGCCAACAGAAGATCTATTGGTCGGCTGTAGCCCTGATCGGCTTGCTGGTTGGTGGCTTGATGCTGTCGGGCCCGGTCGAGCAGCAGTTTGCGCCGGAGCCGGTGGCTGCTTGGGTCGCCATCCAGGCAGAAGGCTCTGATGTCGCCCAGACGGGCAGGTTGGAGGTCTCCGCCGGGACAAATTTCGAGTTGCATGCCGTGCTCGAGGCCAAGGAATGGTCTGGCAAGACGATCTACTTCACAGAGGCGGATCGGCTCGTCATCGAGGGCGAAGAGATCCCACCCGACCTTCTTCGGCGTTGGACCCGCAGCGAGGCGCCCAGAATCCTCTGGTTCACGGTGGAGGGGTTCTCACCTTTTGTCGCTATCGAAGAGGCCAAGGGCCTCGAAGCGTTCTACTTCCGGGAGGTCTTTCGCTCGGATTGGGCCCGAGCTTGGTCCGTTCCAGGGGACTTGCAGCCCAGTGCCGAGAGACAAGAGGTTCGCGACATGGTGACGGGCCTGCCGCGCTTCGGCACCCAGCGCTTCCACGTGCGAATCGAAATGTTCGGGCCGAAAAGCTCGATCACACCCGAGGTAAGGCTGCGATCTCCAGAGGCTACGGACCTGCCAAGGAAGGTAGAAGGCTTCCCGACGGTGATCGCGTCTTTGCCGGGAGGGCTGGAGGTTCCGTCCCAGGTCTTCGGCCTGAGCCAGATCGAGGTAGCGCCGCAGGCTCTCGGCAGTGCGGGTGACGTGTTGGCGGATTGGACGCGGAATCGCCTGGCTTTCTCGCGATTGACGGTAGTTCGGGAGATGCTCGATCGCGCCCGGCTCTCCTATGAGGACCTGAAGTGGACCGATGTCGATCTCCAGGAGGGGCCGGCATGGAGCCTCGAGGCTGTCGAGCCCGGAGATTTCTTGAGAGTCGGGGAGAGAATCGCCATTCTGGTGGCCGATCGAGGGAAGCCAGGGGTTCTCGATCGCTCCGATCTGTGCTTCGACTTCATCAAAGGAGCGAGAGTCCGCCCCCTCGACGAGATCTTCGTCGGCGACGGCCTGGTGGAGTGGGCACGGCAGATGTCGTCGTCGATTGCCGCCGCCAACTGAGCGGGAACCCAGGAAGATGCGATGAACGGTCCCTTGTTCGATCATCTCGAGCCGCCAGCGCCGGAGCGGTCGGGCTCGGCGCCCCTGGCCGACCGGATGCGCCCAGAGTCTCTCGATGAGGTGGTCGGGCAGGAGGTCGTCGACGAAGGCGGCTACTTGCGGCGAGCCATGGCCGAGGATCGGGTCCCGTCGCTCATCCTGTGGGGCCCACCGGGAACCGGTAAAACGACGATTGCGCGCATTCTGGCGGCTGAGATCACCTGCCGATTCGTACCTTTCAGTGCCGTGACCTCAGGAATCAAGCAGGTCAAGGAGGTCATGGCAGAGGCGGCGCGACTGCGGGGTGCCGAGACCCGGCGGACGCTGCTCTTCGTGGACGAAATCCACCGATTCAATCGAGCCCAGCAGGATGCCTTTCTCCCCTACGTCGAAAGTGGAGACATTCTGCTGATCGGTGCAACCACCGAGAACCCTTCGTTTCACATCAATTCAGCCCTGCTTTCGAGATGTCGGCTCGTCGTTCTGCGCCCCTTGAGCGAGGCCGAGCTCGAGAGGGTCGTCGCCCAGGCTCTAGCGGACGAGGAGCGGGGCCTTGGCAGTCTGCGAATCGAATTCGAGGACGACGCCCTGGCGACTCTGGTGCAGATGGCCTCGGGTGACGCGCGAAGAGCGCTCAATCTAGTGGAACTGGTTGCGCTCGATGCGGCAGGAGACGCGGTTCGACAGATTGACGCGGCCAGAGTGTCCCGGGTTGTTCAGCAGAAGGTGCTCTTGTACGACAAGTCGGGCGAAGAGCACTTCAATCTCATTTCCGCACTGCACAAGTCGCTCAGGGAGAGTGACCCTGATGCGGCCCTGTACTGGCTTGCACGGATGCTGACAGCGGGCGAAGCCCCCTTGTACATCGCCCGCCGCCTGGTCCGTTTTGCGAGTGAGGATGTGGGGCTGGCCGATCCGATGGCATTGCCCCAGACCCTTGCGGCCTGGGACGCCTATCACCGCCTCGGTTCCCCGGAAGGGGAGCTGGCCCTCGCTCAGGCGACTCTCTACCTGTCGCTCGCTCCGAAGAGCAATTCAGTCTATGCGGCCTACGGCGAAGTCCGTCGCGCGGTGGAAGAAGAGCCCGCAGCGCCGGTGCCAGCCGCGCTGCGCAACGCTCCGACGAAGCTCATGACTGAGCTTGGATACGGCGAAGGCTACGTTTACGCCCACTCCGTCGATGAGGGTGTCGGCGGGATCGAGTGCCTACCGGAGAATCTGGCGGATCGATGCTTCTACAGACCGCAGGAACGGGGCTTCGAGCGCGAGCTGTCACTGCGTCTCGAAGAGTTCCGAGCCCTGAAAGAGCGAGTCAGACGGTCCTCTAGTGCCAAATGAAGAGTACGAGCACGTAAGCCCAGTAGCCGACCACGAGTCCGACGGCTTCTACCCGACTGAGCCTAGAGCCGGTTCCAAAACACCGCCAGACCACCAGGCTGACCAGCATCATCACGATCAGATCGAACCAGACCGGCTCGACGACCGAGATGGGCCGAGCCGCCGCGGTCGCGCCGAGGATGAACAGGATGTTGAAGACATTCGATCCGATGAGATTGCCGATGACGATGTCGCCTTCTTTGCGAGCGGCGGCCACCACGCTACTAGCCAGCTCGGGTAGGCTCGTGCCGAAGGCCACAACCGTGAGGCCGATGACTCGCTCGCCCACGCCGAGAGCGCGCGCCAACCCTACGGCTCCCTGAATCAGAGCTTGTGCTCCAGCCACCAGTAGGCCGATCCCGGCGATCACCAGGAGCAGACTGATACCCACAGATCGCCATCTGTCGCCGAAAGCCTCGTCGAACTCTGCAGAGACCTCGGCCTTTTCCGGCTCCCGCCGCCACAGCAGTCTCATCAGATAGACAACCAGGATCGTCAGAAGCAGGCCTCCTTCGAGCCGACTCACCTGGGCGTCCCAGACTAGCGGGAAGACGAGGGCGCTGGTCAGCAGCATGAACGGGACTTCTCTCTGGATGAATCGGGCCGCGACGGTAAGGGGCCAGATCGCCCCCGTGATTCCCAAGACCAGTGAGAGGTTCGCAATGTTGGAGCCGATGATATTGCCCATCGCGACAGCCGGCGCACCCTGGAAGACACCGACCAGGCTGGCAGCCAGCTCCGGGCTCGAGGTGCCCATCGAGACGATCGTCAGTCCGATGATCATCGGACTCAGGCCCAGGCGTCTTCCCAGGTTCGCGGCACCCCGGACCAGACCTTCGCCCCCCGCGTAGAGAAGGCCGATACCCAGGATCAGGAGAAGGAAGTCCATTGTCCCGACATCAGGCTACTCAGAAGCCTGTTCGATCACGCTGACCACGGCCTCCTTCGTCAAGAGCTCGGAGAAGACGTACGGCTCCTGATCGGGCCGATAGAGGAGGTAGAAGGGAATGCCGTAGCGCCCATGATCGGCGAGGTACTGCGTGATCGTGTCGCTCCGAGTCGTCCAGTCAGCCTTCATCGAGATGACCTCGTGCTTCTCGAAAGCCCCGGCAACTTCGGGAGTCTCGAGGACCAGTCGCTCGTTGACCTTGCAGGTGAAGCACCAATCGGCCGTGACATCGACGAACACCAGGTGACCGGCCGAGGCCAGGCGCTCCGCCTCCTGTCGATCGAAGGTCAGCCAGTCGATGAGGCCGGTGGAATGCCCGGTGCTCGAAGGGTCGACCCTCGTAACGTCGGCGCCAGCTGCCAGAGCCACGGCCACTACCATTGTGATCACGATGCCGACAAGAGCCAGTTTTCTGACCCAGCCCCGAATGGTGGAGCTGTGACGAATCCACACGAACATGGCCATCCCGAGGATCGCCAGCTCGATGAACGCCAGGCGCTCTCGACTGATCTGCGCAGCGAGAACATAGAGCAGCCAGATCGCAGCCGCGGCCAGAAGGAATCCCATGACGATCCGTAGGTTGTCCATCCACGGACCCGGCTTGGGCAGGAGTTGTGCTGTCCTGGGTGCGGCGGCCAGAATGAAGTAGGGCAGTGCCATGCCAACGGCGATAGCGGTGAAGACGGCAAAGATCGTCGAGGCTGGTTGACTCAGGGCGAAGCTCACCGCCGTGCCCAGAAACGGCGCCGAACAGGGGGTAGCCATGAGAGTGGCGAACAGACCCGAGGCCAGATGCCCGGGGACCCCCTCCTTGGGTCCGGAATCCGCGAACTGCGCCAGCCTCATCGGCAGGACGATCTCGAAGACGCCCCACAGATTCAGGCAGAAGAGGATCACGATCAGGGTCAACACCACGACGAAAGTCGGTTCCTGGAACTGGACTCCCCATCCGACGGCAGCACCAGCGGAGCGGGCCAGAATCGCCGCCAAAGCGAGAGCCCAGAACGAGAGGAGGATTCCGAGGGCGGTGGCCAACGATCCGACAACGACTTGCGAGCGGCCCTTGCCGGCGCTCTTGACCAGGCCGAAGATCTTGAGCGAGAGCACTGGTAGCACGCAGGGCATCGCGTTGAGAATCAGGCCTCCCACGACGCCGAGAAGCAGAATCAACGGCAAGCTGATCGGCGGCTTCTGGGAAGAGGGCGGAGAGGATTCGGCTTCGCGTATCTGGAAGATCTCCTGGTGCGTGGGCTGCCCTCCCGGCCCGATAGTCAGGTCGAAGGTCCTGGCTGTGGTGACCGGTGGGAGGCAGGATCTGTCGTCGCAAGCCTGATAGGTGAGCTTCAGCTCGACCGGTACCACACCTTCGGTCTGCGAATCGGGAACGGTGAAAGTGGCGATCAGTGCCACCTCGTCCTCGTAGACCGAGATTGGCTGGTCGGCGAAGGCGAAAGTCTTCATCTCCCCTCTGGGGTAGTCGATCGAGGCCTCGGACCAGCTTGCGGGCAGACCGATTTCGATCTTCGTCGGGATCAGGTAGTCGAAAGTCGGTTGATTGCTGTTGGTATGCCAGCCCCTTTCGATATCCATGACCGCGGCCAGACTCGCTTGTCCGCCCGGTGCATGAGCTGTCTTGTCGGCGACGACCGAAAAGCTCGCCTTTTCGGCCCGGCCGGGCCCTTGACCGAGCAGCGTCGAAGCGCTGAGCAGGGGCAGGCATGCCAGAACGAGCATCGAGGCCCATCTCATCGCTCGAAGGGCTTCAGACAGATCGCCCGCAACGCTGGCCAGGCGAAGGAGCAGGGGTTTGGTGCCCCTGGGAATCGCGGGTCTTCTCATGCGCATATGGATGGGTCGGTTTCGAGGTCGTCCAGGGTTCGCTGGGCCCATGGGCGCAGCTGGCTGCTTGGATGAGTCAGGAGGAATCGGCGTAGCTCGCTCATGGCCGCCGAACAATCCCCGCGGTCGAGCGAAATCTGTGCCTGGATCAGGTCGAGGCGTTCGATCAGGTCTTTGTTGCCGGTTGTCCGACCACGATCTCGAGCGTCAGACACCTCCTGAATCGCCTGGTCGAATTGCTCATCGAGCCGCAGGGCATCCGCCAGCTGGAGGCGAGTCCAATTCGCCTTGTCTTCGTCGAGGGTCTCGGTCTTCAGCAAGCGCCGGTACAGACTGCTGGCCCGCTTGCCATCGCCTCTTTGATGGAACTCGTCGGCGAGAACGGCCAACGCTCCCGGATCGTTGGTATCTGCAAATCGTTCGTACCCAGCTTCGAGAGCCCGAAACTCTGCGATCTCACGCTCGACCACCCCGATGAATTGGCCAGTGGGCAAGAAGCCCTCGACCCTCCCGAACTCGACCAACCGATGATCCACGATCAAGATCGTAGGCAGGTTGTAGGCAGAGAACTTCTCTTGCAGGTCGGCCCCTTCAGCGCCGTCCTCGGTATCGACCCGGAGCAGCACGAACTTGTTGCCGTAGTGCTGAAACTCCTCTGAGGAGAATACGTCGCTCTCGAGCCGTTTGCACCAGTGGCACCAGTCCGCATAGAGATCCACCAGGATGAGGCGATTCGAGGTCTCTGCCTGTGACTGCGCTTCTGCGACGCTCTTCACCCAGCCAGCCGAGCCCTGTGTGCTGACAGCGGCCAAAGACAGTGCGATGAGGCACAGGAGGCGGAGAATCGGCCGTCGTCCACTCATTGTTCAGGGAGGAAAAGTCGAGCGCTTCCCTTGGTGCCCTACGGCGCTCGAGACGGAGCGGATCATACCATTGCTTCGAATCGGGGGCGGCGGAGAGAACCGGCTGCTAGGATGCCGTCTGGGTAGCCTATGCACGAAGGCGGGGAGGAAAGCGTCGTCAGTTCTGGTTTCCCGCGTCGGCCGGGCCATTGGATTCGGTGCCGGGAAGACTGTGTTCGAGGCTCGATCCGGTGGGTGATGCGCGGAGCTGCCGTTGCTTTCTTCCTCGTGGCGGGTACCGGGTGGCCGGAGGTCGAAGGTGCGGAAGGCAGCGTTGGCCGGGATTTGCGTGCCAGGCTGGTGGCTGAGGTCGAGGCGAAGGGACTGAATCCGGCTGAAATAGTCTTTCCAGACACCTTGACTGAAGAGATAAGGCAATGGCTTCGGGACAACGTGAAGACGAGTCCCTCCCCGAAAGAGACGATTACGGGGCTGCTTCGAGCCATGACCGAGCCCGACGGATTGGCCCTGGTCTACGCTCCCGGCTACACCGGAACGGCAGCTGAGGCCTTCCGATCCCAACAGGCCAACTGCCTGGCCTTTACCCACCTCATGGTCGGGATGAGTCGCGAGCTGGGTATTCCCACCTACTATGTGAACTACGAGCTGGTCGAGCGGTTCAGGAGGTCGGGCGATCTCATTGTCGTGTCGGGTCACATCAGTGCCGGGTACGGCAGCGGAGCCGAGGGCTACCTCCTCGAGTTCGGGGATTTGGCAGATCTCGACAGGAGTCAGGCCCGCCCCATCTCCGATCTCAACGCACTGGCTCGCTACTACGCGAATCGCGCCGCGGAGCTCCTCGAAGATGGACAAGCCGGGGAGGCCCTCGGTTGGGCGAAGACTGCGACCAGACTGGATCCGACATTGGCGGAGGGGTGGAGCAATCTGGGTGTGGCATGGCGCAGGTCTGGACGTCTCGACGCGGCAGAGAGTGCCTACCTTCAGGCGACCGAAGTAGATCCCGAGTACCACGTGGCCTACCACAACTTGTTCGCCCTGATGCGACTCCGCGGCGAGAGTGAGGCGGCACGGGAAATCCTGAAAGTTTTGGACCGGAGGAACAACAGGAACCCGTTCATCTACCTCGAGTTGGGGGATCAGAGCCTCGCTTCGCAGCGACTCGAAGAAGCCGGACGCTTCTACGAGAGAGCCTCGAAGGTCGGTAGTGAACTAGCCGAGCCCTGGGCCGCACGCGGTAGCTGGGCCCTGGACAGTGGCAAAGTAAGAAAGGCGCGTCGGTGGCTGAAGAAGGCGCAAGGGAGATCGCCTGATGACCCGCGCACAATCGAGCTCGAGCAGCGACTACTCGAATTCGAGGGTGTGCTCGGCATAGAATCGGAACTGTGAATTCGATACTTTCTTGAAGGAGAGAGACGCATGATTAGCAAGAGCCTTACGTCATTGCTGGCAGTGGTGCTTTGTCTTCTGGCGACGGTCCCGGCGTGGGCCGGCAACGAGGGGCGGCTCGTCGGCAGCGTCGTCGACCTCGACGGCAATCCAATCGTCGATGTCCAGGTGAAGGTGACGGGCGTGGGGTTCGATGTCACGCAAGAGCGAAGCACGAACAAGAAGGGAAAGTTCACGCTGCTGATTCTGGATGCGACCAAGGACTACTTGCTCCATATGGAGAAGGACGGGTTCCAGACCATCGAGGAGCCGCTCCGGCTCCCTCTCGGCGATACGATGCGTCGCGAGTGGACGATGGTGCCGGGCTCGGGAGGAGCGCCAAGCGGAGGTAGCCCGAGCCCCTCTTCGGCAGCGGCTCCAGCCGCTGGTGGGGTCGCGCGAGGACAAGCCGGCAGGCTGTACGAGAAGGGTGCCGAGGCCTACGCGAGCGGCGACCTGGAAACGGCGGCGGAGAGCTTCGAGCAGGTCGTGGTTCTGGAGCCCGGGCTGGCCGAGGTGCATATGGCGCTGGCCATGACCTATCTGCGGCAAGAGAAGTGGGAAGGGGCCGCCTCTGAAGCACAGAAGGCTCTGGACATCAATCCAGAAGAAGCAATGAACTACGAGATCCAGTTCGATGCCTATCGAGCCCTGGGGGATGTCGAGAACCAATACAGAGTCTTGGATATCCTGGTGGAAAAGAAGCCGGGACCTGATACGGCCCGGCGGGTCTTCAACCGAGGTGTCGGAAAGACCGAGGCCCGAGACTTGGAAGGGGCGGCGGCTGATTTCGAGACGGCGAAGACCATGGCCCCCGACCTCGTTGCTTCCTATTCGGCGCTCACCCGGGTCTACTTCGACATGGGTCGCTATGAGGAGAGCGTCGCGAACGGGCGCCAAGCTCTCGAGATCGATCCCGACCACTACGATTCCATGGGCGTGATGTTCCTGGCGCTTCGTGCTTTGGGCCAGACCGAAGAGGCAGACGCGATGTTCGCCGCCCTACAAGAAGGCAATCCGGTATTTATCAGCGGGATTCTGATGGATCTCGGTGTGAACTACTTCAACAACGGCGAAGCCGACCAAGCGCAAGCCATTTTCGAGCGGGTAATCAGCGCCCAACCGGACCACGGCCAGGCCCACTACATGCTGGGTCTCTGCTACCTGGGTAAGGGTGAGACGGTCAAGGCCAAAGAGCAGCTGGAGCGCTTCCTGGAGTTGGCACCGGATGATCCCGAGGCGGCGACGGCTCGGGAGATGCTCTCAACCCTCTGAGACTCGCAGGGGTTCGATGCACCGGGGCGTGTCATTCGCCGGGTTGTTCACGTAGGTGCTGACCGGGAACCCCTCCATTTCCGCAGCTGGATAGGGATTCCAGAGGGCGTCGAACTCCGCTTTGGAGTCGGCCGCTGGATCGAGCCACAAGTCGATATTCGTCTGGCTCAGAATGACGGGCATGCGATGGTGTGCCGTTGCCACCAGCTCGTTCGGCTGGGTGGTGAGGATGGTGAAGGTTTCGAGAGGTTGGCCGTCGCCCTTCTCCCATCGATCCCAGAGACCAGCCATGCCGAAGGGCTGCCTATTTCGCAGGCGGAAAAGGTAGGGTTGCTTTCCACTGCCGGTTTTCTTCCATTCGTAGAAGCCGTCCGCTGGCGCGACGCACCGGCGTTTTTTGAAGCTGGTGCGGAATGAAGGCTTCTCGGCCACAGTCTCCGCTCTCGCGTTGATCATCCGATTGCCGATGGTAGGGTCCTTGGCCCAGAACGGCACCAGGCCCCACTTGAGGAGAGTCAGCTCTCGATTTGCAGACGAGAGTTCTGCAACGCGAACGATCGGTGCTTCTTGTGTCGGCGCGATGTTGTAGCGCGCCGACAGCTCGGTAGTGGACTGGACCTCCATCAGATCAGCCAACAGGTCGGATGGGGTGGAGAGGGTGTATCGACCGCACATGTTTGAATCCAGGCGGCGAGCCTATCAACAATCCCGCTCGCTGCACCTGCTATCACCCTTTGTTCTGCTTCAACCAGTTTGGCGAAGTGGAGCGAGCGATGCTCCGCGAGGGTAACGTTCACAGTGCTGACGACTGGCCCTTGGTGCCCGACGAGCCGGTGGTTGCCCGATATCGTGACGAGGAGCTCGAGCAGTCCTTCCGCGGCGACCTGGGACAAGCCGCGTCAGGTTGTAGCCAAGATCGAATGGCACCAAGGCGAGTTGTTCCCTTTGCGTCGGTTTCATCGTCACGAACCTGCGGTGGTGGGCGAAGAGGGTCGTGAGGTTCTACGACCAGCGCGGGATGGCAGAGCAGTGGATCAAGGAAGGCAAGCACGCGTTGAACTGGACGCGACAGTCGCGTCACGACTTTTACGACAGGCAGTACTGCTCCAGCTGATTATTCTCGGGACCCTTGGCGGACAGCGACCCTCCCTCATCCTGGTCCTAGCCCGCATCTCCTGTCTTCCAGGTAAGGCCTGCGAGAACAGGAGGGGCTTGCAAGAATCTGTTCGGATGAAGCGTCCGGACGCCGCTTGAACCCAGCACAAGGGATTTCTTCTCTGGGCAGGCGGAGTCGAACAGGGAAAGAATACCTGCAGTCTCTTGCGTCAGGGTCGAACCATTGAAAGAAGCAAGGGAGCACCTTACTGAAGTTGGAATATGCTGACTGTTGCATAGTGGCACGATATTTGCGTCACAGTATCTAGTCACCCTAAGGCCGAATCCGAAAGATTGTGGAGGTTTTTGTCAGATTCCTGCCCCTTGCGGTAACTATATAGATAGAGTGATAATGCTATATAAAGATGCGATTTCCGCTGGCCGCGCTGAACCACGTTGGCCAGCATGGGGGAATCACAAAGCTGTAAGCCTCCAGTTCATGGAGGAGAGACAAAGGGTATTCCGACGAGTGGAGGCGGTCATGGGGGCCACCTCTGCGCCTTGTCGGGTGAATTGAAGGGGACCAGATATGGGTTTCATCCAATTTTTGATGTTGTTGTTCGGAATTGATTCCAAGTCGGGTGCAGGAATCAACCCTCACGGCTAGGAAAAGCCGAACTCCCGAAGGGGAGAGGGCTTTCAGGCCCACAATCAGAGGGCAGTGG
>Ga0070729_10006016_pt1 | contig 12178 bp, 6 predicted proteins | sample tdDd472_FD_66725 | JGI IMG/M metagenome (GOLD analysis project Ga0070729, IMG submission 66725) | Marine sediment microbial communities from the Atlantic coast under amendment with organic carbon and nitrate - tdDd47.2 | ecosystem: Environmental > Aquatic > Marine > Coastal > Sediment | place...
GTGGTAGAAGAGGTGAACCCGCTCCCTCGCCGGGAAAATCCCAAGCGCAACAGCAGCATTCGTTATGATCTCAAACAGCACCAAAACTATCTGCTGCAACATCCTGATAGCACCAATGTCATTAGCATCCGAGCTTATAATGAAGAAGGTTGGCTGAAAAGTCGAGCCATTCATTTGGATTATAAGACGCCCCTCGCTTCTGGCAAAGGGACCGGCCGTTCCAGTACTCACCCTCGGTCTAGGCGAAACCAGCGCCCCAAGCTGTACGTAGTGTCCATCGGCACTTCGGACTATACAGGGGAGGAAATGGACTTGCAATACGCGGATCAGGATGCGACCAGCATGGCCTTGGCTTTGCAGTCTGTTGGAGGAGCACTATTTTCCAATGGAGATAGCCTGGAAATCCATTGCCTAACCACCGTTAAGAATGCCACGGAACTGGAAGGAAGCGAGATAGAATGGCAGTATGCCGATAAAGAAAACATTGAATCCACTTTTAAAACGATTCAACAAAAGGCCAAGGCGGAGGATGTCATCGTGGTATACCTTTCTGGTCATGGCGTAGCCCGAAGTGGCCGAGATCAAACCCAGTTTTACTATCTCACTCAAGGTGTAGCGAGTGAAGAAAGTCTCAATGATCCGCGTACCCTGGGTGCCTATACGATCTCTACGGAAGAATTCACCACCTGGATCAACGCGATTCCCGCCCTCAAGCAAGTGTTAATCATCGATGCCTGTAATTCTGGCCAGCTGGTCGAGAACATCACCAACAAAGCAGTTACCCTCAATTCCAGCCAAATACGTGCCCTGGATCGCATGCGGGATCGCACGGGTATGTTTTTATTATCGGGTAGTGCCTCGGATAAGGTCAGCTATGAGGCTAGTCAATACGGGCAGGGCTTGCTGACCTATGCCTTGCTACAGGGCATGCGCGGCGTAGCTGCTCGGAAAGATGAGGGAGACAAAGAGTTGATTGATGTAATGAAACTCTTCCAGTATGCCCGGGATGAGGTCCCTCGCCTCGCCTCCACCATCAATGGCATTCAGACCCCGATGCTGGGCTTCCCCAGCCAGGGCGCTAGTTTTGATATTGGGATACTTGATGATAAGGCGAAGGCGAAGATTTCGATTGGCCATGAAAAGCCCATCATGATCCGTAGTATTTTCATGAACGAGGCCACCTATAAAGATAATCTACAACTCGTGACATTATTGGAAAGTTCTTTCCGAAAAGAATCAGCCAAAGGAGCCAAGGCTCAGCTGATTTATGTCGATGTTAATGACTATCCTGGGGCCTACGCTTTACGAGGGCTTTACTCCATCGAAGGTGAAAAGATTAAAATCAAGCTAAAGCTTTTCTGGGGACAGGAGAGCTTTGACCTTGCTATCCCAGCTGCAACTAACGCCAAGGAATTGGTGGGAGAAATTAAGTGGGTGGTGCAGGAGAAAATTGCGGAATTGGAAGGAGGGTAAGGAGCGGAGGAAGACTTCTGAAGTTTACAACGCTACGACTGAGAAAACTTCAGAAGTCTAAGCTAAGCCAGAGAGAGCAGCCCAAGCAGTCAGGGCAACAGGGAAAGACTTCTGAAGTTTACAAAGCCACGACTGAGAAAACTTCAGAAGTCTAAGCTGAGTCAAATTCACCTCATCTACATCGATTCCTACCACCCGACAAAATTAAAACAGGCATTTTTGCGGCTATCTGCAAAAAACAACTATTTTTAGCCCAAAGTTCAAAACTTTCTATTTGTGTATATGACAGCTAGCAACATAACAGCTACACTTTAGAAAGTCAGCTTTTTACTATTTAAGTTTTAGCACTCCCGTAAGACACTCTCCATCCCAAGAACACCCAATTCAATAAAACTTAAATAGGATATATGCATAAGGCAAACCTAAGCTCTAACCGCTTACCTTTTAATTTGCCTTATGTCTTAGATTAACCACTCAAATCGAAAAAATGGCAGAATCTTCGACGAAAACGACAGGCTTTTTTGGCCACCCAGCCGGCTTGTCTACACTCTTCTTTACCGAAATGTGGGAGCGTTTTAGTTACTATGGCATGCGTGCCTTGCTCATTCTTTTTATGACTACAGCTGCCTCGGAAGGAGGACTGGGGTTTGATGAAACGAAATCAGCAGCCATCTACGGCTTGTATACCGCAGGGGTTTATTTGTTGGCATTGCCTGGTGGATGGATGGCCGATCGCATGATTGGCACGCGGAAGTCGATTTGGTACGGTGGAATTATTATCATGCTCGGGCATTTTATCCTGGCCATCCCCGCCGTTTTTGCCTTTTATATTGGACTGGTATTTATCGTGGTAGGCACCGGCTTATTAAAGCCGAATATCAGTGCCATCGTCGGGTCTTTGTATTCGGAAAATGAACCTGCCAGACGTGATGCAGGCTTCTCTATTTTTTATATGGGTATCAATGTAGGTGCCTTCTTAGGGCCGCTTATTTGCGGATATGTAGCGGAGGAAATCGATTGGCACCTAGGCTTTGCGCTAGCGGGCTTTGGGATGTTGTTTGGCCTCATCTATTACAGGATGACTGCTGACAAGAACTTGGGAGATATCGGCCTACAACCCAATAAAGACGGTGATAACAATGAGGGTACTGATGCTGGGCAGACCAAAGTGATCGCTTTGGTATTTACCGGCATTGCAATAGCGATTATTGCTGCGCTTCAAATGACCGGAACAATTGACTTATTCACCGCACGTGGATTAGCGGAGGCAGTGGGTGTACTCATTGCTATCATTATCGTGCTCTACTTCCTATATGTCGTCATTGCTGGCGGGCTCACAACAGATGAGCGAAAGAAAGTGATTGTCATCTTCTTCCTGGTATTAGGAGCAGCCATGTTCTGGGCGGGTTTTGAACAAGCAGGTTCGTCGCTTAACCTTTTTGCGGATCGTTATACTGATCGAGTATTGGGTGGTTGGGAAGTCCCTGCCTCTTGGTACCAATCGATCAACGCGATGTTTATCATCATCTTTGCGCCCATATTTGGATGGCTCTGGGTCGAATTGGCCAAAAGGAACTTAAATCCTAGGACTCCACTCAAGTTCGGCTTTGGCTTGATCATGCTCGGCCTTGGCTTTTTTGTGATGGTAAAAGCGGCAGATATCGCTGCTTCTGGCCTGGAAGCTGCCCCCTTTTACTTGATCCTTACTTATTTCTTACATACCGTAGGTGAGTTGACTTTGAGTCCTGTTGGCTTGAGTACAACGACCAAACTAGCACCCAAAAGATATGTCAGTCAGATGATGGGCATGTGGTTTGTGGGTACTGCCTTTGGTAACTTGATTGCTGGTTTGATCGCCGGTAATTTTGATGACGAAAATGTGGCGCAGATGCCCGATCTCTTTATGTCGGTCGTTACGACTTCCGTTGGTGCGGGAATTGTTTTACTGATATTAAGCCCGTGGCTGATGAAGTGGATGGGGGATGTGAAATAGGAGTGAAAAGGGTGAAGGGGGGAAGGGTGAATGTTTAATGATTAGTGTTTAATGTTTAATGTTTAATGTTTAATGAGTTTAGGGGTTAAAGTTTAGATGCTAGGAGCCCCGTCCTAAACCTTAAACTTTACCCCTTAAACTTCTTTACTCCGTAAACCTCCTCAATGAACTAAGAAAATCAATAATATGAGTGATATTTTTATTGGTTCCAAGACGAACCAGGAGACGATCATTGGACACCCAGTAGGTCTTTTCGTACTTTTCTTTACAGAGATGTGGGAGCGCTTTAGTTACTATGGTATGCGCGCTATTTTCGTGCTCTTCCTAACGAGTACTATCGCCGAGGGTGGTTTTGGCTGGGAACGCTCAGAGGCCCTAACCTGGTACGCCGTTTATACGAGTCTGGTGTATGGTACGCCGATCATTGGAGGGATGATAGCGGATCGATATATTGGTTATCGGAAAGCCGTCGTTTTTGGGGCGGCATTGATGACACTCGGTCATGCGGTACTGGCCTTTGAAACCTTATCCACTTTTGTGATGGGCTTGGCCTTATTGATTATTGGTAATGGCTTATTCAAACCCAATATAACTCCCATTGTCGGGCAAATGTATCCGGATGGGAGCCCCTTAAAGGATGGCGCTTACACGATTTTCTACATGGGTGTGAATGCGGGAGCCTTCTTGGGAATCCTTATTTGCGGTTATCTAGGGGAAAACGTCGGCTGGAACTGGGGCTTTGGAGCTGCTGGTGTCTTCATGTTTTTTGGTATGTTGCAATTTCATTTTGCACAAAAGATATTTGGTAAACTTGGAGAAGCACCAGACAAGCAGAACGCTGGAGAAGAAGAGCATGGTGAAAAAATTGTGCCTTTTACTCGCCAAGACTGGATTTGGGGCGGACTTAGTATTGCCTTTTTTGTGGGTACGATTATCTTTTGGAACCTCTATCAAACGGAGAGCCCACTCGATAAATTCCTCTTTCTGGTGCCCTTCTTAGTAGTTTTTATCACCTATGTCGTTTTGCGGTTGAAAAAATACCCAAAAGTTGAAAGAGATCGGATTACAGTCATTAGTCTTTTTGCCTTTTTTGTCGTCTTCTTTTGGTTGGCCTTCGAGCAAGCTGGTGGTACTATGACGATTTTTGCCAATGACTATACGGAGCGAGATCTTACTACTCCCGTTGCGGTTACTTGGTTCAGAGGCGTGAGTTTGTTGCTCACTTTTATACCAATGGTACTATTGACCTGGGTGTTGGTTAGTTTAGCTCGGAAGATTTCAAATGCCTTCCCACTAACCATTCTATTCACGGGACTCAGTTTCTTCATCATTTGGGGAATTATCATTTGGATCAACTATAATAACTTTAATAACGAGACCTTAGAAGTGCCAGCCTCATGGTTTGGGACACTCAACTCCTTTTTCATTATATCACTAGCGCCCTTATTCTCTATGATGTGGGTACGCTTGGCTGGTACCTCTATGAATCCATCAGGTCCGATCAAATTAGCGATTGGTTTATTTTTATTGGGCATCGGTTTCGGTGCATTGGTGATTGGTTCTTCTTCTATTCCGCAGGGGGCACAGACCGCTAGCGTCAGCATGATTTGGCTGGTCTTGGCCTACTTCTTCCATACGGTGGGAGAATTGTGCTTGTCTCCAGTCGGGCTGTCTTTAGTCAATAAGCTATCGCCGATGCGCTTAATGGCGCTGATGTTCGGTATCTGGTATATTGCCAATTTCGTAGCCAACTTTACCGGTGGTATGATTGGTAGCTATATCGATGATATTTCTAACGCTACTTCGATGTCTAGCTTCTTTACCATTTTTGTGGTCATGGCATTTGGCGCAGGTACGGCCTTAGTTTTACTGAACAAACCCATCAAACGTATGATGCACGGGGTAGAATAAGGAGGTTATTAATAACCCTAACATGAAAGAACATTTTAAAAACCTAAACCTCATGTATGCGGCCTTGCTCATCGGGCAAGTACTGTTTTTTCTCATCATCTTGTATGTCGTCTGGGGATCAATAGGCTCATCGGGCATACTCCCCTTGGACTACAATACGCAACTGATGCTAGCAGCGGCAGGACTGATAGGCGTTTTCTTTGGTGCAAGAGCCATTGGAAATCTATTTCGAGATCAGGCCTTGGCCAAAAAACAGGATGTCCATGAAAAATTGAATACCTATCGGAAAAGTTTGATCCTTAGATGGGTATTGGCAGAAAGCATCAATATTATGATTCTGATTATTGCTTTACTGGAGCAAAATCAGACCTTACTCTTGTTTTTCGGACTGGGTATACTCGTATTTCTTTCTTTCAAACCCTCACCAACGGCTTTTGCTCAAGCGTATAGTTTAAGTATGCAGGATGAGCAGTTATTAAGGTAGGGGATGGGGATGGGTGAAGTAGTGAATTAAGTCCCTCTCCTAGTCAGTTAGCATTTAATCAACAAAGGCGGAAATGGGATGGTCATCTCATTTCCGCCTTCTTTTTGCGGTCTCCTACCTAGAGCTAGTGATAAAGCTACGGCCTAGCCCGGCCATCTTTGTCCCATTTCTCTAAAATCGGACAGCCTTTATACATCCCATCTATTCGAATAAAGGTGGCACCTACCGTATTTTCTACCCATTCAGAAATAAACTCATTCTGCTTGGATTGAATAGCTGCCGTTCGAATTTTGGAGTAATCTTGCTGCAAATTGGCTTTATGGGGCGTCGTTCGAGATTGCACCTGAACCAGTCGGAAGTAAGGTTCTCCGATGGGATCACGAAACTCAAAAGGTCTAGATACTTCCATCAATTCAAGGGTATCAATCGCAAAGTAGATATCAGGATCAAGGTCTCCAATTTCAAAAAAGTTGTTCCCTGTCGCTGGATTTACCATACGCCCATCATTGTTATAACTCTGCTGATCTTCATCAGAAAAATACTTCACCGCGAGGGAAAATGAGATCGAATCTGTCGCAATCAAATTACGGATAGAATCGAGGTGCGTTTGGGCTTTCACTAAATCAGCATCAGTAATTTCCGGCTTTACCAGGATATGTCGCACAAGAATTGAATTACCTCGTCGATCCATCAATTGGATAATATGAAATCCAAATTGCGTCTCAATTACTGGTGAAATCTCATCTTTTTCCAACTTATAAGCAGCAGCCTCAAAGTCAGGTACATATTTTCCTCGCTTCGCCCAACCTAAATCACCGCCTAATCTTGCCGATCCATCATCCGAAAACTTCATGGCCAGTTCTTCGAAAGTCGCCTCTTCGTTAACGATTAGCAGACGAAGCGAATCCAATAATTTGATAGAACGATCACGCTCTAAACTATTGATTTTAGGCTTGTATACGATTTCTCCGACTTCCACCTCCGAGTTAAAATAAGGTAAACTATCTACTGGAATTTCAGCAAAAAAGGCTTTCACTTCTGAAGGTGTCACCTTTACATCAGCCATAATCTGACTTCGCATTCGCTCTACCAACAACTGACTTTTAAGGTCTTCTCTAAACTGATCCTTGACGGCTGTTATAGACTGTCCATAATAAGCTTCAAACTGGGTAATATCCCCGTTCATATAACTTAAAATACGGTCAATCCGTGCATTGAGTTGATCCTCTACCTCAGCATCCCCTACTTCTATACTATCTAGCTTGGCTTGGTTCAAAAGTAATTTAGTGATCAGTACCTGGTCCATGATACCGCAACGGGCATCCTCTGGAAGGCCACCACTCTGTGCTTCCATCAACGAAATCTGTTCTTCAACTTCTGATAATAGCACCAATTCTCCGCCCACTGTCGCAGTTACCTTATCGATAATCTGCTTTTGCGCAATTACACTGCCCATGACAAGAAACAAGAATAAGATACTAGCACTTATTTTTCTAATCATCACTACGATGGTTTAATAGACTTGAGTCCAATTTTCAATTAGTAAATACCTGAATATTATTGCTACGCAGGCCATTATTATAAAGGTCCAACTTGGTGTCTTCTAATAATTTTAGCTTACGCTTATGTAAAATTACTTTCTTGGCCTGTCCTTCAATATAGCCCAAGGGAGCAATATCCTTCCTATTTTTCAGCTCAAATAAACGAAAATAGTATTGGAACTGGCCGTCTCGCTGGGTAAATTCCCGCTTGGTCCCGATATTATTCGTCGTTAAAGTTCCCTTTGGTAGTTCCATGGCAATTTTTTCTACATCATACCAACTACTATCGGCCAAAATATGCGCATCTGCATATTGATTGGAATACTCTATCAGGGCTTTCATATCACTAGGGGTTCCACTATCCCACCATTGACGCACTTTACCCGCATCGGGTACGGGAAGCGGTACTTTCAAGAAGTGACACCGGATAATAGCCGTCTCCAGCTGGTACTGCTCCTTGTTTTTTTCATAAAACTCGGTCAGTTCCGCCTGAGAAATCGTAGAATCTAACAGCTCTTGAACCAGCACTTCCTCATAACTATTCTGAATCAAAGAAGCCCGATAAGCCCGGACCAATTTATCAATATCCAGGTCATTCGGTATGTGCAGTTCTGCTTCATGGAGTACTAAAGCCTCTTTGACCCATTTCTCCACATAAGCATTCAAAAAATCCAGGCTATCATTGGCTGTCGCCCCTTCGGGAAATAAGCCATCCAACTCCAGACTATACAATGTTTTGTTGTACACCTTAGCTAAAATGATGCCTTTGTCATCATTATCTGTGGATTGGCATGCACCTAATAGGACGCTAATAAATAGCCATAAAGTGGCTTGCCACAGAAAAGCAGGTGTAGTTATCTTTCTTTTAATCTCCCCCATTCGTCGTATACCTTTCTTATTAATCTTTTAGCCATCACCGTGCAGCCCGTAAAACATGTCATACACAGGAGATAGATAAAAAGTACTTATTCTTTAATCAAGTTCTCGTATACCGCATCATTAATTTTCACTTTATATGCTTCGCGAAGTTCCTTAATCCATTCTCTTTCAAGATGGTCTTGGTAATCCGCGATTACATAGCCGCGAGCTTCTTTTAATGTTTTATTCGAAGGGGGTATCAATTCCAATAAACGATGAAAAGTGATCGTATTATTCTTGTCGTTAGTTGTTATTTTACTCATTGAGTTGGGCACCCACTCTATGCGGTTCAATTCAGGATGTCTACCTTTTTCTAAGGCCTTCTCCTCGGCATTGACGATGACTTTCCCGTCCGAATTAAACTTCGCCTTAACCTCTTGTGCCGTATGGTTTTTCGCATAAGCGTAAATAGCGTCTACTTGCGATTCGTATTGCTTGCTAATCCGATAAATGATCGTATTAGCTCTTTCTTTCCATTTGTATTTTCCGTCAATTTTGGTAAAATATTCCTCCAAGCCAAGCGTGTCCTGGGAAGCTTTATCCCATACCAACATTTTAGTGGCTTCAAACAATAAAATCCCTTCTTCATATTCTCTCATCAAAGCCTTAAAAGCGGGGTTTTTAATATCCAATTGGGATTCCTCATATTTGAGTACTTGTTCATCAACGAAGCTATCAAACAAAGTTCTTGCTACCACTTTCACATCCCCTATTCTGGCCATGCGCATTCGATCTCTGGACGATCGCATTAGGTATTCATTGAATTCTCCTACTGTAGGCTTGAAAGACTTCCCTAAAGTAAAGAGAACATCCTTGGAATTAGCGACTGTCGGGCGCCATCTAAACGTAAGGAAAGTATCATTTAGGGCCTCGGTAAATTTATTGAAAACGGCCGTGTTTTCCCGATACTTATTTTCCTGTTTGATTTGCGCCAACATTTTCTTCTTGGCCAATTCCAAGCGGCTGTCTTTTCCAACCATACCCTCTAAACGACTCCGTTCCATCTCAAATGGTTGTATGCCAGGGCGAGTAATTCGCTTTATGATATGCCAACCAATATTACTTTGAATAGGCTTGGAGTAGCCTCCATCTTTTTTAATACTAAACATCGCCTCTTCGAAACCAGCTGCAAATCGCTTGATTCCGATAAACCCGATGTAGCCCTGCTTGCTTTTAGTTTGACCATCTTCAGAAAAGGCGCTAGCTAATTTATCAAAACTAGCTCCTTTTTCCAAGGCCTGGTAAAGGCTGTCAATTCGCGCTTTGGCCTCTGCTGGATTGGCCTCATTATTCCTAATCAGAAGGTGGGCAATCTCCACTTCGCCATAAGCAGGGCGACGATCATTAACGCGTACAATGTGATAGCCTCCACTGGTTCGCACCGGCCCTAAAAATTGCTTGAGTTTACCTTCATAGGCTGCGGTTTCCAAATTGTACATCCCGTTCGGAAACATAGCGGTAATAAAACCAATTCGCCCTCCATTCCTGGCAGCCGTCTTATCATCAGAGGCTTCTTTGGCTAGTGCTTCAAAATCCTCCCCTCCTTCCAGACGCTTCTTGATGGCCATTGCTTTGTCATAAGCCGCCAAAGTATCTTTGGGTAGTGGGTTGGGGCCATAGGAAACGAAGATGTGACTGATATCCACATCTTTCTGCTTACGATCATATAGCTCCTTGGCCAAATCCCGCTTCACCGTTTTATCTAGTAAATAGGAATCGGCCAACTGCTTACGATAGCCTGCTAGTTCATCCTGCAACTGCTTGATCGTATCTAGGCGCATTTCCTTAGCCTTGCGTACTTTCAGCTTAAACTTGACATATAGATCGAGATATTCATCTAATGATTTTCGAGAAAAGTCAGCATTTTTACCATTGGTTTTGCTGTATATATAGTTAAACTCCGAAACATGGACAGGAACGCCATCGACTTCAAAAAGTACAGGATCGTCCTGCTGCGCAAAAGTCAATGTTCCTCCGATCATGCAAAAGGTAAAGGCGAGTATTCCTTTCATAAAAATACCTCTACCCCATTTAGTTAATTCATTCATTCCTTTGAGATTTGTAAAATTCTATCTTAAAAAACTGCGCAAAATTACTAAGAAGCTAGCGAAAAAAGGGATAATCCTGATAAAAAGGACGTTAACGTTTTCCTAATTTCAACGATAAGCCTAGCGCTATGTTACCATAACCGAATTTGATTCCGCTTTATTTTACACACTTAGGTAATATAAACGCGCTGAACTCGCGCTGAAATGCCGGTCAGTATTTCATACGGAATTCGATCAGCGGCGCTGGCAAGGGCCTGTACCCTGGGTTGATCCCCAAACACGACTACTTCATCCTTCTCCCGTATGGTCGGAATGTCCGTGACATTTACCATACACATATCCATGCAGACATGGCCTACGATAGGGGCAGCTTGACCATGAATATAGAGCGCATAGCCGTTTTTTCCTACTTCTCTGGGTAATCCATCCGCATAACCAATAGAAATAATGGCCAAATGCATAGCCTCTCGAGCAATACCTGCTCGGCCATATCCGATCGTTTCTCCAGCTTTCAACCACCTCAATTGCGACACCCTAGCTTTTAGGGTCAAAACAGCTTGCAGTGCCGGCATAAAACTCACCTCTTCCAGTATCCCATATAAGCCAATACCTAAACGTACCATTTCAAACTGGTGCTGCGGAAACCTGGCCACCCCGGAAGAATTCAGTACATGCCGCAAGGGACGATACGTCCATTTTCTCACGAGCTGTTCGTAGGCAGCTTGAAATCTTTCGATTTGATAAGTACTAAATTCGTCTTCCTTGGAATCTTCGCTCGCCGCTAGGTGGGTAAAGATCGATACGACTTGTATCTCCTGCCGATCAGCTAGGTAATCCGCCAATTCCGGTAGTTGCTCTTCGCTGAAACCAAGCCGATTCATGCCCGTTTCTAACTTCAAGTGTATCTTCAGTTCCTGCTGCAGGTCCAAGGCTAATACATCTAGGGCTTTCAACTGAGTCAGCGTATATATTTCTGGTTCCAATTCATAGCGTAGCATCGCCTCAAAAGAGGTTTCTTCTGGGTTTAGCACCAAAATAGGTAAGCGTACTCCTCCCTGCCGTAAACGAATCCCTTCATCAACATAAGCCACCGCCAAGTAATCAACACCGAGGTAGGCTAGGTGACGAGCGACCTCCAAACTTCCGCTGCCATAGGCTGCCGCTTTGACCATCGCCATCACCTTCGTCCTGGCGGCTAGGTTTTGTTGAAAAAGTCGGAGGTTTTGAGATAGTGCAGATAGATTAACCTCCAGCATCGTCCGATGTTGCTGTGCACTCAGACGAGTGCTGATTTGGTCAAAGGCAAAAGAACGTGCGCCCTTTAGGAGAATGGTTTCCTCCTGAAAATAAGCAGCTATATCTTGCCGTAAGAAATCACTGGTTTTTTGGTAATAATGTTGCTGGATTTGAGGAGGGAGGTAGCGAGCTAATATTGGAATTTCTTTTCCGATACCTACCAGGTGCTGGATATTGGACTGCTGTATCAGCTTAGCAATCTGGGTATATAGGTCTTCCGGAGACATCCCACTTTGCAGTAGGTCGGAAAGTATTAGGCTTCTTTTTCGTTCGGGTGACTGCTGCCCTAAAAAATCGAGGGCATTGGCCAAGGAAGTGATATCAGCATTGTAGCTATCGTCAATCAACGTACACCCCTTGATGCCGGCTTTGAGGGCGAGCCGTAAGCCCAGGGGGTGAAGTTGCTGCATCCGTTTAGCGATAAGGGCGGAGTCAAGTCCTAGGTGCAAGAGCAGTGCCCAGCAGTGAATAGCATTTTCAACAGAAGCTTTATCGATAAAAGGGATGGTAATTT
>Ga0070729_10006019_pt1 | contig 12171 bp, 8 predicted proteins | sample tdDd472_FD_66725 | JGI IMG/M metagenome (GOLD analysis project Ga0070729, IMG submission 66725) | Marine sediment microbial communities from the Atlantic coast under amendment with organic carbon and nitrate - tdDd47.2 | ecosystem: Environmental > Aquatic > Marine > Coastal > Sediment | place...
GTGCCCATGTAATATGATTGAAGGGATACTTAATCCTCTTCCCGGTTCGAAGATCGTAGAGCATTACCTTTCCGGAACGAATCCTACCAGCCTGGTCAAGCTGCCAAAAAATTGTTGCACCTGGCCAATGTTTTGAAGTCCCTAATTTGAATTTATCTATTAATTCAGAAACAGTGGGTTCATCGAATAGAATTCTTAAGTAAGAAATGAAATTATTTGATTCGTATGCTTTGCAGCTTGCGTCAAGAACTTCAGGGTCAAAAAAGCTGATTGCTTTGATTGGTTCTGATGGCTTCGGATGCCATTTTGTTTTATTCTCAATTCCAAATTTATCTTTGTAGGGATGCTGGAAATAGCCACAGCTAATATCCCTGTCACAGCGTCCATATTTTTCAGGTAAGTATTGTTTTGTAGAAATATCGAAATAACGAACAAAGCGTTTTTTACCACAACCGGGGCAAATGAATTTTTTGCTACTCTTATCAAATTGATATTGGAATTGATTAATCATTTTTTTTGGAGGATGGCATTTCTGGCACTTCTGGCATTATGCACAGTAAAGTGCCAAAAATGCCATTAATGCCACTTTATGTATTAGCAGCGTTTTTTGTATTTCCCGTGTTCTATTTTTTCGAAATAAGTTTTATCATTAAGGAACCTTTTGAGGCTTCGTTCAGGAAAACTACTATTGTAAGCAATAGTAACTGCTTCATTGGTTTTAAAGGCGTCAGGTAAAAGCTGATAGAGCGCTCTTTGCCTAATATCTAAGCCTTCGATCGGGGCATTTTGTATAATTGAATTTACCCGCCGGGCCGTCTTCCTGAAATATTCGATTAGTTTGATTGATGCTTCTATCGATGACAAACTTATCCTTGGTTTATTCAAATAATAGTAAATCTCTTGAACCTCATTAATATTTTTATTACGCCGGGCCTGGTGTAATTGTTCAACCATTTGATCTTGTATAGAGCTCTTATTGCTTTGCAAAAGATTCAACGCCTCTTGATACAAGCCCTCTATATTATCAACGTTATTAAAATATTGACATTCCGGCTTATCTGCAGCCATCTGCATAAGCTCTAAGATCAATGCAAAACGAATAATATAAGTTTCAAGCTTAGAATAAACCCCAGCTAATGAATCAGATTCTGTGTCATTAATTAGGTCCGCATTTTTAGCTTGCCATTTCCTGAGTTCATCTTTTGCCAAGATCGAAAGCTCGAGGATCCTTGGCATAGCTTCCCCCTCATCACTATATCGTAAAGGAAGGTCAAGAAGGTTTCTAATGATTCTTTCCCAAGTATCAATGAATCTTTGCGGTAACTCAATTTCGCTCCAATATTCTTTCTTTAAGTCATCAGGGAAAGCCCATAATATCCTATCATTAAAACCATTCTGTCCTTTGCTATCTTTTTTAAGTTCTTGCAATAACCCAGGTTGAATTCCACCACAAACACCAATTGATGTATATGGGATCATTAATGTGTCCTGATTTTTTCTGTCAATATTAATTTGAGTTCCTGAGAAATTGCTTAACCAGAATTCCATCGCACTGCCATTATTATATCGATTGAAATTCTTTAGCCATTGATTGAGTTCATCACTATAAACCCCAAGCCCGCGAAGGTTATTTGAATGTACCTCTACTAAAGCTTCTGGTGTAAAATCATTTACAATCCGCTTTTCACAAATAGGTATATTTAACTCCTCCAATGTTTCATCTTTGATAGCTTTTTCATATTCTGTTTTTTCAGCTTTGAACTTAAGATATGATTCCTTATCCTGCTTCAGAATTGGATTAATCGCAAAGCGCAGTGGATGTGTTTTATTGCTTCCAGGCCGACCGACTAAGGCAATGTACATTGTTGTAATCTCTACCCATGAGTTCATCACCTTAACCTTATTGGTGCTACCAATTGCTATACTTGCTGCAAAAAGAATGCTCGCACCGATAAAATCAATAGGGAATTTTAAATATTGATTTGTTGCCAGAATAATTTCCTGAACCGCTTTTGGAAACGCAGATACAGGAAAGGAGTTTTCTAAAAGCTCCAAATTACCATCTGCATGATTCATAATTGATTCTGGGCTTATAGGTTCATTCTTCATAAGCCATTATTGTGTAAGGGGCTTATTTGAAAGCAACCATTGATCGATCTCCTTCCTCTCAAAAAACCATTGTTTCCCGGTGGGTTTGTAAGCACCAGGGATTTTACTATCCATTGAAAGTTTGTAAAGAAATGATTTTGAAAAGCCGGAGTACTCGGCAAGTTCTTCGAAGTTAAGGACAGGTTTCTGCGAAAGCAGCAAAGTTTCAATTTTTTGCTGGCTTTCTCTAACTTCTTTAATTGTGTTTAAAATTTCAGTATGTTCCATTGTTGCAATTATTTGTTCATGCAGCAAAGGAAATGGGGAAAGTATGTTTAAAATGGTATAAAAAGGTTTTAATCTTTATACCATTTCTTCAGATCTTCAAATAAAGGCCACAGTTTTCGAATCTCATGTGGAGTAGCATTGGACCACTGACTGTTTTTGGAACTGATGTACTCATGCATTTCTTTTTTTGGTTTATTTTTGAAATCAAAGCACTTAGATATTGCTAAAAACTGATCTTTCCGATTTACGATTAAGCCTTTAAAGCTCTTTGGGATTCCATCAATCGCCAAATTTTCGAAACCTATGAATAATTTTACAAACATATTGAGTCCCATTTTCCATTGAATCGGAACAGTTTCTTCATAACTAAAAACGGATTTGAAATTATCCTTCGTTGAACTGAAGCATTTGTCATTTAAAGATCTGTAAAGAAAATCAATAACCTCGTTATTAATCCTTGAATCAAAGGGTAAATGGAGATAACAGGCCAAACCAATACGCTTTCTTCTTTTGACTTCATTTCCCAATAATTTATTAATCGAGCAAAAGTTCTCCATTAACCTGTCATATTTCGGTAAAATTTCTTTAGAGTATCGTGTAAATTCTTGTCGGATTTCTTGGATTATATCATAAATTTTTCCTTTTCCAACCTTTTTATTAACTTCATCAACTATCAAATTCCTATAGATTTTAAAGCCATCTCTGATTATTGCATCCCTCAGTCCGGGCTTATCTAATTCCCATATATCAATTTCATCGTGGATATCTCTTTTTGCAAAGAATTTTAAATACGTATTAGGGGTAAAGCCATCAATTTGCTTATCCGTTATCAAATAATCGAATGGATAACCGAAACAATGTAGACCATTAACAGTACATTCATTATAAACGAAATTGTTATACTCTTCTAACAATGGATGATTCGCTTCTTTTTCATCATTAATAAATACAAAACATGTTGCCAAGGTTTTACTATTCAACTGTAGCGTGAAATTATTTACTGCATCCTTGGATATGTCAAACAAGTAGCCGATTTCATGATCTGACATCAGGTCTTTAAATGATAGCACTTTATTAAATAGTATATTGATTCCAGGGAAACTGGGTTGGGTAATAGCATAATGATTTTTAACTTCAGGACAATACCTAATAAGGATTTCTACTATTTGATCTGTTAGAGAGGTAACTATTGGTTTTATTTCTTCTGATTTCATTCTACAATAGTTTTCTTATAGCGTCTGCTTTTTGAGAATATGTATATTCATCCAAATAAATTTGAGTTGAAATTGGTCCTTCATGATGACCCAGTAATTCAGATATCAAATCCGTTGAAACTAATTCCTTCTTCAAAATTGTGGCAAAACTATGTCTTGCTACATAGCTTGTGAGGTGTTTCTCGATTCCAACCTTCAATGCAAATTCATTTAGTTCACCATTATATTTTTTCAAGGCAGTTTTAATTCGTGTATTAATTTGATGGGGTGTTTGATGAACATCTGGATCAAGTATCGGGAATATGTATTTCTTACCATAATTTTGGTTAAGATAGTAGTTTAGGATTTCCAAGGCTTGTTCGATTAATGGAATCTTTAGAGTTTTCTTTGTTTTAGACCTAACATAAACCAATGTTTTATCACCTTCTTCAGAAATGATGTTTGCCGCTTCAAGTTTTGCATGATCAGAAAAGTTAAGACCAGCACAGTATAATGAAAGCAACCAATAGTTTTTAGCATCAAATAGTGTAGAATCGGATTCTAAATTAAAATCTCTTATCTTGCAAACATCTCCCTTAGATAGTGCACGCTTTTCGGTTTTCAAGTTAAATTGCTTCCAATTAAAAGCTTCAAAAGGATAATTCTCTAATCCTTCCTCCTTTTTCGCTATATTAAACAGCGCTCTAAGTGTCCTTAACCTTGCATGAATCGTAGTATCCTTTAGGCCTTTTTTATAACACTTTTCAACGTACAAATTAAGCTGTTTAAGTGTTACTTTCGACATTTCAAGATCAGTTTCAAAAAAAATTTCAAACTGTTTCTTTGAATCTAAATATACAGCCGCATTTCCAGCGCTTCCTACCTCTGCTATCCGCTTAATTCTTTGATCAAAATATTGAAGCAAATAAAGCTTGTTGCTTTTTTTCTTAAATAACTCCGCAAATTCGTCATGTGTAAAGCCTTCATCATTGTTCTTCCTATTCAAACTCCTAATAATGTTTTCAGCTTTTGCATAAGCCTCTGTCAATCTTGTATTCGCATCATCATAATTTGGATATCTGAAATTAAACCTACTATTCCGCTTATCCCATTGTCTTGGCAGACAGGTATAATTATCCGGAAGACTAAAATTTCTTATCTTGCGTTGTATAGTTAGCCTCAATAAAACAGGGCTGGTTTTGTCTTTGTATTTCTTACTTGTGTAATGGATAATTTTTATTGTTGCCATATTAAAATATTCTATCTGGTGTAAACATAGTGTAAACAAAAGTAGAAAATAAAGGAATAATAAAAGAAATAAGTGAAAATACTTATTAACAATAAGCACTGTCAATAAAGGGATGCAGAGGTAAAATGAAAAAATATGATAATTACAAGAAACTAATAAATCATTCTTGACAGGCAAGAGGTCACTGGTTCGATTCCAGTACGCCCCACGAACTTTTATAAAATGGACATTTTTGATGTCCATTTTTTATATCTGGGATTTTAAGCACAACTTAAACATTTAAAACTACTAAAATGAAGAAACTATTTTCCATCCTATTAGTAACAATTCTACTTGTAAACCTAACCAACTCTGCCTGGGCTCAAGAGGAGAGTCAGGAAAAACTCACCCTCGATCTGGTGATGAAAGGGTATAAGTTTTACCCAAGGGGTGTTCGTGGCATATCGCCTTTGAACAATGGTGAGCATTTTTCTAAAGTTCAATCCGATTCATTGAATGTGTACAGTTACAAAACCGGTGATTTTGTTGATGTAATTGTTACTACGGACGAATTAATTCCCAAAGGAGATACTCTACCGATTTCACTGAATGGCTATAGGTTCAGCAAAGACGAATCAAAAATTTTATTCCCCACAGAAACCGAATCAATTTATCGCAGATCATCAAAATCGAACTATTTTATTTTTGATCGTGAAACCCGTAAGTTGACAGCTCTATCAGGAAACGGTAAGCAAAGGCTGGCTGATTTTTCGCCGGATGTGTCAAAGGTAGCGTTCGTCAGGGAAAACAATATTTTTATCACAGACCTTCAAACCGGAGAAGAAAAACAAATCACCTTTGACGGAAAGGACCGCCACATCATCAATGGAACAACCGATTGGGTGTATGAAGAAGAATTGTCACTGGTTAAAGGTTTTCACTGGTCGCCCGAAGGTGATAAAATTGCCTTCATGCGTTTTGATGAATCTGATGTAAAGGAATGGACCCTTACCTATTACGGGGAGCTATATCCGGAAGAACACAGCTATAAATACCCAAAAGCAGGTGAAGATAATTCTGTTGTAACTGTTCTGGTATATGATCTGAAATCCGGAAAAACTATACCCATGGATATTGGCGACGAAACTGATCAATATATTCCACGCATCAGGTGGACACCCGTTGAAAATCAACTGGCAATTTACAGGTTGAACCGTTTGCAAAATAAACTCGAACTGCTGTTTTCTGATGCTACCTCAGGTTCATCCAAAGTTATATATACCGAGGAAAACAAATATTATATTGAAGATGGAAACTACGATAATATTACTTTTTTAAAGGATGGTGACAGGATGATCCTGAACAGTGAACAGAGTGGCTACAATCATATTTATCTTTTTAATATTGAAAACCAGGAATTGCAGCAGATCACCAGCGGCAATTGGGACGTTACTGATTTGATCGGCGTAGACCAGGACAAAGAAAGAATTTATTACCAGTCGGCTGAAGTGTCACCGATGGATCGAAATGTTTATTCTATTGGCTTTAACGGAAAAGGCAAGAAAGAATTGACACCCGAAGCCGGATCAAATTCTGCCAGATTTAGCAGGAACTATAAGTATTTTATCAAAACATGGTCTGATGCCAAAACGCCCTCGGTTTATACAGTGAACTACGGAAAAAATGGTAAACTTATCCGTGTTTTGGAAGACAATCAAAAACTCAGAGAAACCCTGGCTGAATATCCTTTATCACCAAAGGAGCTTTTTACTTTTACCACTTCTGAAGGCATCGAATTGAATGGATGGAAAATCATGCCTTTCGATTTCGATCCCAATAAAAAGTATCCTGTACTTTTTGATATCTATGGTGGGCCGGGTTCACAGACCGTTCGCAATAGTTTTGGCAGAGGCAGCATGTGGAATCAATACCTTGCCCAGGAAGGCATTATGATTGTTTCGGTGGATTCACGCGGATCCGGTGCCAGAGGGGAAGAATTTAAAAAAATTACTTACCAGCAATTGGGAAAATACGAAACCATCGACCTGGTGGAAGCAGGGAAGTATCTCCAAAGCCTTCCTTATGTTGATGGCGATAAAATTGGAATTTTTGGCTGGAGCTATGGCGGATATATGTCAGCCTTGTGTATGACCAAAGGTGCCGAAGTATTTGATGTGGGAATTGCGGTGGCACCGGTTACTACATGGCGTTATTACGACAACATTTACACCGAGCGATTTATGCGCACGCCACAGGAAAACCCGGATGGTTATGATGATAATTCACCCATCAATCATGCTGAAAAGCTTGAAGGTAAATTCCTCCTGATTCATGGTATGACAGATGATAACGTACATCCACAAAATACTTACGATTTTGCAACTGCCCTGGTTGCTGCAGATAAAGATTTTGAGTTTATGGTTTATCCGAATTCAAACCACGGCATCTACACAGGTAGAAATACCCGCTTTCATCTCTATAAAAAAATGACGAACTTTTTGTTGGAGAATTTAAAGTAGTAGGGGAAGGAATTAAAAAGGTTATTACCAAATGGAAGCAGATTGCTTCGCTCAGCTCGCAATATCAGTTTATTAAAATGACTTTGCGAGGGATGAAGTGACGAAGCAATCTGTTATGAGAAAAAGGGCAAAGGATAAAAGAGAAACTTATCCCTTTTGGATCAACCCAAGCAACGCCCCCTTTTTATCCGGTGAAACGGGGATCATCTTGTCGGCAATTTTTAGTTGATTTCCTTCGATAAAAACGATTTTGTTGAGTGCAATAATAAAGGAACGGTGTACACGGAAAAATTGTTCCTGTGGTAGATTTCGTTCCAGGTTTTTCAAAGTCTCATGTGCAACGATCACCTTACCTTCAAAAAATATCTTTACATAATCTCCCGCCGACTCAATAAACATAATCTCATCCTGCCGGATGCGGTGAAGTTTTTTATCGGCTTTAATTACAAGGTAGCTTTGCTCCGGTTTTCCATTTTCCATTTTCGATAGTTTATCTGAAACTTTGTTCACAGCTTTCAGGAAACGCTCGAAGGAAAATGGTTTGAGTAAATAGTCCGTTGCATCCAGTTCAAACCCTTCCACAGCAAATTGAGGGTAGGCAGTAGTAAATACAATTAATGGGGGATTCACCAGGGATTTCACAAGATTAACCCCCGACAATTTGGGCATATTGATATCAAGAAAAACAACATCAACCTCATGTTGATTAAGATAGTCCATAGCATGGATGGCATTGTCCAGCACGGCCTTTACCTCCAATTGTGGCATTTCAGCAATGTACTTAAGCAGTACATCCTGGGATAAAGGTTCATCATCAACAATGATGCATGATATTTTCATTTCAAATCGATATTTAGGTGTACGTTGAAAACATTTTTATCTGCAATCAAATCCAGTTCGTATTTTTCACCGTAAATCAAATCCAAACGTTTTTTGGCATTTATCAAGCCTTTGCCACTTGGTTTGTTTTTTTCAGGTTCGTCCAAGATCCCGATATTATTTTCCGTTGCAAAATCAAGTATTCCATTCTGCACTTTCAAATCAATTTTCACAAAAGCATTTTGCGTGTCACCTTTTAATCCATGTTTGAAACAGTTTTCAACAAAATGAATCAGAATCAAAGGTGCGATTTTTAAATGACCCACTTGATTTGGAGAATTAAAAACAACTGCACCTGGGTTATTTGTCCGAAGCTTTTGAAGATTAATATAGTTTTCAATAAATGCGATTTCATCTTTTAACTCAACAAAATCGGAAGTGGTTTCGTACAGTACATAACGCATCAAATCCGATAGTTTTAAAATCATATCTGAAGTTAACTCTGACTTCTTTTGCGCAAGTGAGTATAGGTTGTTTAAAGTGTTAAAAAGAAAATGAGGGTTTACCTGTCCTTTTAAAATATCCAATTCAGCTTCTTTCTTTTCTTTCTCAAGAACAGCAATTCTTCTTTGAGATTCAAGCAATGCAAACCAATCCTTTGACATGGACAATAGCGTGGTAAGGATTAGAAAAATCAGGTGGATAATAATGATTTCTGCAAAGCTGAAGTAAGAAACGAAATAATAGCCCCGGAAAATAAAATCTGCAAGGTAATTGAAAAGGAAATAATTAAAAGAGGCGGCGGCAACGATCAGTGTACCTGAAGAAATTACAAATGATAAATTTTTCCCTTTTTTCAATAACCGGGGAATTGTACCAGCAATGTTTATATAAACCATCGGGACAATGCTAAAAAAGAATATCAGCGTGTAAATGAAATCAATGGTGTGGATTCCCCCGGGCTGTTTAAGTATCAACAATAATATGAAAAATGAGAACACCCAGAATCCCAGGTGCTCCATAACTGCCCTTAATCGAGGCTTCATTATTTTTTCTCCAGCTGGCATATTATTCAACTATTCTTTCAAGAAGTGATGGGTCATTATAGGCATCTTTAACATCAGAGTATTTGGTAACAAATTTTTGTAATTCTTCCGTTGATGCAGTCAAAACAAAATATTCGGATGTTTTTTCATGCGCAATCCTTATGCGGTTTTCATTCAATAATTCTTCCAACCAGTCCAGGTCAAAGAAACTGATTTCAACTCCTTCATCCACGAAATCTACTTTTGCAAAAATATGTACCGGCAATAGCGTGGAAATGAGCAGTGATGAAAAATCCAACTGATCGTTTTCTCCCGGGTAAAAGTCGAGGTAATATTCATCACCCAATTTTACCAGGGTGACATCGAAATCGGAGTATGTAGATGTTTCAATAAAGAAATTCTCTTTTTCGTAATATTTTAAAAGATAAGCATTTTCTCCCCTTTGTTCGAAAACCCATTTCGCGTCACCTTCATTCCATGATCCCAGCAACTCAGGTTTAAAAACAATATCTTCTTCGGTGTACAATGGATGAATGGACGGGATACAACCCGAGAGGAAAAGGAGGAATAGTCCTGCTACGATGAAAGCATGTTTTGTCTTCATGATGATTTATTTTATAGTTTGTCCGGCAAAGAAACATGCGCTGCGTTCAAATTTAAAATTATTTCGATGAAGAGCAGGATTTTTTCGATGAAAAGATTTGGGAAAAGGAAAAATGGGCTATAGGGTGTATAAGGGAATAAGGAGTAGATTCGCAAAGGGCTGGAAACCCTGGCTGCAGGAATGCAAACCCTGAAGAATGAGAGGATGGCATCCCTAATACTAGTTTCCTAATGTGACATGTCCAGTTTCCAAATACGCAAACTAAACGGAGTTATCTATATTCCCGTCAATTCTATTTGCGAAGTCGTCAATAAGTATTGGTAAAATTTCATTTGATGCAATTTGTTCCAAAAATTGTTTTTTTTTAACTTGGAAAGTTCCACATAGTAGGTTTAGAAATGGGTGTCAAATATTAAAGGTAATTGATTCAAATAGTTTGTTTTTATCAATCTATTACTCATATTCCTTAACCTTTAATACAACGTACAGAATTAGCATCATCATTAACAAGTACATTACCACGATAGGATTCATCATTGTCGAACATGAGAACCCTATTCCACGGATTTGTTGAATTATGAGCTGAGGTGTGAAAATGTGCATTACTTCCAAAGTTATGAAATGTACCTGATAGTGATAAACCAGCAGGTTTTGCTCCAAATCCAAACATATCATTTCCATTACCATTATTGTTCCAACCTGAGGTTGATTTTAGATTGTATCCAACATCATACCCACGAAAAGCGGATCCATCCCACTCATCGTGAGTAACACCAAATTGGCTATCCACAGTTCCTTCCAGGATTTTCCACTGCTCATCTGTAGGTACATGCCATCCATCAGGACAAATACCTTGGACCCCGTCATCAGTAACATATTGCATCATTTCATTCCACTGATATAGCCCACCGAAAGTTTCACAATTAGATTCATTATCATTATAGCAATATTTTTCGTCTAAAGCATTATCTGTTTGGTCTATACTACCATTTATCCTGTTTCCAATATTCAAATTTTCAGCCATCCAGCACTGGTCGCCAATTTGTACGGTTGTGTATTGTTGATCATCGCGGGAATCTACAAGCATATCACCACACGCAAAGGTAGCTGGTTCTTCTTCAGTTGTAAAACTCCATACTGATCCTTCAGTTGAATTTCCCTGATCGTCATGAGCAACAACTTTCCAGAAATACTGATTGTTTAATTGAAGTGTTCCGGGATCATAGGTAGTTTCGCTTTGCCCGGCTGAAACCTGTACTGGGGGATTATCAGCTCCAAAATAAACATCATAAGTCAAAGGGTCGTTCTCTGGATCTGAGCTGGTCCATGAAAGCGTTGTTCCTTCAATGGTTTGGTTCATTGCGCCATCTTCAGGGTTTGGAGAGGAAGGAGATGATGGTGGAAGATTTTCCTGTCCCTCATTTAAGATACATCTGACAGACAATGCATAGGCTTTAGAATAATTGTCACTTCTCAATGACTCGGTTTTATTGTATTGAAGGTATCGAAACCAGGCATTGTCACTATTACCGATGATTTCTGTAGTTGTCCAATAAAACCCAATATAGCTTAAATTTGAAAAGCTGCCATTCCATGTGCGGTTACCACTTGGAAGCGAAGTAAATCCACTGCTATTTGTTGCATCGGTATTTGGTGAAAACCAATGGCTGGTTCCTGCTTCTTTAAGGTTTCCAGCTACATCACTACCACGCCATGATAATCCGTCCCATTCCGGATCAGGATATCCATACTGGCTATCAGCCGAGCCCTCCAGCATCTTCCATTCCTCATCACTGGGTACATGCCAGCCCTCAGGGCATACCCCCTTAACACCACTTGGTACACTGCTGCTGCTATCCTGGCCGTTCATCATAGCTGACCAGTTGTACAAAGTTCCGTATGTTTGATAATTACTTGTTGCTTTCGCCTCGATAACATCTGTTCCCTGATAGCCATAGACATAGTAATGAGGATCGTTAATACTACCACTTGAAGCCGGGCTAACACTAGGTAACCATGCCACGTCCTGAGCCATCCAGCACTGTTCACCAATTTGAACTGTTTCATAGGTGTTGCCATCCCGGGTATCAGTCATAACCTCACCGCAGGCAAAGGCAGCAGTTTCTTCCATCGTTGAAAAACTCCAAACTGATCCTTCAGTTGAATTTCCCTGGTCATCATAAGCTACTACTTTCCAAAAATATTGAGTGTTGTATGCCAGTGTTCCCGGATCATAAGTAGATTCACTTTGTCCGGTAGCCACCTGTGCTGGAGGATTCTCAGTGCCAAAATAAACATCATAAGTTAAAGGATCGCTTTCAGGATCTGAGCATGTCCAGGAAAGCGAGGTTCCTTCGATGGTTTGATTTGTGGCGCCATCTTCAGG
>Ga0070729_10006021_pt1 | contig 12170 bp, 9 predicted proteins | sample tdDd472_FD_66725 | JGI IMG/M metagenome (GOLD analysis project Ga0070729, IMG submission 66725) | Marine sediment microbial communities from the Atlantic coast under amendment with organic carbon and nitrate - tdDd47.2 | ecosystem: Environmental > Aquatic > Marine > Coastal > Sediment | place...
TAACTATGGCTTCTCTAATTACTAATAACTCGCAACTCCATCCCGACGCCTGGGTTGATAACTATGCTGACAGCCTGTTCAGCTATGCGTTTTTCAGGGTCCAGGATAGAGGCCTCGCTGAAGAGCTGGTACAGGAAACCTTTGTCGCCGCGCTGACTGCAAAAGAGAGGTTCAAAGGCGATTCATCTGAAAAGACATGGTTTTTTGCCATTTTGAAAAATAAAATCATCGATCAGTTCCGACAAAAATATAGGGAGAAACAACAATCGCTGGAAGTCACCCCTGAAAATATCAATGGTGATTTTTTTAACGAACAGGGGGAGTGGTTGGTGAAACCTGGAAAGTGGCGGGAGAATCCACAGCAGAGTTTTGAACAAAGAGAGTTCTTCGCGGTTCTGCAGCAATGTTTAACCGAGCTTTCCGCCAAACAAAATGATGCTTTCAAACTCAGGGAGTTTGATGATTTAGGGAGTAAAGAAATCTGTAAGGTTTTAGGGATCAGTTCGACTAACTATTGGGTGTTGCTGCACAGGGCACGTCTTGTCATTAGAAAATGTCTGGAACAAAACTGGTTTGGAAACTCAGTCGCAGGTGATACACTTTATGAAAATGTGGATATTTAATTGCAAGGAAGTCTCACAGCTGGTGTCCCAATCCATGGATCGGGACCTGAGTTTTACTAAAAGAATGGGTATCCGTTTTCATCTTATGATGTGCAGGTATTGCGCAAGATTTGGGCAGCAGCTCAAACGAATTCGAGAACTGATACGCTCTCAGGAAGAAGACAATATTCCGCCTCTCATTATGGATGACAAGGCGAAGGCCAGTCTCAATGATCTCATTGAGCAAAGAAAAAAGAGCTAGAGTTGGAAAAGCTTTTCAACTCTAGCTCTTTTTTCTTTGTGATTTCTCATTATTTTTTAAAAAGTTGTAAGGAACACCCACCTGTCTGCGACTCTGATAATAAGCGCTTAATTGATATGTGATGTGATTATCGTTGCCAAGGCCATAGAAGAAAATCCAAAATTTAATCGAAAATAAAGATATGAAAAAACTCATCATCGTTCTCGTAATTATTGGTGCTGTAATCGGCTTCTTTGCATTTGATCTCAACCAGCTCTTAACCCTGGAAAACATTAAATCCAATCAAGTAGAATTTCAGCAATGGCGTGATAGTGCTCCAGTTCTGGTAAGCCTGCTGTTCTTTGCTGCTTATGTCTTGGTTACCGCCCTGTCTCTGCCGGGAGCTGCGATTATGACCCTTGCGGCAGGTGGTCTTTTTGGATTGGCATGGGGTTTTGTGATTGTCTCTTTTGCCTCGACAATAGGTGCGACTCTTGCTTTTCTTGTTGCCCGCTATCTGTTGAGAGATAGTGTGCAGAAACGTTTTGGTGACCGGCTTGGACCACTCAACAAAGGTATTGAACGTGAGGGTGCGTTCTATCTTTTTACTCTGCGCCTTGTTCCCATTTTCCCGTTTTTCCTGATAAATATTCTGATGGGTTTAACCCCTATCAAGACATTTACATATTACTGGGTGAGTCAACTGGGTATGCTCGCGGGAACTGTAGTGTATGTAAATGCGGGTACCCAGCTTGCCAAAATTGAAGGACTCGGTGGGATTCTATCTCCAGGTCTGCTCCTTTCCTTTGTTTTACTCGGGATCTTTCCCTTGCTTGCCAAGAAGATTACTGAATGGCTAAAAAAACGTAAAGTTTACGCCAAGTGGTCAAAGCCAGCAAAATTTGATTGTAATCTGGTGGTTATAGGTGCTGGGGCTGCAGGCCTGGTCAGTTCGTATATTGCAGCAGCAGTAAAGGCTAAAGTGACCTTGGTTGAAGCGCACAAAATGGGAGGAGACTGCCTCAACTATGGCTGTGTGCCAAGCAAGGCCCTGATTAAGAGTGCCAAGATGGTCCATCATATGAAAAACGGAGCTCACTACGGGCTGGATAATGTTGACCCTGAATTTAGCTTTAAAAAAGTTATGGCACGGGTGCATAAGGTCATTGGTGCAGTAGAGCCGCACGATAGCGTCGAACGGTATACTGGCCTCGGAGTAGATGTCCTGAAAGGCTATGCTAGAGTTGTCGACCCCTGGACTGTAGAAGTTCAGTTTGATAGTGGTGAGAAAAAACAACTTACCACCAGATCGATCATTATTGCAGCGGGCGCCCGCCCCTTTGTGCCACCCCTTCCTGGAATTGAAGAGTCCGGCTATCTGACCAGTGATACCCTTTGGGGGGTACTGGCAGAACGTGATACGGTGCCGAACCAGCTGGTTGTACTCGGTGGAGGTCCTATTGGCTGTGAGCTCGCCCAGAGTTTTGCCCGTCTAGGATCGCACGTCATCCAGGTAGAAATGGTCGACAGAATCATGATAAGAGAGGATGTAGAGGTCTCTGAGATTGCCAGGAAATCTCTTGAAAAGGACGGTGTAAAGGTGTTGACAGGTCACAGCGCTGTCCGCTGTGTGCAGGATGATAAGGGTAAGGCAATTATTGTTAAACAGGGCGAGACAGAAAAACGTATTGATTATGACGTGTTGATCTGTGCGGTGGGGAGATCTGCTCGCCTAACTGGCTATGGTTTGGAAGAAATAGGTATTTCGACGGATCGAACAGTGGTGACCAATGAATACCTGGAAACTCTCTATCCAAATATCTTTGCCGCAGGCGATGTGGCAGGGCCTTTCCAGTTCACCCATACCGCCGGCCATCAGGCCTGGTATGCTTCGGTCAACGCCCTGTTTGGTGACTGGAAGAAGTTTAAGGTCGATTATTCGGTTATTCCCTGGACGACTTTTATTGATCCTGAAGTGGCTCGGGTGGGCGTAAATGAGCAGGAAGCGCGTGAGCAGAAAATTGACTACGAAGTAACCCGCTTTAATTTTGATGATCTTGATCGGGCCATTGCTGATGGGGCCGTGCAGGGATTTATTAAGGTGCTCACAGTTCCCGGCAAAGACAAAATTCTAGGAGTGACGATTGTGGGGGAACATGGCGGTGACCTGCTGGCCGAATTTGTTTTGGCTATGAAGCATGGACTGGGGCTGAATAAGGTTCTTGGTACGATCCATACCTATCCCACTTTGTCTGAAATAAATAAGTATGTTGCTGGAGAGTGGAAAAGAACCCATGCACCTGAGAAGATTCTTGGTTGGATGCAATGGTATCACGGTTGGAAGAGGGGGTGAATATGTATAGGATTATTTTGTTGTTCTGCACACTGCTTTTTGTCCAGCCTGCTCCGCTTGTCCAAGCTGCAGGCTTTGACCATAGTGTTTGGGGTGCTCTTTTGAAAGAGCATGTTCGTGTTCTTGAAGATGGTAAGGCGAGTCAAGTGGACTACGCCGGGTTGGCCGAGAAAAGAGAGGTGCTCAGCGGTTATTTAAAAAAAATGTCGGCGGTGAGCAGGGATGAATTTGACTCATGGGCAACAGACGAGCAGCTTGCTTTTCTCCTCAATGCCTACAACAGCTGGACGGTTGAGCTTATTTTGACCAAATACCCCGATCTTGATTCCATCAAAGATCTTGGTTCACTGTTTCAATCGCCCTGGAAAAAGAGTTTTATTCCTCTGCTTGGAGAAAAGCGGTCGCTTGATGATATCGAACACGGGCTTATTCGAGGTTCGGAGAGGTATAATGATCCGCGAATTCATTTTGCTGCCAATTGTGCGAGTATTGGGTGCCCGGCATTACGTGCAGAACCCTATCTTGGCAATGAGTTACAGCGACAGCTGGAAGATGCGACGAGTCTTTTTCTAAAAGATCGGAGCAGGAATCGACTGGATGGTCGGGCTTTGAAGGTGTCGTCGATTTTCAAATGGTATCGTGAGGATTTTAAAAAAGGCTGGAAGGCAATTGAATCTCTTGAGCAATTCTTTGCCTACTATGCCGAGGATCTTGAGTTGACGGAAGAGCAAATGAAACAGCTTGCAAAAGGAAAGATAAAAATAGAGTTCCTTGACTATGACTGGAAGCTCAACTCAATCCAATAATAGCGGTGTCAGGGATGACCTTGTTCTTTCTTACCGGGCTGGTTGCTAAAGGTTACTACTATACCTGCTATTCACTTTTGGGGCTCGGCTTGGTGGGTGGGGGGCGTCTTGCTGATTCCGACGGTATGTGTCTGGAATATTAAGTACTATTGCACTTATGTGGTCATTGAGCTGCTTGCCATCTACTTTCTGGTCTCAAGCATCATCTTCTGGATTCGACAGAATTCCGGGTAAACATTCCAGTATCCAAAAGAATAAGCAGGAGCCATGAATACACTCGGCTCCTGCTTATTTTCTTTCAGCTCAAATCGTTATGCTGAGTGCTGTAACGACTTCTTATTTAAATTTCATCTCAAGCGTTTCAGCGTGGAACAGATGGTTAATCTGTGAATTGTCGAAAACAGCGATTCCGAAAGGATAGCTCTTGCCCATGTCTGTAAATTGAACATCCTGGGTTTCCGCATTTTCACCTTCGGTTTTCAGCGCCCGCATAACTTCCAGGGTCCACATGCCATTCGCATAATTGTTGCGCGAAAGGATATCCGCACGGCCACCCATCATCGGTGCTATTTCGATACCTGGGATAACATCGCCTTTTTTGAAGGTGTCAACAAAAGGCACCTTTTTGCTTGGTATGACATAGTACATGTCTTCTTTGGTACCATTCAGATTCATGAAGGCTGGAGCCGACTTATCTGCATTGTCATTGTTTTTATAACCGCCTTTTCCGGTATCGCCTTTACGACCCCAACCTTTGTTTTTCTTAGGGTCAGTGTTGTTATCGACATACTGGTCATCAAACATTCCCATAGGCATTGATCTCACGTATTTGGCATGCCACATATCAATGGTCTCTTCGGCGGAGTCAGTGTATTTCCGTCCTGCAGAAGTATCACCCGGCTCGTCCAGATGACAGGCAACCATACAGCCATCGGCTTCAAAGCCCTCAGTGCTAATGTTCCAGAACATAGCAAATTTATCTTCGTAATAGGTATTGTCATGGCCTGTATCATCTTTATTGGCCATCTTTTTCCAGCTTCCATCCCCCTGTTTGACCCATGGGAAGCGAGCCATACTTTGGGTCGGATCTTTGTAGGTAATGAGGTAGTAAACATTTTTATCATCATACAATGATTTTATGCTTACATCGGTCTTTTGCATCCCGGAATAACCGTTGTTGGGTTCATAGGGGAGTTCATCGACGGTAACTGTGATAGCTTTTGCGGCATCCCAGGCTTTATCAGCCATGCCGTCCAAAACGATTGGTGAGCTGGTCTTGGTGCTGGTCAGTGTCTGGTCGGCAGCATATGCTGAAGTTCCCAAAGCAAAAATACTTGCCAGCGTCATAAGTCCTAACTTATTCATACATGTCTCCTTTTTATGTATGTTATTGTGTTGTCGCTACGAGTTTGACTTGTACAGCAGGAATCTATGAGCAGAGTGGAATTTATTCCAGATAAAGTTTCCTCACTGATTAGGGGATATCTGTGAAGCGTACTTCACAGGCGAATACTAATGACTCGAATTTATGAAGGAAATCTTGTGGAGAGGAGGTGCAGGCAATCTATCATTTTCTCACCTTGCGGTGTCAATTGGTAGTTTTTTTCACGATCCTGAGAGATCAGGTTGTTTGATTTAAGATTTTTTAAGTGGAAATTGACCTTAGTATGGTCACTGATTTCGAGGTGTCGGGTAATATCCATAAAACGCATAGCTTTTTTTTCTGCCAGGGCAGCCAGGATATTTCGTCTGATCGGGTTCGAAAGACATGCGAGTACATCGTCCATCACAGTTTCCGGCAGCATTTGTTCAAACTTCAACCCCTCGAGATGACGTCTTACCGCAACGAGGAGTTCATCCCGCCTGAACGGTTTAGCGAGGTAATCGTCGGCACCGCTTTTCATAACGGCTACTGCATTGTCAACGGTTGAGAAGGCAGTAATCATGATGATTAAGATGCTTGGATATTTGTTTTTTACCAGCGGTATAAAAGCCATTCCTCCCATGCCGGGCATCATGTTATCTACGATAATAAGGTGAGGATTTTCAATCTCGATTTTCTCCAGAGCTATTTCAGCAGATTCGCAGCCAATGGCTGTAAAATTGTTCCCTTCCAGAATCTCGATAATACTTTCACGCAGGTCAAGGTCATCGTCGATGACCATGATAGTTTTAGTTTTCATATGGTATCACCGGAAAGGATACGGTCACTATGGTCTCTTTTTGAGTGTCACTGGTGAGAACTATCTCTCCGCCGTGTTGTTTAATAATGTTGTAACACACGGATAAACCGAGGCCCGTGCCTTTACCGATCTCTTTGGTGGTAAAAAAAGGGTCGAACACTTTGGAAACATTTTCCTCCAAGATGCCATGACCTGTATCGGTAACTCTTACAATAACGTAGCCACTCTGGAGCAAGGTTTCAATGACGATTGTATCTTGTTTGGTGCAGGCATCGATGCTGTTCATCAATAGGTTGATAAATACTTCTTCAAGCTTCCAGGGAATTCCCATGATCTTCGGTGCATCGCTTTGTTTTAGCCGTATGATAGAACTGAGTTCTTGGCTTTTAAGGAGAGTTATCGTGCTGCCAATAACTTTATTGATGTCGGTGGGTTCAAGAGCCGTATCTTTTTCCCGGGAAAAATGCAGCAGTTCTTTGGCTATTCGTGATGCTCGTTCGGTGTTACGCTCAATTGACGAAATTTTCCTGATAATCTTTTCATCATCGCCCACCAGATCTTTGAGCATTTCGACATTGAGTGAGACATTGGTCAACGGATTGTTGATCTCATGGGCGATGCCTGCGGCCAAGATTCCCATGGATGTCAGTTTTTCTGATTGTGAAAAACGCAATAGCTTTTCATTGACCAGTTCACGTTGCTCAAGACTGAATACCGAAAGTCCTCTAATGGTAAAAAACATTATCAATAAAGCACTTAATCCCCTGAATAAAACAATTTTCACACCCAAATATGGCACAATCACATCTGAAGGCACTATCCCGGTCAGAAAGGCATAGCAAATCATGAAGCTGCCCGCCAGGATGAAATTGGTCGCTACATCCTTTGAAAAAGCACGCACCACCCTCGAATACTTCACCAGTCCGATTCCCGACAATAATGCTCCAGGAAAAGCCAGAAGCTGACGAGTGTAGATATCACCACCGCTGCCAAGATCTAGATACGTAGCAACAGTAGTCAGGGAGAGTGCTAATGTGCCCACCAGCAACTTTATAGTAACAGAGACAGTCTTTAAGGCCTGGTCGCCGTGAAGGGTAATGATATTGAGAAACAACCCAAAGTAAAATAAAAACAGGAAGGAGATATTGACAACGATCAGGCGGATCAGGGAGAAACTGGGTGTTTTAATGTCAGGATCAAGTTGTTCCAGTAGTTCCAGCCACTCGTGGAAGCCATGAACAATACCGAAAACAGCGAGTAACCAGATAATTCTGGCAATTCCTAACTCGCTGAGTCGGATATCTCTGGAGAGTATTGCTACCCCAAGTGTGAAAAAAGCCAGACCGTAAAGCAGGTAGAGAATAAAATTCCAAATCATTTTGCCATCCCTGTCGTGGTTTCGAGAAGAAACTGTGCTGCGATTAGATCAATTAGTAAACGGGAAGAACGCTAGGTTAAGTACCTTGAGACACAATACTTTCTGTAAAAAACATCATTTATAAATCACTACTTCACAAATTGTTATTCTCAATAACAGGGCTTTGGGGCTGTATTGTTATAACCCCGTGATTAAAGTCCATTGGGTGTCAGGTTCATACATTATTAAATTATACAATTAAGTACAAAAAGGAATCTTACGATGACTATAACAGTGAAAAACAACATCCGCTGGGTTGGAAAGATAGACTGGGAGTTGCGAAAATTCCACGGTGATGAATATTCCACCCATAAAGGTTCATCATACAACTCTTACCTTATTAAAGAAGAGAAGGTAGCCCTGATCGACACTGTCTGGGGGCCTTTTGCCAAGGAATACGTCGAAAATTTAAAAAAAGAGATCGATTTAGACCAGATTGATTATGTCATTGCCTGCCATTCTGAAAATGATCACAGCGGTGCTTTACCCGAACTTATGCGGCACATCCCCGATGTGCCGATCTATTGTACTAAAAATGGGGCAAAGATCTTGAAAGGACTCTATCACCAGGACTGGAATTTTCAGCTTGTAAAGACAGGGGATAAACTGAGTCTTGGCACTAAAGAGCTTGTCTTTGTTGAAGCTCCCATGCTCCATTGGCCGGACAGCATGTTCACCTATCTGACTGGAGATAACGTTTTGTTTAGTAACGATGCCTTTGGTCAGCATCTTGCCTCCGAATTCATGTTCAATGACCGAGTAGATCAAGCCGAGCTCTTTCAAGAGTGTATAAAATACTACGCAAACATTCTGACTCCATTTAGTCCCATGGTCATCAGAAAGATTAAAGAAGTGTTGGGCTTCAACCTGCCCCTTGACATGATCTGTACCAGTCACGGGATTATCTGGCGTGACAATCCAGCACAAATCGTTGAAAAGTATCTTGAGTGGGCAGATAATTATCAGGAAAATCAAATAACTATCCTTTATGACACTATGTGGGACAGTACCAGGGTAATGGCCGAAGAAATAGCTGCAGGCATTCGGGAAGTGGATGAAGATGTAACAGTGAAACTGCACAACCTGGCCAAAAGCGACAAAAATGACGTTATCACTGAAGTGTTCAAATCAAAAGCCATTCTCTTGGGTTCATCGACTATCAATAACGGTATCCTGGTGTCGGTGGCGGCTTTACTGGAGGAGATGAAAGGGTTGAAATTCAAAAACAAGAAGGCCGGCGCTTTTGGTAGTTACGGTTGGAGCGGTGAGGCAGTAAAACTTTTATCGACAAAGCTCGATGATGCCGGGTTTGAGGTGATGAATGAAGGTTTACGGGTAATCTGGGCTCCAGATGAAGAGGGTGCCAGGTCCTGCAGGGAATACGGAAAAACATTTGTCGGAAGTGTGTGATTGCTAAACAGCAATATTTTGCTATAATGCCCTTTCTGCCTAACTGTCTGAATGCGCAGGGTAATGCTTGCGTATATTGGAAGAGATAATTGGTTCTTTTGCTTAATCAAGTTAGACCTTTGTTCTGAGGGTGGCAGAAAAAATCTAAATATGTTCTTTTATCTTTGTGTTAGCTGATTATTTGCAATAATATAGTCGTTTAAAATGGTCCTTTCTAAGGGGTGATTAAATCAAAACCCCTTGAAGGGCTTGCACAATAATGAACTATGTCCATTAGGGACACCAACAATTAATCAACATCAAGAGGAGAATTTGAATGAAGATTACGAGCAAACTTGCTGTAACCATGATGTCTTGTTTTGTTTTAGCCTTAACGGCTGTTCCACAATATGCCCAGGCTGAACAGACCTTTGTTACAATCGGTACCGGCGGTGTAACTGGTGTATATTATCCGACTGGTGGTGCTATTTGCCGCTTGGTAAATAAGACGAGAAAAGAACACGGAATTCGTTGCTCTGTTGAGAGTACCGGTGGATCAATCTACAACCTTAACGCCATTGCTGGTGGAGAACTTGATATGGGCGTTGCCCAGTCAGATTGGCAATACGCCGCCTATAACGGAACCAGCAAGTTCAAGGATGCCGGTCCTAACAAAGATCTGAGAGCGGTTTTCTCAGTTCATCCGGAACCATTCACAGTTGTTGCCAGAACTGACTCAGGTATTAAAGATTTCAAGGATCTCAAAGGTAAGCGTGTTAATATTGGTAATCCAGGTTCTGGGCAGCGTGGAACAATGTCCGTTGCTATGGAAAAATTTGGTTGGACAAATGATGACTTCAAACTTGCAGCCGAGTTGAAGGCCGCCGAGCAGTCATCTGCCCTGTGTGATAATAAAGTTGATGCCATCGTTTATGTTGTTGGCCATCCGAACGGATCTATCAAGGAAGCAACCACTGCGTGTGATGCCGTAGTCGTCAACGTGGCCGGAAAAGAAATCGATGAGCTTATTGCCGATAATTCTTACTATCGTACTGCGACCATCCCTGGTGGTATGTATCGTGGAACTGATGCAGACACCATGACTTTTGGTGTTGGTGCCACCTTTGTTTCTTCAGACAAAGTACCCGCAGATACTATTTATCAGGTAGTAAAGGCTGTTTTCGAAAATTTTGATGACTTCAAAAAGCTGCATCCTGCTTTTGCCAACCTGAAAAAAGAAGAGATGATCAAAGATGGTCTTTCTGCACCTTTGCATGACGGAGCAGCCAAGTATTACAAAGAAGCTGGCTTAATGTAATTTTTTTTAACCAACAAAATGTCGCAAAAGTTTGACATTTTGTTGGTCTGTTTGTGCGTTCCGACCGACTCTTTTCCTTAGAGTCGGTCGGTGGCGCTGCACCTATTTCTCTCATATTTTAAAGCCTGCCCCTTCATAGACAGTATTGTTTTTGACTTCTGATCTTCTCCTTCGAAAACCCCCAAAACTTTGTATTGAAAAAAAATACCTGGAATTTTCGGTAAAAAATACAGACTCAATCTGACTCATCCCATCACCACATCCCGATCCTCTCTGACACCGACAAACGTATAAAAACAGATTATCTCGGAGATTGTCTGGAAGAATCTTTGGCTACAAACTGCTCCCTTTCGGGGAATTTTTTTGGCAGGAGTATTTGTGAACTTCAACAGGAATAAGGTGAATATCAGGTGAAAATTGTTTTTTAAGAGATTCACACTGCCAATATCAATGGTTGAGACGAAAGTAGTATCAACACCGACGATGGTCAGAAATGGAGCAATATTCTCGGTTGATTCTGTGGAAAAATCTCAAGCTGGAATATAGTTTTCCTGTCAGGAAAATCTTGCTTTTCAAAGAGCTAAGAAATCTCAATTTATATTGCTAGGTTGTAAAGTAACTTCTTGATTACGTGTACAGACATCTGAAATTGAGGTGACTTTGAAAATCTTTGGGACTTGCGAAGGTCATCGAAAGTTATTATGCCTTAGAAAAGTGTTCATTTTTACTTGACCACGTTTTAACCTATTGGTTAATTCAATAAAACAAGGTTCTGGAGACCATTATTCGAGCAAGTCAAATTAAATTATGAAATTGCAGTAATCTTATATAGGCTACGGAACATTGTCTGGAATTATGTCTTGATTTTTCATTGTTACATTAATGTTGCAGGAGGTATTCCATGAAAAAAAGAACTTTTATAATTGCACTATCTCTCTTTACAGCCTTATTAATATTTGCGCCATCTCTTGCATCCTATGTCACTGCTGAAGAGTCGATATTGTCCCAAGGGGAGACTGTATATGTTTCCATTTATTCTCACATTTTAGTGGACGCTGGAAAAAGACAGGTACCATATGAATTGTCCATAAACGTTAGTATCCGGAATACAGACCTTAACAATGCCATCACGATCTTAAAAGCGGATTATTATGACTCCAATGGAAATCTTCTCAAGCACTTTCTTGAAAAACCTATTGTGTTGAAACCGATGGCATCGACTTACTTATATATCGCTCAAATCGACAAAAGCGGTGACTGGGGGTCCAATTACATTATTAAGTGGCAAGCGAAAGCAGAAGTAAATCAGCCAATTATTGAAAGTGTAACTACCGGGACGAGAGGGACACAGGCCATTTCGTTTGTTTTTCCAGGCAAAGTGATACAAGAATAGATTTACAATTAACTAGGGGGATTTTCGCAACCAAAAAATTATAGCCACACAACAAAACAACTGTCCAGTGGGTAGGCCTTTTATTCACCTACAATAGTGAGAGTTACGGAATAGGACAGACGTATTGTAGGAGGATACCTTCACAGTGCGAAAGAAACAGCTTCTCTCCTCAGCAGCACCACAATTACCCATTGATTAATTGAAAAGGGCATTGAATTCTTATCCTCCATACTGGGTGGAATAGATGCGAGCCAACTTTAGGCATGTCGCTCCCCACTCCGTAAAGCTCTGCAAACGAAGAGCTGCAAAAGCAGTAAAAGTCCTGCGAAGTGTGTCGTAAAGGTCTCTAGCTATATGGCAAAATGATGAGGCGGGATATCAACAATCACGTGTTGCAGTCCTCCTCCATCAAGATGGAATTGTTTGCTCGCATATCCATGGTGCCACCTCGACAATATTGGCGGGGTA
>Ga0070729_10006022_pt1 | contig 12168 bp, 9 predicted proteins | sample tdDd472_FD_66725 | JGI IMG/M metagenome (GOLD analysis project Ga0070729, IMG submission 66725) | Marine sediment microbial communities from the Atlantic coast under amendment with organic carbon and nitrate - tdDd47.2 | ecosystem: Environmental > Aquatic > Marine > Coastal > Sediment | place...
CTCGCGCAGGGTTGTCAGTATCTTGGGTTGACGCATCGGAGGGCCAAATTAACAAGTATTTTTTGTTGTTTATGATTGCGCCAGCATACGCCTGCGAAGGGATGGGATGCAAATAAGAAATGCGCCCGGCGGCGGAAGCCGCCGGGCGCATGAAAGAGATGCGAAATGTGGGGCTTAACGGGTCGGGATCGGCTCGTCACCCGAGTAATCGTAAAAACCCTTGCCGGTCTTTTTGCCGAGCCATCCGGCTTCGACGTACTTCACCAACAGCGGGCACGGGCGATATTTGGAATCTGCCAGGCCTTCGTGCAGCACGTTCATCACGGCGAGACAGGTGTCCAGGCCGATAAAGTCGGCCAATTGCAGCGGGCCCATCGGATGATGCGCGCCCATACGCATGGCGTTGTCGATGGCGGCGACGGTGCCGACACCTTCGTACAGGGTGTAGACTGCTTCGTTGATCATCGGCATCAGCATGCGGTTGACGATGAACGCCGGGAAATCTTCCGCCGGAACCGGGGCCTTCCCCATGTTGCGGGCCAAATCGGAGACGGTTTTGAAGGTTTCTTCGCCGGTGGCGATGCCGCGGATCATTTCTACCAGTTCCATGGCCGGAACCGGGTTCATGAAGTGCATGCCGACGAACTGGCTGGGGCGGTCGGTCTTGGCCGCCAAGCGGGTAATGGAAATCGAAGACGTGTTGGTCGCGATGATCGCTTCGGGTTTGAGCACCGGGCACAACTCTTTGAGGATCGCCGTCTTGACCTCTTCGTTTTCGGTCGCGGCTTCGATCACCAGATCGCAGTCGGAAAAGCCCGACATGTCGGAGATGGTGGATATACGCGGCATGGCCGCATCGACATCGGCCTGCTCTGCCTTGTCTTTTTCGACCTGCTTGTCCATGTAAGCCTTGATGGTGTCGAGAGCCACATTCAGCGCTTCTGGATTGGCGTCCATCAATTGCACGTCGTAACCTGCCATCGCCGAAACGTGCGCGATGCCGCGTCCCATTTGGCCTGCGCCGATGACGCCGATTTTTTTGATGTTCTCAACAGACATGTGCTTACCTCATTCCCTCGGTTACGCCCGTAAGCCGATCCGGGCCAACGCCCATATGTATGATGTTCTTTTGGCCCGGAATGGCTCTGTGGTCAAGACGCGCCAAGCAAAAGCTTAGAGCTTCTCCGACAATTCCGGTAGAACGTCGAACAGGTCGCCGACAAGGCCGTAGTCGGCGACCTGGAAGATCGGTGCCTCTTCGTCCTTGTTGATGGCGACAATGATTTTACTGTCTTTCATGCCGGCCAGATGCTGAATCGCGCCGGAAATACCGACCGCGATGTACAGGTCAGGTGCGACGACCTTGCCGGTTTGGCCGACTTGGTAGTCGTTCGGCACGAAGCCTGCGTCCACGGCGGCACGCGATGCACCGACGGCGGCGCCCAGCTTGTCGGCGATGGTTTCCAACAAGTGGAAATTGTCACCCGACGCCATGCCGCGACCGCCGGAGATGATCACCGACGCGGCGGTCAATTCCGGACGTTCGGACTTGGTCAGTTCGGCACGGATGAAGCTGGAGATGCCTGGGTCTTCGGCGGCATCGATGGCATCCACGGCGGCGGCGCCACCTTCGGAAGCTGCGGCCTCGAATGCGGTGATGCGCACCGTGATGACTTTCTTGGCATCGGAACTTTTGACCGTAGCAATGGCGTTGCCCGCATAGATAGGACGCTTAAACGTATCCGCGTCGATGACGGCGGAAATGTCCGAAATCTGTTGCACATCCAGCATGGCGGCAACACGCGGCATGATATTTTTGCCGGTGGTGGTGGCAGCGGCCATCACCACGTCGTAGTCCGCAGCCAACTTGACCAGCAGCGGTGCGATGGTTTCGGCCAGCGTGTGTTCGTAAAGCGCTGCATCGGCGACCAAGACTTTGGCGACACCGTCCACCTTGGCGGCGGCGTCCGCCACGGCTTGGCATCCCGCACCCGCGACCAGCACGGTCACGTCGCCGAGTTCTTTCGCAGCGGTCACTGCGTTCAGCGTTGCAGCTTTGAGTTCCGAATTATCGTGTTCGGCAAGGACCAGTACGCTCATCAGATCACCTTTGCCTCGTTCTTGAGTTTATCTACCAGCTCGGCCACATCGGCGACCCGTACACCGGCTTGACGCTGTGCGGGTTCTTCGACGCCCAGTACTTCCAGGCGCGGGGTCACGTCGATGCCGAGCTCTTCGGTGGTGAGTTTGTCGATGGGCTTTTTCTTCGCCTTCATGATGTTGGGCAGCGAAGCGTAGCGCGGTTCGTTCAGGCGCAGGTCGGTGGTGACGACCGCAGGCATGTTGAGCCCGACGGTTTCCAAGCCGCCGTCGATTTCGCGCGTGACGTTGGCTTTGCCGTCCGCAATTTCAAGCTTCGAGGCAAACGTGCCTTGGCCCCAGCCCAAAAGTGCTGCGAGCATCTGCCCCGTTTGATTGCTGTCATCGTCAATAGCCTGTTTGCCGAGCACCACCAGATCGGGGGCTTCTTTAGCGACGATGGCCTTGAGCAGCTTGGCGACGGCCAGCGGTTCCAAAACGGCGTCCGTTTCGACGTGGATGCCGCGATCGGCACCCATGGCCAGCGCGGTGCGAATGGTTTCCTGCGCCTGGGTCACACCCAACGAAACGGCAATCACTTCCTCGACCGTGCCCGCTTCTTTCAAGCGCACGGCCTCTTCGACGGCGATTTCGTCGAAGGGGTTCATAGACATTTTAACGCCAGCGGTCTCAACATCCGTCCCATCCGTTTTGACGCGGATTTTGACGTTGTAATCGACCACCCGTTTGACGGCGACCAATACCTTCATAATATTTCTTCCGGTGTCTGTTTTCGTATTCCGGCTCCCTGTCGGGCGGGATCTTGGTGTCCCAGCCGAACGTTCAGCTTAGGCAAGTTCGCGCGCACCTGCAAACTCTTTTCGCAGGTGCACAATGAAAAAATTGTACGGAAATGTACGCATTTGGACCAAAATGTTCGTCCCTTCGACTGGGACTCACATGTTGCCGCCGGGTTTCCACAAGATATCGGTGCGGCCCAAGTCGTTTTGCATCCGCGCCAGCTGGAACAGCAAATCGGACAGACGGTTGATATAGCGCAAAACCTCCGGATTGAGCGGATGTTCGGCGTTGAGCGCGGTAATGGTGCGCTCGGCCCGGCGGGCTTGGGAGCGGGCCAAATGCAGGCGTGCCGCCGCTTCCGTGCCGCCCGGCAGCACGAAGCTGGTCAACGGCCCCAATTGATCCGTCAAAACATCGATTTCGGCTTCCAGGGCCACCGTTTGGCCGTCGGACAGGCGCAGCGCCCCCTCCAACTCTCCCGGCGTGGCGAGATCGGCGCCCAGATCGAACAGATCGTTCTGCACACCGGCCAAGAAGCGGTCGGCGGCGGAGCCTTCTTTCAACGCCACGCGCGCCAAGCCGATGGTGGCGTTGACTTCATCCACGTCGCCGATGGCGGCGAAACGCAAATCGCCTTTGGAAAGGCGTGAACCGTCCACCAAGCCACTGGTGCCGCCATCGCCCGTGCGGGTATAGATTTTGTTGAGTTTGACCATGGGGGCTAGCTTATCTGGAATATTAATATGTGCAACTGCACAATAAGGTTTCTTCCTGCGGCGGCGTTAGGCGGCCCCGGCGTCGGTCTCCAACTCTGCGAGTCGTTCGGCCATTGCCGCTTCCAGGGGCTCGCGCAATTCCGGGTTGGCCTTGAGCAAACGGTTGAAATCATGAGCATCCAACACCAGCAAATGACATTCGGTGATCGCGGTTACCGTGGCCGTGCGTTCACAATGCTTGAGCAACGCGATTTCACCGAAGAAGTCGCCGCGGGAGAGTTTTTTCGGCGCAGGATGGATATCCACCTCGATTTCGCCGGAAACGATGAAATACATGGAATCGGCCAGTTCACCGCGTTTCACGATGATATGGCGTGGCGGCGCTTGCTGGGGATGTAAAAGGGCGGAGATATCCGAGATTTTCATCGCGTCCAGATTGGTGAACAAGGGCACCCCGGCCACCAGTTTCCAGGTGACGACGAAGTCCCGCTTCTTGATTTCGCGCGCAAACCCGGATGTCAGGATACCGGCGGGCAGGGCGAACATGCCGACGCCGAGGACCATGATCACCGCGCCGAAAATGCGCCCACCGACGGTGATCGGGGTCACGTCGCCATAGCCAACGGTGGTCAGCGTCGACAACCCCCACCACATGGCGTGCGGAATCGACGCAAAGGCAACGGGTTGCGCATCTTTTTCGAACATAAAGACCACAGAGGAAGCGAAGACCAGCATGCTGAGCATGATCATCAGCGCGGCCCCAAGCGGGCGGCGTTGGCTGGTCAGAACGGCGGCGAAGGTTTCCATGGCCGGGGAGTAGCGGGTCAGCTTCAACAGCCGCAGCACCCGGAAAATCCGCATGAAACGCAAGTCGACGGTGAGGACCACCGCCAGATAGAAGGGCGCGATGGCGATCAGGTCGATCAGCGCCAGCGGCGTGAAGGCATATTTCAGGCGTGCGATGAAAGGATGCTGTTGCCCGGTCTGCACGTTCTCTGTGCAGACCCAAAGACGCATAATGTATTCAACGGTGAATACGGCTATTGAGAATAAATCGAAGGCATTGAAATAAGCGCCATAGGCTTGCTCGTAGGTGGGCACCGTTTCCAGAATGACGGCGACGATATTGGCGATGATGATGCTCATCATGGTCATGTCGAATACATGGCTCGCCCGGCCAATCCGGTTCGGGGCCTCGATGACTTCGTAAATCCTTGTCTTAAGTGGTTGCGTCATGCGTGTATCCGGTTTGATGTCAAAGCAGTGCGGTATTATCTCCTAAAATTTCGGCGATGTCTTTGAGTCTGAACGAGAATAGTTGATCGCCCCGTCGCCTTTTGATGATCGGTAAGGTGTTGAGGGGGGCAATCTGCAATTGCGTGTGCGAACGCGGGACCGCTATAAAGGGGTTCGGTTTGAAAGAGGGGATGACGATGCAGAGTGCAACAACGCATCAAGATGTCCAGGTGCGGAGGAATCCGCGCCTGTCGGATTGGACGTTTGCGGCCATGGTCGCGGTGTTCATATGTTGGCTGCCGCTGGACATAATTTATGTGACATCACTGAGTTTTTCGCTGAAGGGCGCGTCGTTGTCGTTTCTTGCCGTTAGCTTCTTCGTGCACGGACTGATGGCAGGACTTCTGATTGGGCTGGGCCCGGTGATCCTGTTTTCGCTCGCATGTTATGTCTTGTATCGCTTCTTTGCCGTGAGCAGCCTTTGGGCTTGGTTGGTGGTGGCGTTTATTTGCACGCTTGTGTTCGGCTATGTGACGGGCGGGCCGGTTGAGAACCTGTCCACAGATATGCGGATTTACACCGCGATCGGCACGTTGCCGACAGCGGCCGTATTCTGGTTCGCCTTGTGGGAACGCCAAAAATAACGGGCCCCAAAACATAAGGCGACCTGTGCGATGCGGGGGCGCATGGCGCAAAGTTATAAAACGAAATGATTACATACGTTCTGTATATTGCCTGAGCGTCATGTCGGCATGAATAATGGGGATGTGCATCCTACCAGGGTGAATACAACAGATGAATGGCTTGCGCCCATGAGATTTCCCACAACAAAAACGCTGCTGGCCCTGCTCGACCAGCTTCAAGATGCCGTATTCGTAATTGAGAATGCCCAGTTTGTGTTTGTCAATCGGCGCTTGACTGAGCTGTTCGGCTATCCGGAAGGTGAGCTTCTGGGCAAGCCGGTATTCCAATTCGTTCATGAAGATGATCGCGAGATGGTGCGTGAACGCTATCAAGCGCGGGTGCAGGGCGAGGATGTCGTTCACGAATATCAATACCGCATTGTGACGGGAACGGGTGACGTGCGACATGTGAACATGCGTGTTGCCCTTGTCGAGAACGATGAGGGGGGAGGTGTGTCCCTTGGATCGTTGCACGACATAACCGAAACCAAAAATACAATGCGGGCGTTGGCGGATTCCAAGGCCGATATTGTGTCCATCCTCAATAACTTTCCGGATGTGTTTTACCGGACCGACATGTCGGGCATCATCACGTTGATGTCGCCGTCGTCCGTGGATGCGATCGGGTATACACCGGATGAAATGGTCGGGCGACCGATGGCGGATTTTTATTGCAATTCGTCCGACCGCGAAGCCGTTGTGAAGACGTTGAACGAAGGTGTAGGAAAGGCGTGCCAAGTCGAAGCCTGTATGCGTCACAAGGATGGCTCCCCCATTTGGGTCTCGACCAATGCCTATGTACGCCACGACGACGATGGTCAGCCCATGTGTGTCGAAGGGGTCGCGCGCAACATTACGGAACGCAAACATTTCGAAGAGCGGCTCCAGCATTTGGCGACCCATGATTCGTTGACCGGCTTGCCGACACGTTGGCTGTGCATGGACTTTATCGACAAGGCGATGGCGATCGCCCGGCGCCATAAAACCAAGGCGGCGGTTTTGTTCTTGGATTTAAACAACTTCAAAACGGTCAACGATACCTTGGGTCATGAAGTGGGCGATCAATTGCTCATTCAAGTGGGGCGGCGGCTGGTCGGCAGCGTTCGTGAAATGGATACGGTGTCGCGCTTGGGGGGTGATGAATTCATCGTCGTGTTGGATAACATCGAAACGCACGAGGATGTCCGGGGCGTCGCTGAAAAACTGGTCGCGGCGGTTTGCGTACCCTATGAAATCGGGGAGCATGAGGTGAGCACAGGCATCAGCATCGGTATCGCCCTCTACCCCGACGATGGCGAGGATGCCGAGCACTTGGTGCAAAAAGCGGACGGCGCGATGTACGTGGCGAAGAAGGGCCAGGCGGAAGGTTATTATTTCGTGACAGGCGGTTAGGTCTTTTTCGCTTTATTTCGTTTATTTTCAATTTCGAAAAAGAAAGGCCCCGGCGTGATGCCGGGGCCTTTCCGTGTGGGGAGGTCTGCGATTGGTATTAAGGTTTGAGCAAGCCGCGTGCAATGACGTGGGCCTGGATTTCGGCGGCACCTTCAAAGATGTTGAGGATGCGCGAATCCACCAGCACGCGGGAGATCGGATATTCCAGCGCGTAGCCGTTGCCGCCGTGAACCTGCAGCGCGTTGTCGGCGTTGGACCAAGCGACGCGCGCGGCCAACAGTTTCGCCATGCCCGCTTCGATATCGGTGCGGTGACCGAGGTCTTTTTCCCGCGCCGCAAAGAACGAAATCTGACGCGCGATCTGCGTTTCCACGGCCATCCAGCCCAGCTTGGCCGCAACGCGCGGGAAGTTGATGATGGGTTGGCCGAACTGGATGCGGTCGTGGGCATACCGCAGGCCCAGCTCCAAAGCGTTGGCTGCGACACCCACGGCGCGCGCCGCGGTTTGGATGCGGGCCGCTTCGAACGTCGACATCAACTGTTTGAAGCCCTGGCCTTCCACGCCACCAAGCAGTGCGGAGGCCGGCACTTCCAAGCCGTCGAACGCAAGCTCGTATTCCTTCATGCCGCGGTAGCCGAGCACTTCGATTTCCGTGCCCGTCATGCCCTCCAGAGGGAACGGGTTGTCTTCGGTGCCGCGGGGTTTTTCGATCAAGAACATCGAAAGACCTTTGTAGCCCGGCTCGTCGGGGTTGGTGCGGGCCAGCAACGTCATCATGTCGGAGCGCGATGCGTGCGTGATCCAGGTCTTGTTGCCGGTGATGCGGTACACGTCGCCGTCTTTGACGGCGCGGGTTTTTAGCGACGCTAGGTCCGAACCGGTGTTGGGCTCGGTAAATACGGCGGTCGGCAGCAATTCGCCTGCAGCAATTTTCGGCAGGTACTTTTCTTTTTGTTCGGGGGTGCCGCCGATGGTGATCAGCTCACCCGCGATTTCGGAACGGGTGCCCAGGGAACCCACGCCGATGTAGCCGCGCGACAGTTCTTCGGTCACCACGCACATGGACGTTTTGCTCATGCCCAGGCCGCCGAATTCTTCTTCGATGGTCAGGCCGAAGACACCCAGTTCACCCATTTGGTTGACGATGTCATCCGGAATCAGGATATCGTCATCGTGCCATTTTGGGGCGTTCGGGGCGACCTCTTCGCTGGCGAAGCGGCGGAACTGATCTTGGATCATGTCCAGCATTTCGTCGCCCAAGGCGTCGTTGCCATACATGCCGGTGTGCACATCCAACAGTTCGGCGATGCGTACGCGCGCCGCCGTGTCATTGCCGTCGCGCACCAGCTTGGTGACCGCGTCGGTGTAGAATTCGCGAACCTGTTCGGGCGTCACGCCGAGGTCACGCGGACGCACGATTTCCACTTGGCTCATGGGGATGCCGCCGGCCATTTGGCTGAGATATTCGGCGCAACCCACTTGCAGGATCAGGCTTTCCAGTTCGCCCAGTTGGCCTTCCGCGTCAAGGCGTTCGGCCCAGTGCACCAGTTGCTCAACGGCGCGGACGTAGGTTTGCAGCCAGGAAAAGCCATGTGCGGCAAACTGTTCTTGGTCCAAAAGCGCGCTGTCGATCTTGCCGTCTTTAACGACTTTCGCCTGCACACCTGCGCGCGCGGCTTCGACCAAGATGGTGCAATCTTTTGCGGCTTGCTGGCAAAGCGCCAGCGCGCCGTCGAGTTTGTAGTTGCTCATGTGATCGCTCCTCAGCCTTCGACGCAGTCTTCGACGGTGCGGCGGCCCGGCTGCATCGCCTGAACCAACACGGCCATGTTGCCCGGCTTGTGTTTGTTCTGGCGCATTTTCACGTGCGCGTCGGGGATTTGATCCCATGGGAACACTTCGCTCATGCACGGATCGATACGTCGTTCGATAACCAGCTTGTTGGCCTGTGCGGCTTGCTTGAGGTGCGCGAAGTGGCTGCCTTGAATACGCTTTTGACGCATCCACACAAAACGCGCATCGAACGTGATGTTGAAGCCTGTGGTGCCGGCGCAGAACACGACCATGCCGCCGCGCTTCACGACGAAGGCGGAAACCGGGAAGGTCTGTTCGCCGGGGTGTTCGAAGACCATGTCCACATCCACACCCTTGCCGGTGATGTCCCACAGCGCCTTGCCGAATTTGCGGCAGCGCTTCATGTAATCGGCGTAGCCTTCTTGGTCGTCGACGTCGGGAAGCTGGCCCCAGCAATCGAAGTCCTTGCGGTTGACGACGCCTTTGGCGCCCATGCGCATGACGAAGTCGCGCTTATCGTCTTCGGAAATCACGCCGATGGCGTTGGCGCCCGCGGTGGCGATCAACTGCGTGGCCATGGAACCGAGACCGCCAGACGCACCCCAAACCAAGACGTTGTGGCCCGGGCGCAGGATGTGTGGACGGTGGCCGAACAGCATGCGGTACGCGGTCGCCAACGTCAGCATGTAGCAGGCGCTTTCTTCCCACGTCAGGTGTTTCGGGCGTTCCATCAATTGCTGTGCTTGAACGCGGGTGAACTGTGCGAACGACCCATCGGGGGTTTCGTAGCCCCAGATGCGTTGGGACGGTGAGAACATCGGATCGCCGCCGTTGCATTCCTCGTCGTCGCCATCGTCTTGGTTACAGTGCACCACGACCTCGTCGCCGACTTTCCAGCGTTTGACCTTGGAGCCAACGGCCCACACGATGCCCGACGCATCGGAACCGGCGATGTGGTAGGGCTCTTTGTGCACGTCAAACACCGAGATCGGAAGCCCTAGGGCGGCCCAGATGCCGTTGTAGTTGACGCCCGCGGCCATCACCAGAACCAGCACTTCGTGGCTGTCGATTTCCGGTGTCGGCACGACCTCCAACTGCATGGCGGTATCCGGCTCGCCATGACGCTCGCGACGAATCGCCCACGCGTACATGTCCTTCGGCACATGGCCCAAAGGCGGAAATTCACCGAGTTCGTACAAATCTTTTTTAGGTTGGTTGGCGAGAACCTCTGCGATGCCGCCCGTATTCTCGTCCACGTTCACTTTGGCTTGAGCCATTTTTTTACGCCTCCATCCCGGCCCGCCCCTATTCGTGATCCCAGTATCAGTTCGACCGTTTTTGGTCGAAAGGGGTCGGTCCTGTGTCAATGTTGAGCCAATAGTATGAGCGCATCTGAAAAAATATTGCAATGCACAATTTCTTTCGCACTTGCGAAAAAATTATTGTTGAGGGAAGATATGGGGATCAAACCGCCGAAAAAACAGAGCGGTCACGTCATTCAGGGAGAGCGCTATGTGTAGCGACAAAGCAACTTCGAACACGCCCGAGGCTCCGAAAAAGGACCGTCCGTGGCTGTTTCGCACCTATTCCGGCCACTCTTCTGCGGCCGCATCCAATGAACTGTACCGCACCAATTTGAGCCGCGGCCAAAGCGGGCTTTCGGTGGCGTTTGATCTGCCGACGCAAACGGCCCTGGATGCCGACGACGTCTTGGCGCGCGGTGAGGTGGGCAAGGTCGGTGTGCCGATCTCGCACCTCGGCGATATGAAGACGCTGTTCGACGGCATTCCATTGGATCAGATGAACACGTCCATGACCATCAACGCCGCTGCCGCATGGCAGTTGTCGCTGTTGATCGCCACGGCCGAAGCGCAAGGTGTGGAGCGTTCCAAGCTGGCGGGCACGACGCAAAACGACATCATCAAAGAATATCTGTCACGTGGCACATATATCTTCCCGCCGGCGCCTTCCATGCGCCTGCAGACGGATGTGATCTCTTTCACGTCCAAGGAACTGCCCAAATGGAACCCGATGAACGTCTGCTCCTATCACCTGCAGGAGGCCGGAGCGACGCCGGGCGAAGAGCTGGCGTTCGCCATGGCCAACGCCATCACCGTCTTGGACATGGTCAAAGACAGCGGCGCGATCGCACCGGAAAATTTCCCAGGCGTGGTGGGGCGCATCAGCTTCTTCCTGAACGCCGGTATCCGCTTCGTGACCGAGCTGTGCAAAGCCCGCGCGTTCGCAGAGCTGTGGGATGAAATCACCCTGGAACGCTACGGCGTCGAAGATCCCAAGATGCGGCGCTTTCGCTATGGCGTGCAGGTGAACTCTCTGGGCCTTACCGAAGCCCAGCCGGAAAACAACGTATACCGCATCATGATCGAAATGCTCTCGGTCGTTTTGTCGAAGAACGCGCGCGCACGTGCCGTGCAGCTTCCGGCGTGGAACGAAGCGTTGGGCCTGCCGCGCCCTTGGGATCAGCAATGGTCCTTGCGCCTGCAGCAGATCATGGCGTTCGAAACGGACCTCCTGGAATACGGCGACATCTTCGACGGCTCTGCGGAAATTACCGCCAAGGTCGAAGCGCTGAAAGAAGAGGCCCGCGAAGAACTCAAGCGCATCGCCGAAATGGGCGGCGTCATCAAAGCCATCGAAGTGGGCTATATGAAACAGCGTTTGGTCGAATCCAACGCCAAACGTCTGGCCGCCATTCAGGCGGGCGAGTCCATCGTTGTCGGCGTCAACAAGTTCACCGAAGGCGAAGCCTCGCCGTTGGTCTCGGGCGCGGAAACGTTCCTGACGCCCGACGCCGCAGCCGAAAAAGCACAGATCGAAAACTTGCAGGCCTGGCGTGCCAGCCGCGACAATGCGGCGGTGGAAAAGGCTTTGGCCGAACTGGAAAGTGCGGCCCGGGAAGGGCGCAACATCATGGAAAGCTCGATCGTTTGTGCCAAGGCCGGTGTGACGACGGGCGAGTGGGGCAACAAGTTGCGTGAAGTGTTCGGCGAATACCGCGCCCCCACCGGGATCGCCGGGGCTGCCCATGCGCCCGTGGTCAATGCCGATCACGTGCGCACGCAGATCAATAAACTCAGCGACGAGCTGGGTACGCGCCCACGATTGCTGGTCGCCAAGCCGGGCCTCGACGGTCACTCCAACGGGGCCGAACAGGTCGCCCTGGCGGCGCGCGATGCGGGCTTCGAAGTCATCTACGAAGGCATCCGCCAGACGCCGAGCGAAATCGTCACCGCCGCGGTGCAGGAAGGCGTGCACGCTGTGGGCCTATCGGTTCTGTCCGGTTCGCACCTGACGTTGGTCAAAGATGTAATGAAGGGCTTGAAGGATCAAGGCGCGGACGACATTCCCGTCATCGTCGGCGGCATCATCCCCGAACGCGACATGGCGGCCTTGAAGGCCATGGGCGTGGCGCGCGTGTTTACGCCGAAAGATTTCGAGCTGGGCG
>Ga0070729_10006025_pt1 | contig 12163 bp, 9 predicted proteins | sample tdDd472_FD_66725 | JGI IMG/M metagenome (GOLD analysis project Ga0070729, IMG submission 66725) | Marine sediment microbial communities from the Atlantic coast under amendment with organic carbon and nitrate - tdDd47.2 | ecosystem: Environmental > Aquatic > Marine > Coastal > Sediment | place...
CATTTCATGTCTTGTCGCCATTATGTGCATCGTATTCTCGGTCAGCGATGGTCTGGCTCGCGAGACATACAAGGTCGGCATTCGGCCCATTTCCCCGCCTTTCTCCTTTCTTGCCATGCAGGATGGGGAGCAGGGCGTTCGTGGGTATTCCGTGGATGAGTGGGTCATGATCGGCGAACTCATTGACGCGGATATCGAGTTTGTGCTCGTGGACAGTCTGGCTGATTATCATCGCATGTATACCGAAGGAAAAATGGACCTCATGGCGCACGGCTCCAAGCCATCAGGGCGCTCTGGTTTCACCTTTATTCCTTTGGGATATAGTTTGCGTAATCATTTTTTTATTAATTCACGCAATGGTCCGGTCACGGATTTGAAGAGCTTGGACGGGAAGCGCGTAGTGGCTATATCCGGGGCGCCATATAGTCCTGAAGTGCGGTTCTGCCCTAATGTGATCAAGGTCACTTCGCCTTTGGAAGCACTGAGCATGTTGGAGCAAGGGGTTGTCGATATCTTTGTGGCCCCTTCCGAAAGGGTTGCAGTTCACCTGATAGATCAAAATGGATTTTCGAATATTGAGAAATGGGGCGGGGTATTGGGTGAAATTCCTCTGGGGCTGTCCGTTGCGCGTTCCAGGCGGGGATTGGTTTCAGATCTGCGTGTCGCTGTAAAACGTTTGCAAGAGACTGGGCATTTGGCTCAATTGCGCGACAAGTGGTTCGGTGAACATGCTCGGCGAAGCAGCCTTGCTTATTACGCCACGCACATCGGTATAGCGGTTGCGATCATCGGGTTGATTTTTGTTGGTATTGTGTTGTGGAACGTGTCCCTTAAACGGCGCGTGAACAAAGCGGCCAGTGATCTGCGGCGGACTGAGCAGCGGTATAGAGACCTGATTGAGTCGTCGCCAGACATGATTTTTCTCGTCAATGAAGCGGGTGATATCCTCCACGCCAATGAGCGCGCCCGCACATATCTTTTGATTCCAAAGCAGGCTGACATCGTGAATGTGAGCCAGATAACGGCCTCCCACGATGTGGAAGAAATCGCGGCGTTTTTGACCAAGGTGTTTAACGATGGCTGCGACAAGCATGAATTTTCCATGCTGAGCACGCTGGATCATTCCATGGAGGTGGAGATCGCCGGGCGCGTTATTCAAGGGCCATTGCACACAGAGCTGTTGGCTTGTCTTTTCGCTCGTAACGTTACGGAGCGCAATCGCATGGAAGAGGAACTCATCCAGTCCGAGCGGTTGGGGATTATTGGCAAGATGGCGGCGAGTGTGGCCCATGAGATTAACAATCCGCTCGGTATCATTCAGGCCAATGCCGAGGACCTGCTCTATGAAGTGGATGTCGATGAGGATGTGAAAGAAGGGCTGTCCGCCATTCAGCGTAATGCCATCCGCGCAGGAGATATCACCAAAGGGCTACTTGAGGCAGCCTCGCCCAAGCCCATGTTGGTTCAGCAGCTCGATGTTGCTTCTTTGTTGCATGATTCTATTTCCCTGCTCGGCTCGAAGAGAAAGGGGCGCGACATCGAAGTGCGGCTTCTCAATGAGCCGATGGTCATCAATGGAGATGAACGAGCCTTGCAACAGGTGCTGGTTAACCTCCTTTTCAATTCTCTCGCCGCCACGGATGAGGACGGAAAAATTATCGTTATGGCCCGTAGTACCGGAAATGGAGAGGACGAAACCGTGCGTATCGTCGTCAAGGATACGGGCAAAGGGATAGAGCAGGAAAATCTGGCTCGCATTTTTGAGCCGTTTTTCACTTCCCGCAAAGGTGGTTTTGGTCTGGGGTTGTTTATTACCCGGCGGATGGTGGAGCGGCATGACGGATTGATTTTTGCCGAATCGGAATTCGGTCAGGGTACGCTTATGTTTTTGGAATTTCCTGCATATAGAAACAAGGAAAAGGGCAATGCCTGAGAAAATATTACTCGTGGATGATGAGCAGGAGCTGCTCACTATCTTGAAACGTTCATTGAGTCGTCAGGGGTATGTGGTTCATACTGCGTCGTCTGGCGAAGAGGCATGGAAGGCGCTGTCCGAGACCATGTATGACCTGATTATCAGTGATCTAGCTATGGAACCTATTGATGGGCTGGAACTGCTCAAACGAGTTCGGACCATTGACAGTTTGTTGCCGTTCATCATTATGACCGGGGCCGGGTCTATTGAAACCGCTGTGGATTCCATCAAGCTCGGTGCATACCACTACATTACCAAGCCGTTCAAGAATCAGGAGTTGTCCTTGTTGGCCCGCCGCGCCATTGAGCACGGCCAGTTGCACCGCAAGCTGGAGTCCTTCAACGCGCAGGAAGAGGAAGAGGGGAGCGCGGCGATGGTTATCGGGAATAACTCCGTCATTCAGCAGATGATGGCGACCGTGGAAAAGGTTTCCGCCTCTGATGCCCCTATTCTGATTCAGGGCGAAACCGGCACAGGCAAGTCTATGTTTGCCAAGCGTATTCACCAGGCAAGCTCCCGTGCGGATATGCCATTCTTTACCATCGATTGCGGCGCGCTTACAGAAAATTTGCTGGAGAGTGAGTTGTTCGGCCACGTGAAAGGCGCGTTTACCGGGGCTACTTGCGCCAAGCGTGGTTTGCTGGAGGAAGCGCAGGGTGGCACTATCTTCTTGGACGAAATCGGTGAGCTGACCCCAGCGACGCAGGTGAAGCTTCTGCGTGCCATTCAGGAGCTGGAGATTAAGCCCGTGGGCGGGAATTCGGTCATTAACATTGACGTACGTTTTCTGTCTGCCACCAGCCGGGATTTGGATGAAGGTGTGGAGTCGGGAGAATTTCGCAAGGACCTGTATTACCGTCTTGCGGTCATCCCGCTGCGGTTGCCGCCTCTGCGAGAACGGCAGGATGATCTCATGCTCTTTGTGGATCACTTTGTTCGCAAATTTAATGCTCGCTACAACAAAGACGTCTCCGAGGTCGCTCCCAGTTCACTGCAAATGCTTATGGAATCTCCATGGAAGGGGAACATCCGTGAGCTGGAAAATGTCATTGAGCGGGCTGTCTTGTTGACCGATGGCAATGTCATTACCCTTGATTCCCTCTGCGCTACTGTGCAGCCCACTGCTCATAGCTCTCATGAAGGTCCGGCTACTGCTGTTGAACTCAAAAATGCAGTCGAAAAAGCGGAGAAGTCCGCTATCCGTCAAGCCCTCGCACTGGCTGAAGGCAATCGTTCCAAAGCCGCCAAGATTCTCAGCATTGGTCGGCGCACCCTCTACGACAAGATTGACGCCTATAATTTGTAAGGCAGGCCGAACAGTGTGCGAAGCGGGGCACAGTGTGCGGTTGAATCGCGCGAAGCTCTGCGCATGTGAAATTGTTTGAATGCCTAATATGCTGAATTTTATTAATTATAATGTACGCATAGCATTGGCATGGATGTTGGATTGTAAGCGTATCTATTGAAACCTTTTGAGGAGGAATAATGCGCAAGCAATCCCAATTTTATTCTTTTGCACTAGCTGCTTTGATGGCCTTGGCTTTGGCTGTCCCGGCCCAGGCTTTTGAAGCACATGTTGGTCCCACCGGCGTTTTGAAATACGACGCGAACAAAGCTCTTGATGGGTACACCCTATTCGCGCCGAACATGAGCAAAATGACCTATCTGATCGATAACGAAGGTCAGATCGTTCATACTTGGAAGTCCAATCATACCCCCGGTCGTTACGCCACGCTGTTGCCCAACGGCAACCTGCTGCGTGGTGTCCAATACCGCCATAAGGACGGCTCTCTCGTACGCCCTGCTCCTTTGGCCGCTAACTGGGGTGCTTTGCAAGAGCTGGATTGGGACGGCAACGTGGTCTGGGAATACAAGATGATCAACGACGACATCACTGCCCACCACGGTTACTACCGCATGCCCAATGGCAATACCCTGCTCCTCGGTTTCGAGCGTGTTTCCAAGAAGGAAGCCAAGAAGCTTGGCCGTAAGAACATTTTCAAGGGTTCCGTTAAGCTCGGTAAGGAATCCACCGATGCCTTCTGGCTTGATTTCGTTCGTGAAGTGACGCCCAAGGGAAAGATTGCCTGGGAATGGCATCTCAAGGATCACCTGGGAACTGGCAAGAACAAGGTCAATTTCAACTACATGTTGCCTAAGGCCACAGGTGCAGCTTACTCCTCCTTCGACTGGAGTCACGCTAATACCGTCAACTATCTGGCCGACAAGGATCAGATTCTGGTCAACTTCCGTAACCTGGCCGAGTTCATCCTCATCGACCATAAGACCGGCAAGATTCTTGATCGATTCGGTAACGATACCACCTGGAATCCCAAGGCCAATAAGCCCTCTTTTGTGGATTCAGGCGATCAGGTCGTATTTGGCCCCCATTCCGCTCACCGCATTCCTGAAGGTCTGCCTGGAGCAGGCCACTTCTTGATTTTCGACAATGGTTCAGAGAACCCTGAAGTCCAGCACTCCCGCGTCATCGAAGTGGACATGAAGACCAAGAAGATTGTCTGGCAGTATCAGTCCAAGGTCGCCAATTCCTTTGCCTCCCAGCGTCAGGGTTCTGTGCAGCGTTTGCCCAACGGCAATACCTTTGTCTGCTCTGCCAACCATGGCCATCTCTTTGAGGTTACTCCGGACAAGAAGATCGTCTGGGATTTCGTGAACCCCGTTCACAAGGGTGGCAAAGTCAAGATTCTTACTTCCGACGAAGTAGATGGCCGTCATTTCGCCCATGGTGGCGGTACCAACATGGTTCATCGCTCCTACAAATATGCTACGGATTTCCCCGGCCTTCAGGGCAAGGACCTTTCTCCCAAGGGCTACATTGCTGGTGACGACGCTCCGGTCTTCTACAAAGCCTGGAAGCGTGGTGCCATGCTTGACGCCGCTGCTAGCGCTATTGATGACGAGGACGAAGAAGATGGCCCCGCCATGCATGCATACTAGGTCTTCTTGATAACGCGTATAACCAGCCCTCTGTGCTCTGCTGCACAGGGGGCTTTTTTTATGGAATTTCGAGTGTGCGTTTGCTCGTACACTGTTCGGGCCAGTGTGCATGCGAACGCACTGGCTGGTTGTTCCGAGTTTGTCTATGTTGTTGGAAATAATGCTTTTTCAAGTTCGGCACGGTCTGTGCTTTATGGGGACCAAGATAAGACATTTATTTCTTCAAGGCAGGTTAGGCCTGGAAGTGAACATTAAGGAGAGGACATGCAAAGACGTAAATTCTTGACCGGTTGCGCCGCTCTGGCTGCCACCGCTCTTGTTAATCCCATGGAGGCTTTTAGCTTCCCCACGGTATTTCCGCACGGCACCACTATTTATAAACCGGAGAAGTGTTGGAACGGTTATACCGTGTTCGGCACCGAGGTTGAATCCGAAGGTACCGTGCTCATCGATATGAACGGCAAAGTGGTCAAGCAGTGGAAATCCATCTGTCAGGCCGAGCATCCGCCCAAACTGCTCAAGGGCGGTTACTTAGCTGGTACCAAGCGTCCTTCTCCCGAGAAGAAGGGCCGCACTTGGGCAGATGAATCTTCTACCGACCTCGTGGTCGTGGATTGGAACGAGAAGGTTATTCGTAAGATTCCCCGTGCAGGCATGCACCACGATTATCAGTTCGAGGGCAACCCTGTTGGCTACCATGCTCCCGGCATGCCCGTGGATAACCGCAAAGGTAAAATGCTGATCCTGTCCCACAAGTTCGTGCATCAGGATAAGATTTCCGACAAAGAGCTCTATGACGATTATATCGTTGAAGTGGACAAGAAGGGCAAGGTTGTCTGGGAATGGCTCGCATCCGATCACGTGGACGAAATGAATTTCCCGCCGGAATTCAAGAAGACCATGCGCAAGTACCCCACGTACTCCATGACTCGCACCCCGGGGAAGAAGGGCGGCGACTGGATTCACGTCAACTCCGCATCCTACCTTGGGCCCAACAAGTGGTATGACGAAGATCCGAAGACCTATTCCATGTTCAATCCGGACAATGTCATCATCTCCAACCGTCAGACCAATACTTCATGCATCATTGACAAGAAGACTGGAAAGATCGTTTGGCAGATTGGTCCCCATTACTACCGTGACTCCGTCTGGGAATTCAACGGCAAGAAGTACAAGAAGGCTTACAAGAAGCTCGGCCAGATCATCGGTCAGCACCACACTCACATGATTCCTAAGGGACTGCCGGGTGAAGGTAACATCATGATCTACGACAACGGCGGCTACGCCGGATACGGTCCGCGTAACCCCGGCGCACACTACGGCTGGTCCGATGCACGACGTGATTACTCCCGCGTCATCGAGTTCGATCCGCGCACCCTCAAGATTGTCTGGGAGCACTCTGCCAAGCAGATGGGCATGCGTAACAAGTACCAGTTCTACTCCGACTACGTCTCCTCTGCTCAGCGTCTGCCCAACGGCAATACGATGATCACCAACGGTGCTGTTGGCCAGTTCCAGGAAGTTACCCCTGATCACGAGATTGTCTGGGAATACATCAGCCCGTACTACACAAAGAAGGGCAATTACAATCTGGTCTACCGCGCTATGCGCGTGCCGTACGACTATGTGCCGCAGCTCAAAGCTCCAAAAGAAGTGAAGGTCACGCCCCCGGATATTACGAAGCTCCGGATCAAAGCTGGCTAAATCAGAACAGAATAGAACCATACTCCTCCCTAGGGCAGGGCAGTCATACCTCCGATTGCCTTGCCCGCCTCTCTCAAGGATAGAAGGAAAGAATCATGAAGAAGTTTATTATTACCATGTGTCTGGCTGCCGCACTCATGCTGTTCGCGGTTTCTGCGTTTGCTCAAGACGAGATTGTCAGCTTTAACACGGCCAGTGCCGAAGAGATCGTGGCAATCGAAGATGTCGATATTCCCGAGGACATCGCAAACGCCATCGTTAAGTACCGCACAGACAACGGGCCTTTTAAAAAGGCCGACGATATGGTCAAGGTCCCGGGCATGACTCAGGACTTCCTGGAAGAACTGAATCCGCAGATCACTGACGACGGTGATGTGGTTTTTGACCCCGATGCTGAGCCAGCCCTGGCGCCGTCCAAGTGCTAGAGATATACATGGGCGGAGTCGTATTGGCTCCGCCCATGGTTTAGTCCGTTTTTTTTTAGCAATTAGTTCGACGTCGAACTAAAAGGTGCTGCCGTTTTGATGATCAAGGATGAAACCAGAGCAATCCTTGGGACTGTGTCCCGGATTCGTGAATTGTCCACCTTGCGTATCCAGCACGAGCTTGACGCCAGAGGGTATCCCGACATTGTCCCGGCCCATGGGCGGGTGTTGATTGCTCTTTATCGACAAAGCGGTCCGTTGACTATGACCGAACTCGTAGAAGCTTCGGGGCGGGTCAAGTCCACCATCTCATCACTGGTTAAAAGCTTATCTAAAAACGGGTACGTCGAACGCTTTGTCAGTGAAGAGGATCGTAGAGTGAATTTCGTGCGTCTCACGGAAAAGGGAGAGCGTTTTCAGACGACTTTCAAGGATATTACCGAATCCGTGATGACTACTGTGTATAGCGATATGCCTGCGGATCAACGGATCGAGTTAGTAAGATTGCTCCGCTTTGTTGAGTGCAATCTAGATTCTGCGAAGATCGCATGATGTGGTGAGTTAAATGGTTATAATATGGAAGCGTTACAATTAAGTATTGTACAGTAAATAAATGGAGGCGTTATGCGCAAAATCGTGACTTTGGCTTTGTTGTTTTTGATGGTTGTTTCCGCGGTTCCCGCTACTGCGGGTGGGTCCCCTGTGCAGAACAAGAAAAATGCAATGGCGTTTATACAGAATCTGGTGGGTGATCGAGACTATGAAGCTGCCAAACAGTATGTGGGCCCCAATTATATCCAGCATGATCCTCGTATTGCAGAGGATGGGTTAGACGCTTTGGTTGAGGCACTGGAAACGCATCCTCTCTGGAAAAATCGTCCCATCCGTAAAAACATGAAAGTTCAAAATGTAGTAGCCGAGGGAGACCTCGTTTATTTGCAGTATCCTCGTGAAGGCAAGACCCTCAAAGGTGATGATTTCCGTCTACTTGTTGTTCACGTGTTCCGTTTCGACGCAAACGGAAAGATCGATGAGCATTGGAGTGCTGCTGGCCATGTCTTGATGAAAGAAACAAAGAACAAGCACCCTCTGTTTTAACTCTTTAAATAATATTGGAAAATTCTATCCAGGAGAAGATTATCCTTTTCCCGGATAGAACATTAATTTGGGTTAATCGGGTCACTCGGTGCTTGTAAATTGTTTACTATAAAGGTAGAAAATACGAGCATGTGCACCATGTTGTTTATCTAAATGGATTGTTTTGTCTTTTTTTTGCTAGAACATTTGGCGAAATTGCCAATTGTTCTGAGTTGAACAATGTTGGCTGCAATTGATTCGCTGCAACCGTTAAAACTACGATGTTGAATACATCAAAATACATAGAGGGAAATGTAATGAATTGTAAAAAGGGCGTCCTGTCATTTGCTGTGTTGCTGTTTATTGTCGTCTTGACCCCGTTGGGATTACTGGCAGAGGCTTCTGAACAGCCGTCTGCCGCCGAGCTTATTTCCGGTGCTCCTCAGAATGTACCCATCTCCGGCATGGTTACCATGGTAGATATCGGCGCCCACTCCTGCATTCCGTGCAAGATGATGACGCCCATTATCGAGGAGCTGTCAAAAGAGTATGCCGGACGCGCTGCCATCGCTTTCATCGACGTATGGGAGCATCGCGCAGAGGCCAAGAAGTTTGGTGTCCGCACTATTCCTACGCAGATATTTTACGATGCAGAAGGGAAGGAAATGTATCGGCATACCGGATTCCTTGGTAAAGAGGCTATCGTTGTCAAGTTGAAGGAATTAGGCGTTAACTAGCCATGGATCAACTGTTTATCACTATCAATGAGTGGATCGTCAGCGGAACGAGTCTGGCCGCGTTGGGGTGCTTTCTGTGGGGTATGGTCAGTGTGCTCTTTTCGCCGTGCCACCTCGCCTCCATTCCGCTCATTGTGGGCTATGTTGGCGGCCAGAAAGAGCTGGTCGAAGGTAAAAAAGGCGCAGCATACGCTCTGCTTTTCACTTTTGGCCTGTTCATTACCATCGCGTGCATCGGTATAATTTGCGCCATGCTTGGGCGTATGCTGGGTGACATAGGGGCGTGGTGGACCATCCTGGTGGGGCTGCTTCTCATCTGGGTGTCCCTGGACATGCTGGGTGTTTCGTCGTGTTCCATGCCCGGCAACATGATGAGCCGCTTTCGACTACAAGGCTATCTTGGCGCTTTTGTGCTTGGTCTGGCCTACGGTGTCCTTTCCGGCTCTTGCACCTTCGGCTTCATCGCGCCGATCTTGGCCATCGTCACCGTACAGGAACAGGTGTCCACAGGTATTCTGCTCATCATTTTGTTCGGTATCGGCCACTGCCTGCCCATCGCCATTGCTGGAAGCTCGACCTCCATGGTCCGGAAGCTTCTGGAGAACCGGCGTTGGCAGTCTGGGAGCGTTGTCTTTAAAAAAATGGCCGGAGGTCTTATTGGCCTTCTCGGTGTCTACTTCGTTCTTCAGCCTTTTATTTAAATTACATCCATCATAAGGATAGCGCAGTTTCATTGTCTGCCCATTAGTAAGGAGGAGAGTTTACCACTCTCCTCCTTTTTTATGACTCTGCGGATGGTGCTTTGAGTTGGTTCGTCCTAGCTTCCGTACAAGTGTTCGGTGAGTCGAACATTCACTTTTGATAAAGAGCTATTGGATTTTGATGTACCTTGAGAAGGGATAAGAACTAGAATGAGTGCACTTGCGCAAGTTGCTGAAATAAAAGTGTATAAATGGAATTGGATAAAATGGTTTTTTATGCCTGTCTGCATGAAGAATTGGAACACTCCTTGAAATGTCTGTCGTAAAATGAGGAGGCAATTTTAATGATTGCCTGGATGACAGACTATTCTTTTTAGCAAATTGGAGTGACGCATGAAGAGGTTCGTACGGTTATCGCTGATGACCATCCTGATGACTTTGGCTGCCACGGCAGCCTATGCCACTACGTCAGTCTATCCGACTGGCACGGTGAAATACAATCCCGAGAAAACTTATAATGGGTATACTTTGATCGCAGGCGGTAAACCCCGTCTGATCGATATGAACGGCAACCTGATCAACGAGTGGACCGGTGCCAATGGATTCCCGGCCATTCCCATGCCCAAGGGCCAGATCCTCACTACCGGTGAGCGCTGGAAGGGCTACATCGACGACGCTATCACTGTGAAGCAGCTTGACTGGAAGAGTAAGACTGTCTGGGACTTCGGCAAATATGCCGAAGTCGATAAGGACCCCAAGAAGCCCGCTCTGGGCAAGATGTGGATTTCCACCCAGCACCATGATCTGCAGCGCAAAGGCAATCCTGTCTATTATGTCCCCGGGCACGAGTACAAAATGAAGGGCAAAACCCTTATTCTGGGTCACAAGTGGCACGTGAACAAGGACGTCAGCAAGCATGTCCTGATGGACGATACCGTGTATGAAGTGGATGCCAACGGCAAGATCACCTGGGAATGGGTCGCTTCCGATCACGTCAAGGAATTCGGTCTGACCAAGCCTATGATGAAAGCCATCAAAGGATGGAAGCCCAAAGCAGGCGCTGAAAAGAACGGCTTTGACTGGTGGCACCAGAACTGCGCGTCCTACCTTGGTCCCAACAAGTGGTACGACAAGGGCGATAAACGTTTTCATCCTGACAACATCATTTTAGATTCCCGTGAAGCCAATGTACTCTGCATCGTCAGCCGCAAGACCGGTAAGGTCGTCTGGAGCATCGGTCCTGATTACACTAAAGGCGAAGAAGCCAAGATTGGTCAAATTCTCGGCCCCCATCACACTCACATGGTCCCTAATGGCCTGCCCGGTGCAGGTAACGTCATGGTTTACGACAATGGCGGTCAGGCTGGTTACGGTGAGCCCAATGCCATGTCCTCCAATGGGCTGGCCACCATCCACCGGTTCTACTCCCGCGTGTTGGAGATTGACCCCGTGACCAAGGAAGTCGTGTGGGAATACTCCATCAAGTCCCGCAAGAAGCCGTGGAAGCTCTTTGGTTATCAGGAATTCAGTCCGTTCATCAGCTCCGCACAGCGTCTGCCGAACGGTAACACCCTGATTTGCGAAGGTTCCAATGGTCGCTTTATCGAAGTGACTCGCGAAGGTGAAGTTGTATGGGAATACATCTCCCCGTATCCGGGTAACATCCCTGGTACCAATTACGTGTATCGCGCTTACCGTATGCCTTACGAATGGGCCCCTGATGGCAAGCACGCCGAGGAAGTCGCTGTTGAGGCTCCGGCCAACAACAGCTTCCAGCTCCCTAACGTCAAGGGCCAGATGCCCAGCGTTGGTGAGATGACAGGCGGTGGTCTGCTCTCCAACGTCTCCATGACAGAGGAAGGCGGAGAGGAAGAAGTCGATACCGATGATGGTCCCAACACCATGCCCGTGTACTAGGAGATAACCTCCTCACAATAGATAGCGGCGCCCGGCATGTTACTATGCCGGGCGTTTGCTGTTTATGGGTGATTTGATTGGTTCGGGTTGGTGTTAATCGATGTTATAGGCATCGATTTTTTCATATAAAGTGGTTCTGCCTATTCCCAATATCTGCGCTGCTTTGGAGCGGTTGCCTTTGGTCGCCTTGAGGGCGGTGCGGATGGCTGTTGCCTCTGCTTTGGAAATAGCGACCCGGAGGGGGAGCGGTTGTCCGGCTGGCTGCTCGTCGGTAAAGGTGTTGTTGGCCAAACAGTTCAGCGTGATGGTTTCGCCATCGGCCAGCAGAACGGCTCGTTCAATAACGTTTTCCAGTTCGCGCACATTGCCCGGCCACGGTGATTCCATGATTGATTGCATGGCGTTGGGATCAATGGCCGTGACGCTTTTGCGGTATCGCTTGTTGAACTTGCGGACAAAGAAATACACAAACAGGATGATGTCTTCCTGCCTCTCTCGAAGGGGTGGCAGGTTCACCGGGATGACAGCGAGGCGGTAGTATAAATCTTTTCTGAACTGTCCGGTCTCCACTCCTTTTTCAAGGTCGAGACTGGTAGCGGCCAGAAAGCGGACATCAATGGTGCTGGGGGTGTTGCTGCCCACTGGCTTGATTTCCTTTTCCTGAATGGC
>Ga0070729_10006028_pt1 | contig 12158 bp, 4 predicted proteins | sample tdDd472_FD_66725 | JGI IMG/M metagenome (GOLD analysis project Ga0070729, IMG submission 66725) | Marine sediment microbial communities from the Atlantic coast under amendment with organic carbon and nitrate - tdDd47.2 | ecosystem: Environmental > Aquatic > Marine > Coastal > Sediment | place...
CAGGGTGGTGTTGTGGATGCAAAGGAATTCAAAAAGGACGGCAAGTCCGTTGCACGTGCTGGCCGGTTATACACCAAAGCCGGAGCCAAAGCAGCGGTGGAACTTATGGATGCCTCTGAGTCTCCCACACTTCTTACTCCCTTTGTAAGCGATACTGGAATGGGCTCAGGCGCAATGCGTGAGGTTACCGTTGCCGGAAAGCCCGCCAAGGTAATGCACCAGTCCGGTATGCAGGCTGGAGCCTTCATGCAGGTGCGTGATGGCCGGTTTCTGCTACGGGTGACGGCCCAGGGAATTGCCAGCGAGGAAGAATTACTGCTTTTAGGAACCACCATCGCACAGAATCTGCAATAACAAACACATAAAGCAGGGTGAGCCATGAACAAAAAAGTACTGAAAATCTTCATAGTTGTATCCGCCATGACCCTGGTACTGTTGCTGTTGCCTGGCTGTAACAATGGCGAGCAGTCAACCCCGGACGGTGATGCCGTTGATGGAGTTGATACCGATCCCGACCCGGATTTAGTTGACACTGATCCAGAGAAAGAAAAGGAATACCTCCTCTGTATACCCGAGACTCTGCGTTGCCAGGAGGGGAGTGACGAATACCTGGAGAAATGTAATTCTTCTGGAGACCGCTGGGTGTTGTACAAACGCTGTGCCCTTGATGAATACTGCGACGATGCTGTGTGTGTCCCCCGTGAAACCGATGGGGATGATGATGTTGTAGAGGAAACAGAAGAGTCGGAAGATTTGGAAGACGAGTTTGAGATAGATGATGAGACCGGGGAGCAGGAAGAGGAACTTTCACCGGAATGCATTTGCCCCGGACACCCGGAAATGGCCCGGGTGGTAGACCCAGACACAGGCGAAGAATGGTGCATTGATAAGTATGAGGCAACAGTATTTGAAAACCCGGATTGTACCGGGAGGGTATATGGGCAGGATTTTAACGAATGGCCAAGCGATTTTCCCCGCTGCATTGGATGTGAAGAAGGGATATTTGCGGACACGATTGATTGCACTTTCTGTGATCCAGAAGAGATGGATGGCAATATCAACGCAGACCTATACGCCTGCTCAATTCCACAGGTGGCCCCTTCCAGCAGTACAACCTTTCTAAGGGCATATTATGGATGTAAGAATTCCGGAAAAACACTATGCAGCTATGATCAGTGGCACCATAGCTGTACAAATGAAGGCCACACCGAATATCCTTACGGTAACGAGCGCATCCCCGAAGCCTGTAATCTGAAGGAGTATAATCCTATAAGTGCAAAAGATTTTTGTAGCCCCCATGAAACAGGACAATCTTCGCAGTGCGTCAGTAATTGCCTTGTATGTGATCTTCTTGGTAACTGGGGAGAGCATTCTTATATATCCAATGAGAACCATATGATAACAGAAGTATTTACCGTTGGCGGGCATTTCTGTAATTTCAGTTCAGACTCACCGGATCTTGATACGTCCTGTAACGCAAATGCTATATTTGAATCCTCGCTGAAAGACAGGGCCGTATTCCGTTGCTGCATTGATTTGCATTAAGGAGATAAAAACTATGTGGCCAAGAACTTTTTCATCTTTCGATGCGTCATTGACATTGATACTTATCATCACGTCGTTGTTTTTAACTTCAACAGCTAATGCTGGGGGGAAAGACATCGTTGTTGATATTGATGAGATGGTAATAAGGAAGGCCATCATTCAAAAATTTAACAGCACCGATTTGGCAGAACATTTCAGCGCACTAAATGCGGATACAGTACAGGCAATAGATGCATTTTTTCTACAATGTTACTCCAGTAGCGGGTTGTATTATTGTGGACGAAATGATGGGCCATATTCCCCCCATGCTTCGACTACAGAAGGAGAAGGGTTTCATTGGGTGTCACGAGTAACTCCACCAAGAAATATGCTAGTTGTTCGTTTAGAAATTAACGATGAATACATTATTGATATACTATTTGTAATTTCAATAGAAGGCACTGCTTTGAAACTGGAACCTTATAATCTGAATCCAACCAATAATCCTAGCGATCCGGTAGGCGATCCAATTGCCGCCAATGCATACATTAATTTGAGGCCCTACAGTATGGCAGATACGATCGTAACTTCATATAAAAGTTTAACACATGAGACCAACAAAACTTTGATCAAACGATATGCCACAAATGAAGATCTAAGGAAAGACTTCAGGGTTGATAACGTCTTTGATCTCCTTGATGACGAAATCCTCGGGATGTTGTTCCCTGATAACCAATCGCATGTGCTGTATTGTGCTGATAGCAGATGGGATTATTATCCAACAGAAGACTCTTCGGAGCTACCTTATTGCTTCCCATATGGAGGTGACGCTGGGCCAGACAATGCTGTTGCAAGAACTAATACTTATTATACAGATATAAAAGTAACCCATTCGTTTGATTGGGATGAAGAGATAGTAAAAACGAATCCAACTTGGGGAGAGGATGCCATAACGGCTTGCAATATTAATTACAAAGAGAAAAAAATTAAACTTACAACCTTTGGGGCAGCCTGCTGCCCGATCAAGTTGGACTTCTCCCCTCCGGTTTTATTTTCCAGAGCCAGACCCGAATATTCCCTTACAATTATTAATGATCACGATAGTGATGGCAAAGATGATACACTAATTATAGGGAGGAGTATTGATGCTTTACCAGCGGCAGGTCGACACTTCATGCGAGTAGGCATTCAGACCAACCCGCAATATGCAATCTACAATAATGACAATAGCATTGAGACTTTTGTATCTGGTGAATCTTACTATAAGTACAATCACATTGTAGAAAAATTACATGGTGATTTTGGATTTAAAATGTACTTCGGAGAGGACAACATTCCTCCTGAGGGAGAAGTAAATATATTCGAACCGAGAAGGCCCATTACCCCTCTTCCAAATACTTCTGAAGGTGAAGATGTAGGAGAATTTGAATATTCAATTACCGCAGGAGAATTTAGTGGCACCGATTCAGTCTGGATATATATATCCTTTGATCTGTTTAGAAATTATATTTACACAACATTAATCAATACAATGTACAGCCAAGAGCTGCACCGGAGTTTTAGTGTCCTAATGGATAACACTACTGTAGCTATTGGCAATACAGGGTTAAATTCTTTGAATTTATCGTATAGTTATAATTACTCTGAAGAGTTGATTTCCAATATTGAAAATAATGATCTAAACGGCTGGCTGGTTGAAGAGAAGCCGATATATATTGCGATATGGGAAGATGATGCTGGTTGGGATGATATTGCCTTGACTCTTGGGGCAATACTTACCTTCTCTCCTCTTTCCGATACTCTTGTTTGCGATACCATGGCCATGAAATATAATGCAGGAGGATCAGCCCCTGGCAATGTAACCGTTAAGACTCTCGATACCTGCCAGTATTTAAAAAAATACCGGTACATGACCGATGTTAATGGCATTCTTGGGTCGTTATATATTGATAAAATAGACGTTCGCCCTTTTCCAAGGCTCCCCTTGAGTAATGAAGACTTCTATAGCAGTAATCATGCCCTTGTTTTTGACTTAACCTCCACAAGTTTGTTGAATGTGAGCTGTGAAAACCCAGAAGAAATCACAGGGGATAATTTTAATCAGGCCTGCTGGTCCGGTTATCAACAGGATTTCGGTGATCCTGATAAAGATGGACGGGCTGGTAATGCGGATAATTGTCCAAATATATTTAATGTGAATTATCGTATGGGGGAGCAACCGTTCCCTGAATTTCTCGATCACTGCGAAAGAATCAGAGAATATCTTGCCCGGGTCAAGCAGGATTTCGATTATCCCAACCCAAAGTATTGCTATCCTGGCGCAGGTGCTACCAATGAAGAGGAACATCTGAAAAGCTTATTGGCAGATTATGCCCGCAGGTTATGTGGACTCAACGAGTTTACATATGCAACCGAAGAAGAAATGTGTGATGAGTTTGACGAGCTTGGCTTTTCAACTTCTTTCTATTGCGGTTCAGAGTTTCCCGACTTAACCGATGAAGAAAAATGTGATGCACTCAGATTTGGTTACCTTTGTGATATTGGTCGCGATCCTGTCATTTGGCGCGACACAGTACCTTTGTATATGGATCCTTACTTGGCCTGCCTCGAATCTTATGTCTGTGATGACAGCAATCAAATATGCAGCATGACCAGTTGTAGAATTCAACTGGATTATGATCAACATCGTTTGCATTGCGGAGATGTAAGTTTAGAGGATTGGCACACATTTACAGAGTATCCATTAGAAGGTATCGAGAAACCATACGGACTTAAAAATGCACAAAAATTGCGAAAAACTCTTTTCTGTCCAGAGGCTGTGGAATTATACCAGCCAGACGAAGATGAAGATGGTGCGGGTGATGCCTGTGACAACTGCCCTAAATTAGGGAATGAAGACCAAGCCCCTGCAACGGATGCAGCTTGTGGTGATAAGCGTGGTCTGGCCTGCGATCCGGATATGGATAATGATGGTCTTATGCTTTCCAGGGATCTCTGCGATTGGGTTAACAGTTCAGACCCTCAAGCTGTAAGGAACGATTGTAATGATGATTATATCCACATGGATGTCCTTATTGATCGGTGCCCCGCAGCCAATACATGCCCTAGAGAAACCAGTCAATGTTGGCCAAACAAGTTGGGTACGGGTAGCACAGCCTTTATGGAACACACTGCACCACCTCCAACGGAAGATGACCCGGGATGCTTTAAGCAGGAGTTTCAAACCCTAGTCGGCGGAACTGGAACAGTTTACGCATGCTGCGATGGTTGCTTCTGCGATTACGATGAGGACTGCATTCCAGATTATGAGGATGAATGCCCGCAGGATAGCGCTGATATATGCCAATGCGGTACGGAAGACAGCGACCGTGACGGCTGGTATGGTAGCTGTGAAGCCTATATGCAAGATCCCGAAGAATATTTCAACAACCTGCATTCGTCATGTGACAATGATCCCTGTGTTCAGAATGTTTCCCAAAGAAACCTGGGCGGCGAGCTTGATTACTCTGAGCGCATTGATCCAAACGACATGCACGTTGAATATGAGTATAACGTGAAACGCAACGGTGATGCCGGAGAAGATTTTATTCAGGTACTTCCTCCACCGGGATATTTTAAAGGCCTCTCCTATGCAGCCGCAGAAGGCTACAGTCTGCCCTCGGGTAGAGTCGCTGCGCCATTCAGAGCATATTCCGGCGGCCAAACCACTGCTGATAAGGGTATTGCCGATGTAGTTGTCGAGTATTGCAAATGTGAAGCCTATGATGGGTATGATAGCAACGCATGTCGTAATTGTGATGAAGAGCACGGCCTGGAAGTCACTGATAATGATCCCCTTTGGAAACCACTGAACGAGATGCGTGTGGATGTGTCTTCGGCGGAACGAGGTGTGACGGTCTGTGATGGTAGTACCAATCCCGAAAAGCTGGTGGAGTTCCCTCATCTGTGTAACGTGAATTTTGTTAAAGAGAATACCCACGATACTCCCGATGCGATCAATGACCATTGGCCAATTTCTTATAGTCCCCTTTGGGAAGTGAGCGATGAATTATTATGCCCGGGTGGTCCAAGCGAAGAATGCAGCTCTTTGATAAAGATGAGATTTTTCGTTGTTAGCCAGGGAATGGAAAATGCGTGGGATGTGTTGCCCCCCTCGGCACGTCAACGGATGCTTCTCAATAGCAGGAAGAAAAATGTAAACTGGCCTGGCTCTCATCTGGTGTCGTTTTACAACGACCCGGGTAACAATCAAATGCCAAATATTGCCTACGATTTCGCCATGTCCCGCTTACAGGACAGCTCCATGTGGAAGTATATCGGCGGCGAGGTTGATCCGCCCTATACCATGCCCGGTGGGGTCCAGGTAGGTGTGTTTGATCCCTTTACCAAGGAATTCTTCATGGGCACCAAACCCATGATGGTCGATGACACGGAAATCAGCCTCAAGGATTACGGATATGCTTGGGGCACCAAATCAGACGGATCAACCGTTGAAGTCATGTTCGGTGGGACTACCCTTGATGGTCTTACCCCAAACACGGTCATGTATACACACCAAAGAACCGGCCTGGTGCTATTCAATAATAATTATATTCCGGTATATACATGGGACACCGTTAACATCAATACACCTTCATCCAATCCGGGCGTTTTCATTGATGACGCAACTCAGTCTGTGTGGGTATTTGGCGGAAACAAAGGAGTACATCAAAAGCATAATGGTTCCTACTGGTCCTCTCCTGATATGGAATTTATAAGCGATCTTTCAAAACCCAACATTGTCAGAGTAGGTCCGTCAGAGTTTCTCGTTATTGGAGCCATTAATAGCGATGCGATTGATAACAACGTATACCATGCAAAGATCTCTGTTGATGAAATGCAGGTTGATGTAACTCCTGCTGTGGGTGAGAATGTTACCCCCTTCCAGCAGTTCTCCCGTATTTCCCATGGCCTGGCGTACAAGGAAGACAATGACACGGTGTATCTCTTTGGTGGAGCCAATTCTGCAAACTGGCGGCAGTCGCCGGACGGAGCATACTTCAACGATCTCTGGGGATACAATGTGCAACGTCGTGAATGGTATCCCGTAAGCACCAATTGTTCCGGGCTTCCCGGCCAGCCGGTTCAGGATGAGGATTACTCCTGCCCGCCGGGAACCGCCGGAGCACAACTCATATACAACGAATTCCTCAATGAGCTTATCGTGGTAGGCGGCAGACGCTCCAGAGTGGGCTCTGAGCTTGAGACATGGTATCTGTCCCTGGATGACAGGGTGTGGCGGATGAAGCAGCGGGATGAAACCCATACCGGATGCGGCGGGGTCAGAGAAGGTATGCTCTGCTCGGCGGATGATAAAAAATGGTGGCTGCCCACAGGACAGGAAGTCTGCACCGAGCAGGAAGAACTGCAATGCAATGGTGAGGACAAGGACGGATCATGGTACGGGTTCTACTTCAGCCTCTTCAAACTCAACCGCTTTGTCATGAACGGCGATTACGCCTATGTGGCCAGTAATGCAGGACTGCAGATCGTCTCCCTGTCAGTGAACTATCTTCCCCTGTTTGCCGGTTGGGCTCCCACCAGCGGAGCGGCCAATGATGTGGTTGAATACCGGAAAACCGGAGATGACCAGTATGTCTACGTTGGTGATCAGAACGGTATCCGGGTGTTTGATGTAGATGTTTCCCTGTGGCCGGACCTTGAGAAAACCATAGACCTTGGCGAACCGGTCCGCTCCCTTAAGGTATACCAGCACTATCTCATTGCGGCATCCAATCACAGCATTCGGGTGTATGATATTGACGATCCTCCCCGTCCCCGGTTGATTGCCTCCACCATTCTGGATGACCCGGAATTGACGGATATTGATGTGATGGATTCGGGTGCTGGTCATTCTATTGTGTTGTATGCCTCCGGCCAGAACGGCATCTATGCCTATCATACGGATCTGTCAATGGTGCAGCCTACTCTCTCTTTGCTGAGCACCATTCCCACGCCTAAGGTCGTTGCATGGTTGCGTACCCATTTGGGTCGTATATACGCTGTGGACGAGACCGCGACTACCCATGCCTGGCATGTGGGTAATCCTCTGCGTCCGATGTATCTGACAGAGCATACGGTGCCGGACTGGACCCGTGGAGTGGTTGTGGATGACCAGGAACACCGGGCGGTACGGCTGAACGGTAACTGGATCAATGTACGAAAGGTGGAATAAGACAGTTGTTATGCAGCCATATATCCGATTGCTGTTGTTAGTGTGCCTTGTTTCGTTACTTCATGGATGCTCTGATTCCGGGGTCAATGGTACCCCGGAAATTGAACCGGATCATGAATTAAGCACGGAAGGAGAATCCGAAAGCATATACTGTGATCCCGGTGAGAAGAGTTGCAGCCTTGATGATGTTATCATCTGCGATGAGGATGGACTGGAGTGGCTCTTTGTTGCCAGTTGCTATCCCGGAGAATGCCAGGATGGACGTTGCACAGACGACAGCGAAGAGGAGCTCTCTGATGGCGATCTGGATGATATGGATGCCGACGATTTCGAGCCGGACATTGAAGATAGTGAAGGATGGGACTCTTCCGATCTTTCTGAAGACCTGACTGAAGACTCGGAGCTGGACTTCAGTGCAGAAGAAGACCTCTTCGATGATGTCTTTGACGAGGAAGAGGAAAGCGTATTCTGTAGTGACCAGTTTGAGGGACAAAACAGTGATGAAACCGGGGCAGTGCTTCTTACTGCCCCGGTTAGTCTTGAGGATCTTTGGCTTTGCCCTTATGATGAAGACTGGTTCGCAGTGGATCTGCAGCAGGGCGAGGGCCTGAAAGTCTCCGTTCGTTTCAGCCATGAAGACGGGGACATTGATATGAAGCTGTATGCCCCGGATCACAACGGTTTAAGCGACTGGCTTCAAGCTTCTCTTACCATGAACAATAATGAAGATGTCATTGTGGAGAATGTCCCGGAGGGGCGATACTATATTCGCTTACAGTCTTATCAGAATGCCAACACATACAGCCTGCAATTGGAGGTGTCTCCCTGGGCATTGTTCTCCGGTAATGACACCTGCCAGGAACCTGCCGGGATAATCAGGGGACAAACAGTATCAAACAATACGCTCCAGAAACACGATGTGTATCATTCGTCATGCAGTGCCTCCCTGGGGCCGGATGCTGTTTGGTCTTTTCAGACCTTTATCACCCGCAACATAGTGGTACGGCTGCAATCGGATTTTGACGCAGTGGTATATGTGCGTGGTGAATGCGACAATGAGGCTGATGAGCAGGGCTGTTCCGATTCTGTATCCACAGGAGAGGAAGCCATAACCCTGACCGATCTGGCTGCCGGAACCTACTACATCTTTGTCGATGGCGTTCATCCCGACGACATGGGTGATTACACCCTTAGCCTGGAGTAATCACCTCAGGACACATTGTTTGGGATATACCTGACACCTCATATTGGAGGCGGGGCAATCGTCATAACTATTGCATGGGCGGTTCAGGCAGGCATCCCGGTTGATGTCAACAGTGAAGTCCAGCACCTGTCCCTGGTTCTCGTTTGAGGGGAGGTTGTCAATGATATTAATCATGTACCTCCGATCTGTCACAACATGCCCTTGGTATTCCAAGACATTAAAGGTTTTCCTGCCAAACTGACCGGAGCCTTCGCCGTCAAAGAGCACAATGGGATCGTCCCACCATTCATTCCATGCAGAATCCGGGCGAATCAATTCTATGCGTAACTCCTCCTGGGCCGGATGATCCAGCTCTAAAGTGATATGAAAATCATTGATAAGCAATTGGCTAATATATTTTGATTCGATGCTGACATTATTACCAATGTCGCGTGGCAATGTATTGAAGGAATGAAATACCGCACATTGCTCCGGCATGACAGAAACACTGAAGGTTCCCTGTGGAGCTGTTTGGGAAGAATCACCAATCACGAGTTGGTGGTAGAATGTATAATTTGGATCAGGTATGTAAGTTTCGAAAATATTGAAATAGACAAACTCGGCTTTTCCTTCATCTTTTTTATTGCGTAGAAACCTGCAATGTAAAGAATCTTTACATACCCAGGCCAGCAAAGGATAGAAAAGAGTATTTTCCTGGGCAAAGATATACAGATCCAAGCCACCAAAAGAATCTTCCGGTTCAACGGTAACTCTATACTGAATGCCCGCACGGGCTTCAATGGTATATACAGCCTGAGGACCGGTCATGCGTCCGGGGGCGTCACCGCCTTCACTGCATTCTGAATAGGCTCCATAAAGTGTTACAACATTTTCATGCCCTTCAAGGGTTTGTCCGGTGAGGGTTTCCCCTTCCGGCAGCATCACAGGATCTTCACAAATCATACCCGGCTCATCGTAATAAGGGGTAATTTCCATGGAAAATGTAGTAAAGGGTTTAGAATCTGAAGTGTCCACCACAAAATATGCTGCCGAAGATACAACATCATATATCATTAACTCCGGATCTTCCACAGAACTCCGGTAATCAAACTCATCCAGCTTTTCGCAGGTATTGCCAAAATCATCACACGTCTGGCTGAAATAGATATAATTGGCTGGGCGCATCCAATCTTCAAACGGGAAGTTAACCATTGAAAATTGCAGCCTTTGAATGGAGGAGTCACTCACCGCAAGGCGATAGACCAAATCAAGGCCATCGTTGTCAAAGTTTATCAGATTGGGGGGATTACAGCTCAAAGGCGGGTCATTGAATGAATCATTTGCATAGCCGGTAAAACCCCACACCACATCGCCAACCTTCACAGTAATCGGGCTGTCGCAAGCATCGTTTTCCGGCGGATTGATTGGGTGTATCCACAGGCCGAACAACTCGGAAGCGTATCCCCCGGTGTCGGTTGTGGCTTCAAGCAGGTAGTACTGATGAAACGGAGCATCATTAATGACACTTTGCGGGGTGACCACCATCAGTTCTGCGGTGCCGTCATCCAGATTGGTAAGGGTAACGCCTTCGGGCAGGGCTCGGGTAATTGAAAATGACACCACTGAATCGTCGGAAGCCTCGGCGGCAAAGTAGCGGTAGCTTTCATAATCCGCAATGGCATGAAGGTTGCCAACGCGGGTAAAGGTAATGGTGGGACCGTCATTGTCCGGGTCGGTTGTGTCCTCATCCTCATAGTCGTCAATGTCATCGGTGTCATCAACGTCATCAGGCGTTTCGATCAGGTTGTCATCATCCTCTGTGGTATCGATATCGTCTGTTTCTTCATCCATGGAAGCATCGTCATCCTCCTCCTCAAGATCCCCCTCGGGAGTGTCATCCCCATCCACAGGCATGTCATCATCAATGAGGTCTGCTTCATCACCATCAACATCAGTGTCGGGCTCTGTATCAGTATCAGTATCAGGGCCTTCAATGTCTCCATCCTCGGTATCAGAGACCGGCACACAGTCACCATCACGGCATTCTGTGCCTTCCTCGCAGGTGTGGAAGAACACCCACTCGGTTCCCGAGGCATTACATTTGTTAACATCGTTGCCCAAACATTTTCGGGCTTCAGGAACACAGTAGGAGGCTTCCACTTCCGAGTTGTTCACATCACCATCAGAGTGATCCGGTGTCGAACTTGAAGAGCCGTCACCACAGGCGATAAGCAGGTTTGCTCCTGCAAGCAACATAATGATACATCCCAAACGCATGAGCTTCATTGAAGTTCCCAAAGACATCAGAAGTCCGCCTTTCATGTCTGCTTGTACATTGCATATGTATACTTATATTGAACTATTTTTATTATGAAGTCAATAAATGAAAGAAATCAGATGAAACCTATGTTACCATCTTCTCCAAACCAACCCCAGAACAGAGATGAAGTGCCATGCCAGACAACAATATTCCCCACCTCCAAACCCATCGGTTCATCATTGACCCCAAGGACAGCCAGCTTCCTTTTCCAATGCCAGTAAATCTGCCTTTGGATGTCCTTTATTGGTCTTTGCAGCAATTAAGGGCATCCGACTAAGAGCAGGCTGTTGAGTCATTCTATTCCGCAAAGCGCGAATTGAATAGAATCAACAGGGAAGGACAGGCAGACTACAGGTTGGAGCAACTCAGGCTAATACAGTCTCTGACGAGTTACACCATTACCATGGGAAAATATGCAATATTAAGGATCTGGCTAAAAATTGCCTTAAAATCCGAAGAGTTTAAATAGTAGGTGCTTTAGACTGATACGATAAATGATGGGGGAAAATGATGCTGGAGATCAACTAAATCACGGATATGGACCGCTAACCTGCAAAGTAATCGAATGCAGCACCTTGATGCAAGAATACGGTCGGATTCTTTGCAACGGAAGCAATTACTGCAATTTTATCAATGCATTATATCACGGTGATGGCATCCTACACGATAATTACGAATTAACTCTTACGCAGAGAATTGACACGCATGTCAACATGGGATATTTAATATTTGAACATGATGATATTTTTCCAAAGGGCACCAAGTTACGGAGAGAGTACATGGATATACAGAGAATGAATTCACATAGAGAAAGTGGTGTGAGATTGTTGAATAAAAGCTATAAAGCAACTCATAGATTGGGCCGAGAGCTTTCCAAACGCCTGCAAAACGCCCGCCCCGATAGCGAAGTGTCAAAA
>Ga0070729_10006033_pt1 | contig 12146 bp, 3 predicted proteins | sample tdDd472_FD_66725 | JGI IMG/M metagenome (GOLD analysis project Ga0070729, IMG submission 66725) | Marine sediment microbial communities from the Atlantic coast under amendment with organic carbon and nitrate - tdDd47.2 | ecosystem: Environmental > Aquatic > Marine > Coastal > Sediment | place...
TTTCAGTACCATCAAAACCACCATAGACAGCAACACCACTTGGGATTTCAAAACTATATTCTCTTACACTAGGAAGCATAGTCTTGCTATTTTTACCTAGCACAGCATTTCCCAGTTCTTCCATATAGGGATAATATGTTGCTGCAGCGACCCATATTTCGTGACCATATTCAGCAGTACCAAGTGCATCCTGTAAATTGTTGTACGCATCAGCCCATGATGAACCATCATTATTACCTGTTGCATTTTTATCAACATAAAATCTCTGAAATGGGATACCATCAAATTCAATAGCACCAATATCAATATTAACTCTATCTGTACCAACAATATCTTCACTAGGAGTTTCAGCAGTTTCAATACCAGCATTGATTGCAGGTGATGTTGGTTTTAGTTCTAGATCAGCTTCAACTACTCCAGGTGCATCAGCAGGATTATAAGGAACAACAAATTGAGGATCATTGAAATATAGATTACTTGAAATAAGATTATCAGCATCTATTCCCGCAGCACCACCTTTTACAATACTATTATTAACTGTTAGTGTACAAAGGTTGTAAATATCAATTTCTTTATGGCTTCCACCATCAGTATTGTCCCATACAATCGTATTTGTTAACTCAATCTGGAAAGCACAATTATTGTGAGTTGAAGTATATATTCCACCGACAGCACCATTTGCCCTGTTTCCAGTAATTGTACAGTTGATTAATTTAAATGAACTGTTATCTGCGGTACCTGAGTTATGTGCGAATATTGCACCGGCATTTGTTTGCGTGTGGTTTCCCGCTATAATACAATTGATAAAAACAGGTTCACAAGTAGTTGAAGCATATTTATTGATATATATTGCTCCACCTTGGCCTATGCAACTATTGAATGCGAAGGTACAATTTTTAAGTTCCGGACTAGATGTACCACTTTGGCCTTCAGATTTTATCCATAATGCACCACCAACAGAAATAGATTTGTTTTCAGTCAATCCACAATTAACAATTTTTGGAGATGAATTGTGAATATAAATACCAGCACCACCCTGATCATAATAACTTTCCAAATTAAAAGCGTATCCTTCTTTGATCATGAAACCATCCAATACCGAAGTATTTCCAGCATCATTAAATTCTACTACGTGGTAACTATTGCCAGTATCATCATCATTATCATCAATATTTCCACTGAGATAAACTATATTTTTGAAAGGTTCTCTCTGATCCAGAGATGTTTCATTTCCTTCAAATCCACCATATAAGACAACGCCTTCAGGTATTACAAAGGAAGCAGTTTTGTCATCAGGTGTATATCCGGTACCTTCATCTGGGTAGTATGTACCTTCAGCCACCCAGATTGTATCACCATCTTGAGCAATGGCTAAAGCATCCTGTAAATTACTGAATGGATTCACCCATGCAATTTGAGCATTCACTGGTTGTCTGTCTTTGACAGCAAAAGCAACTCTTTCGGGAGGAGTTCTATCTACATAGATGATTCCTGTTTCTGCACCTTCATAGGCTCCCATATCAACAGTAACATCTTGAATTCTATCTTCTCCATCGAGGTCATAATCAAAATCGACTTCATTATTTGTAGCAGTGTTGATACAAGGTGATCCTGATTTTAAGTGATAGTCACTAAAATTGGCAACAAAATTTGGATCTTCATTGATTGAATTGTTTATACCTGCAAATCCATCTTCACCTATATTACTAAAAATAGTCTCGATATCTCTGTAATCAGCATCTCCCTCTACAGCAATATTATTTCCACTGCTGTTAGTCATATTTCCCCAAACAATACTATTAATTAGGGTTGTACCACTAGTACCATTAGATTCGCTTTTATTAAAAATACCACTACCAACAACAGTAGTAGTCATATTTCCAGAAATTGTTGTACTTTTTATTGTAGGCCAGACTACACCATTATTGCTGGCAAGATTAGCGATAGCACCGGCACGGAATTGTCCATGGTTGTTTGCTATTACACTATTAACAATATCTGGACTGGATTCACCGCTGCCAATACTTCTACTATCATTGCAAATTCCACCACCGTAATTAATTGCATAATTATCCCTGATGATACAACTCATTATCAATGGATTTGCTTCTCCATGATCATCACCTATATTATATATTCCACCACCAAAACTTGCTGCATTGTCTTCAATAATGCAATTCAGAATTTGAGGATTACTGGATAAGCCATTTCCGGTGCCATCATTGTATATTCCGCCACCATTTTTATAATTGCCAGTTTCAAGTCCATATCCACCTGTAATAGTAAATCCATCCAGAACTGTTTCATCATTGACATGATCAAAATAGACTACATGGTAACTATCTTCATTTCCATTATCATCAATATCGCCACATAAAATTGTTACATTATTTCTGAAATCACGATCTTCAATAGAAGTTTCATTACCCAAGAATCCACCATATACTTTGATGTTACTAGGAATAACAAAAGATGTATCCTTGTCACCATCAGAGATACCGGTTCCTTCATCTGGATAATAGGTACCTGCTGCTACCCAGATTTGAAAGCCAGGTTGTGCTGCTGCAAGAGCATCCTGCAGATTTGTTATTGGATCAGCCCATGACTGGCCGGCAGAAACTGGTGTTCTACCTTTTGGTAATGCCAATTCCTGTGCAACTGCTTGTCTTTTGACATATATAATTGGTATATCTTCACCACCTTCGTAGGCTCCAGCATCCACCCATTCACCTTGAGTTCTGGATTCACCATCAAGATCAGTTGTAATGCCATTTGGAATATTGGCATTATCTCCACCATCAATGGCTGGAGAGCCTGTGATCAGGCGGTAATCACCGGCAATTGTAGGTGCATCACTTGTATCAGCAGGATTGACAAACCATGGATTGTCTCCAACTACTCCTTCAATGCTACAGTCACCATAGTCTAATGTCCCAAATATTTGTGTTTCAGGATTTTTGTTTCCCCAAACAATAGTATTTCTCAAAATAATACTACGATCATTATCCCCAATACTATTATACAGGCTGATTGTACTTGTATAAGTTGCATTGTTACCAGCAATCGTACAATTGATAAACTCTGGATAACTTGAACCACCTTGACTTACAAAACCATAAAAAGCACCAGCACTTACAGCTTTATTTCCGCTAATCAAACAATTGATAAATTTAGGATTTGCTACTGCTCCACTATTCTGGGCATTGCTGGATATTCCTCCACCGTTTGCAGCATAAGAACCCACCGTAGAGTTGCCGCTAATTTGACAATTAATGAATGTTGGACTTGCTTCACCGCCACCAAAAGCACTGTTGTATATTCCACCACCTTTATTTGCATAGTTTTGAATAATATTACAATTGGAAATTACAGGATTACAGATACCAGAACTCTCACCATCGATAAAAATACCTCCACCATATTCCGAGTTGCTACCATTACCATCAGTAATTGTAACCCCGTCCAATAGCGTCTCATCACTGACATGATCAAAATATACCACATGATAACAGTTGTCAGAAGTATCTGCTGGAGTTCCAATATCACCGCTGAGGACTGTCGCATTATTACGAAAATCTCTATTTTCTAATTCTTCTAAAGTTGTTTCATTTCCAAGGAATCCACCATAGACTTTGACACCACTAGCGATATGAAAGGATTCATCTCTTGGACCACTTGGTGCACCAGTTAATCCTCTAATCTTAGATAGAGAAAGTTCTTCAAGACCTTCTGGTTTATAGGTTCCTTCAGCAATCCAAACAGTGTCACCAGAATATGCAGATTCAAGGGCTTCGGTTAAAGAGGTATAAGCATCTGCCCATGATGTGCCATTTTTTGCACCGCCAGTAGCATCTATATCAACATAATATTTTTTGGGTTCTATGTTTAGGTAAAGTCCAGATTCTCTATAAATTTCGTCTTCCGCACCACCCTCTATAATTAATACAATTTCTTCTTCACCAGAATCTGCTCCAAAAGGGATTGTAACAACAACTTCTACTGAATCTGTTTCATATGGAGATAAAGAAATGGTTGCATCTACAGTAACATTCCATCCATTATCTGTTGAAGCACTTAAGTCTAACGTTAAATCTGCAGATCCATCAAGTTGAATGCTTTTACTCAATGCATTTTCCACTCTGAAAACATCGGAGTAAAAATTCTCAACAGCAAACATGAAACTATAAGTCTCACCACGAATAACATTCTGATCTAAAGGAGGGATAACATTGATCGGGCCGATACCAAATTTTTCATAACCGATAATAGTCCATGTTTCTCCTTGAGAAAGTTCATTTTCCACCCAGTCAACATAATGGCAAACTGGATATTCAGGATTATTAACAACAGTATTGGGAAGAACGCCGTTATTAGTGTTCAGGATTAAGTCCATATTCTCAGGAGTATCCTGGAAATAGCTGTTGATTAATGTGGTCTCATCACCACGAAGGCCTATTATAGGAAAATCAGACATATCAGGACCAGGAATATCTTGTTTTCCATTTGACAGTTCTGGAGCACTAGGAAGTAAGTATGTAGCAACCATATTCAATGGATCAATATAATCTCCTAATCCAGAAAACATTGGGAATATGTCTCCGCCATGTAACCATCGGCAGTTAGAAATTGGGGCATCGCCATTATTTGTTATGTCCCATTGCATTTTATATTGATGATTACCATCCTGATAACTTGTGGTTTGTGTGATTGTTACTCCCATGTCTGCTACTTCATAAACGGAAATAATAGACATTGAATCAGGTGCCACAGAAATAGAAACTGGTGTAAATTCTGTCCTTACATTATTTAGGTAGAGGATTGATCTTTTATTAGTACCCTCAAAGTCATATATGGGCAAACCATAGTAAATCGCATTCATAATCCCACTGGAAGTAACTCCAATTTCTAACGGATATCCATAAATTACATTCCAATCTAATTCTGGGCGCACATCCCCTGCTTTGATTTTTTCTTTAAAGGATTGTTTGTCAATTTTATTGATGATATTGTCATTTTTTGCCTCAAGATTTATTGAAAACAAAATCATCAGCATTAATGCGAAACTGAGAATTCTCTTCATTGTCGTTCCCCTCTTAAATTGTTTATTTTTAATATCTTATTATTTTAATATATTACTATATTTAACATAATTCATTATTGTTTATTTAATTTAGATGCACTTCCGCAATAGACATGCAAACGGAGTAATTTTATTAAACATAAACCAATAATTCAATTAAATTTTCTTTTAAAATATTTATAGATGAATATTAATAATATACTAATTTAATAATATCGATATATTTAATAAAATCAATTAATCAAATTGAAAAATGTAATTAATTTGATTTTGGATTAAATTTAAAATTATTTAAAAATTAAGAATGTGTTTTAGGATTTTTACAATCACTGTCTCCGAAATTTTGTCGGAAACAGTGATTGTTACAAAAATTATTTTATAATTGTCATCTTCTTGATGTCAGTGAAACTTCCTGCCTGTAATCTGTAAAAATAGATACCGGTAGAAAATTTAGTTGCATCAATTTCAAACTTATGATATCCGGCATTCAATTGACCCGCAATCAGTGTTTTAACAATCTTTCCGTTAATATCATAGATTGTCAGTGTCACAGGTGCACTTTCCGGTAATGAAAATGGAATCAGTGTTGTGGGATTGAATGGATTCGGATAGTTCTGTTCCAGACCGTATTCTGTTGGAAGTATTTCTTCTTCCAGTGCTACTTCAAATGCAGTTGTGTCACCCGCATAGTTGATTGTGTCACCTGGAATAACGGAGACAACTTCAATGTCGAATTCAACCAACTCGATTTGTCCAACCCATTCACCTTTCAGTGTAACAGTACCAAAACCGTCTGCATGTTTGAAATAATTCAGATATAAAATATCATTGTTGATACCACCAAAAATCAATGTGTCAATACAACAACAACAACAATATCTAGCAGTAACAGAATCATCGATTGAGTAGATTGATTTGATGATATTATAATTATTGTCGGTTGTTTTAGTATTTTTTCCTAAAGCTTCACCTTGTTCTTCATTAGGATCATTTTCTTCAATATAGAAAATATTTCTTAATGGAATCTGAGTATTTATAAAATGCTCACCCACTTCAACTTCAAAATTAGGAAGTTGTCTTGCCATTAAAATACCGCTAGGAGCTACTTTTGTTCTCTTGTTATTGTTATAGAGCATTGGCCAGGGACTGTTGGCTGGTCCACCATTATCTTCTTCAAAAGCATATAGATAACCATATTCCTCATATCCACCATCACAAATATAAACAGTACCATCTGGTGATATAGCAGCACTACTTCTTACTTCACTTTCAAATGATTTTTCCCAACTTATATCTCCATCCGGTTCAATTGCAAAGAAAGTATAATCATCACTTCCAATATATATGAGACCATTAGCTGCAATAGCGGCACTTGATCTAATATCACTTTCCAAATAAGTGCTCCAAATTTCAGAACCATCTGATGGATCGATGGCATAGAAGTATCCATCATCATCTCCAATATAAATTCTTCCATCTGGTCCAATAATCGGACTAGACCAAATGAAATCACCACTATAACTTTCTTCCCAAAGCAGAGTTCCATCAGGTGTAAGTGCTCTTAAATAGCCACCACGATCAGCGATATAAATTGTACCATCCGCACCAATAGCCGGACTGGAAAAGGTTTCGTCATCTGTATCATATTCCCATTTTATTGTACCATCTTGTCGAAGTGCATAAAATCTTCCATCTTCTTCACCATCTCCATTCATATAATGTCCAGCGCCGATGTAAATTGTTCCATCTGGTGCAATCGCAGCACTACCACGTACCGGATGATTTAGATCAATAGACCATAGGCTATCGCCATCGGCAGGATCAATAGCATAAAAATAACCATCATCACTACCAATATAAATTGTTCCATCAAATCCAATAGCTGGACTCGATCTTATTTTATCTCCTGTTTCAAAATTCCATTTTTCTGTTCCATTAGGATTGATTGCATACAAATAGTAATCATCATTACCGATGTAAATCGTTCCATCGTTAGCAATTGCAGGACTTGACCACCAAAATCCATCATCTGTATCAGAAAATTCCCATTTCAGAGAACCATCTGGATTTATTGCTCTCAAATATCCAGAATCATCTCCGATATAAATAGTACCATCATCAGCAATAGCTGGACTTGTAGTACAGTAATCTTCTAAATAGTAAGACCATATAGGAGATCCAGGAGGTAGGATTACAAGTGGTTCTCCATTAACTAAAAGTTGTGTATTGTCACTGTTTGTAATTGTATCAGTTTCACTGTCCGTAGCTGTCACGGTTATTATATCTGTTGAAATTACTCCAGAGGGAACAGTCACTTCAACTTCTACCTTTTCAGTCTCAAAGTCACCCAATGTAACCTGCTCTGGTGTAACAGTGACTGACCAACCATTATATGAGTCTACTGTAAGATCGTATGTAACACTTGCTTCTAAGGATTTAGCAAGTCCCTCGAAATCTTCGATCTGAAAATTTTGTATAACGAAATCTAATGTAACGACATCATCAGGGCTTATATCAATTGGACTTGGTGGATATACTTGCACTTCGCCAGGTTCTGTCCATCTTTCTAAAGCAATTACTGTCCATGTTTCACCGGGAGCAAGACTGGCACGATCCCACTGAACAGAATAGCCGGCATCCTCATAATCAGGCAAAACTTCATCAGGTAAATGCCCACTTCGCATTTCTTCCCAGTTGTCGCTATACTCCCCTTCATAGTAATGGTCGATGGGAGTACTTTCATGTCCGTATAGTCCCATAATGCCGGAGATAGTTAAATCTGGATTTGTAATAAATACCATGTTTAAGTCATTTGAATAATGACCTTGGGAATCGTCATCTCCAGCAAAGTAGGTATCTCCACCATGTATCAGATGACAATCTGTATAGGTTTCTGATCCATCGTTATTGGTGATTTCCCATTTGATTTTGTAATAATTGGATCCATTGATATAGGTTGTTGTTTGAGTAATTTCAACATTGGCATCAGCAGCCTGATAAACAGTAACAATAGTCCATGGATCAGGTTGTGAATTTGATACAGGTGTAAATTCAATCCCTCCACCGTCATCAGAGTCGACTTCTCCCATGGAATAATGGTAATCGGTATCATCTAAGAAAAGTAATGTTCCTTTATCAGAAAAATCATAATACTGGTCTACTCCATAACCATAAACACCCATTTGCCCATCATTCCAAACAGAAATGTATAGAGGCGTACCGTCAATATCTAGAACCTCTGGAATAGATTGTACTGCTTTACGATATTCATCTAGTGTTTTGATTTTTTGTTTTTTACTATCTTTTCCAAACATAGAACCAGATAGTAAAATCATAAATGCAATAATGAAAATGATAGATTTTTTCATTTTCGCTCCCCTTTTAGATTATTTATTTTTCTAAATATTTGAACCAAAATATCTCTTTTTAACAAAATGAATCATCTGGTATGAAAATATTATACCAAAATCTCCTCTAAAAACATCATTGGTGTAATATTATAAAACAATAGGCAATATATCAATGAAATTTTTTTAGGTATTTAGTAATTTTTTATTAATTATTTGATTTAAAGTGGTTTAAAATTATTGATTTATTTTAGATATACTTTATTTTTTTATTAAAAAACCTTCACGAGGATATTGGGAAGGTTTTTTAATAAAATTTGTATTTAAAGTATTGTTCTAAAACATTCTATCCCATGGTGGTAGCATAATCGGTTTGTCTTCAAGAATTTTTTTCACTTTTGCCGGAAGAAATTCCTCTTTGATTACCAGGCGGAACATGTATTCATCAAACCATTCATCTGTCATGATCAGGAATCCTTTATAGCCTGATTTTGCTCCCCAACTATTTTCCAACAGCCATTTGGTTATTTCACCATTTGCTGTTGTATCAATTCCCATCAAGGCCATTCCATGACTGGAACCAGACTGATAGGCCAGAATTCGTTCTTCTTTGTCCATATCGAATTTGAAACCGAAAAGACTTTCGTAATCATAGAGTCCGACATCAACAAGTCCTCGATCTCTATCCAGGTGTTTGCCAACATCACAAGAGAAATACATGGGTTCATCACTGAGGATGGATTTTTTTGCGAATTTTTTGATGTCATCACTGGGCAGATTAATATATTTCCAGTTGATGCCTTCAGCAAGATTACGATACCATTCGATTTCATAAAATTTATAATATTCACGTGAAGGATCATCCATCAGCATAATGTATTTTCCAAGATCATAGTCTACTGCATCTTTGTAAAATTCCTGTGGTGTCATTGTTTTTACAGTGAACTCTTCAGCATCTTTTTCTTTGTATCGCCAGGTGAAGGTTTCTGGTGGTGTTCCCATGCAAAGTGCCAATATGCGGTAGACATCTTTCAGCATTTCTGTTTTGACTGTACGAAGTTTCTTCGGACTATTGGTTTTTAATTCACGAAGTTCCATAGCCTGGGTGCGAAGTTTGGTTTTCAGGATGGTACGGACTTCACGTGTATTGGCGCTATGTTGAGTTTCTGTCATGAATTCTTTTGGTACAAAGCCATATTTTTCGGCTATACCTGGAAACATATTCCAGACTCCACCATCGCCGATGGGGCCACGAAGTAAAAATCTCACATATTCGTCATTGATATTTTTGTCTTTTGTAGCAATGACATTTTCCAGAAAGTGATTAGATTTTTCAAACTGATCCCAAAAAAACAGATAGTTTTCTGAGAATTCAAAATCATCAAGATTGTATTTTTCAACAATTTTTGGTCTCAATACATTAAGCGAAGTAAATAGCCAACATCGACCAGTACTTTCCTGGTCAGTAATACTTGGTACATCGATTCTGTAGGAAAAGTTTTTGTCAATGTGCTGTACTTTGGAACGGTTCAATGCCAAATCCTGAATTTTGTTGTTGGAAATTGCATTTTGTGTGGCTTTGGTGTAAGTGTCCTGTTTGAAGGAATTTCGGATTTCTTTTAGTGTTTTTTTATCAATACTACCATCATTTGCAAATGCCGAAATAGCCAAAGCAAGAATCAGTAATAATTTAAGTTTCATTTTGTCCCTCCTTTAATTAATTTTCACAATTGTTGGATAATATAACCAACAGCAATAATTATCGAAAAGATTTTGGAGAAAAAATGGATAAAAAAGTATCAAAAAAGTATAATAGAATTAAATTAACCCTATCAATCACAGAAAGTATAATCAGTCTTGTATTTGTGCTGGTACTATTATTTTGTGGATTATCAGTGAAACTTGATTTATGGATTTCCGGATTTATTGGGAATGATTACCTGGCACTTTTCTTTTTCATATTTTTACTGGGAATTGTCAGTAGTGTTATCACCTTTCCGATCAGTTTTTATAAAGAGTATACTCTCGAGCACAAGTACGATCTGAGCAACCAAACTATTGGCAAGTTTTTTTGGGAAAAAGTCAAAGGTATGATGATTGGATTACCAATTTTGTTGATCCTAATGTCAATTTTTTATTTTGTGCTAAAAAACTATTCTGATTCATGGTGGTTGATATTTGGAACTGTAATAGTAATCTTTTCTGTAATTCTTTCCAGACTTGCACCTACATTGATTTTTCCATTGTTCTACAAATTTTCTGAATTGGACAACACTGAGTTGAATGGCAAAATCGAAAATCTCTGCAATCAAGTCGGAATGAAACTAGAAGGATTATTCCAATTTGACATGAGTAAAAATACAAAAAAAGCCAATGCTGCGTTCACTGGAATCGGTAAATCAAAACGCATCATTTTGGGTGATACATTACTCAGTAATCTCAGTGAAAATGAAATCTTGGCTGTCCTGGCTCATGAACTTGGCCATTTCAAACTGAAACATATTTGGAAAGGAATGACAGTTGGAGTTCTTTCCAATTATTTAGGATTATTTCTGGTGGATTTGATCTACTCAAATTCCTATCAAAATTTCGGCATAACAAAGTATTCACTGGCAGCATTACCTTTGATTGCATTATTGTTGACTCTTTTTGGAATTGTAACAAGTCCTTTAACAAATATTCTATCCAGAAAGCATGAACGTGAAGCAGATGATTTTGCATCTGAAATGATGAAATCTTCTGAACCATTGAAAACCGGACTTAACAAGTTGAGCAAACAAAACCTAGGTGATGAAGATCCACATCCAATAGTAGAATTTTTATTTTACAGTCATCCTTCGACGAAAAAGAGAATTGAAAGACTATAGAGGACCGCGGATTTATAATCCGCAATCTGTGAAATAACTTGAAAATTTGCGGAATACAATTCCGCGATCCAAAAGTTGGATTAAGTCCTTCGGTAGATTTGACTTGATGAAGGATGATAAGTTGACTCTATAGTGCAATTAATAATTGGAAGTATCTTCCGAAGGTTTATTATCCTGTAAATCAGAAACCTTCCGAAGATGATTAAAATAGGTATTAGGAATTGAAATTGTGATTACCATTCCGATAATTAAATCTTCGGAAGGTGGAGAGAATTAAACATGAAAAATCAATCTAAAGCATACTTTTTCACAGCACTTTCTATCCTTTGCTGGGCAACGGTAGCTACGGCTTTTAAACTTGCGTTGCGACATATTTCTCCAGTGCAATTGCTGTTTATTTCAACCTTGAGTTCATTGGCAATGCTTTTAATTATAGCGATTTTTACAAAAAAAATTCCTGTACTGAAAACTTTCACCAATAAGGATATTTTGTTCTCTGCTTTAATGGGTCTGATCAATCCATTTGGTTATTACCTGATCCTTTTCAAAGCTTATGATCTTCTACCAGCACAAATTGCACAACCACTGAATGTCACTTGGGGAATTGTAATTGTTTTTCTATCAATTCCAATTCTCAAACAAAAAGTTCATTGGCAAAATTACATATCCCTGGTTCTTGCTTTTCTTGGTGTCAGTTTGATTGCTTATGGGGGAGAAGTGAGTGAATATCTCAATGTCAGCATTTATGGAATTTTGTTAGCACTTTCCACATCGTTTATTTGGTCAGTCTACTGGCTCTTCAATGCTCGTGATCAAAAAGATGAAGTCTTACGATTATTGTTGAATTTTGTT
>Ga0070729_10006034_pt1 | contig 12145 bp, 13 predicted proteins | sample tdDd472_FD_66725 | JGI IMG/M metagenome (GOLD analysis project Ga0070729, IMG submission 66725) | Marine sediment microbial communities from the Atlantic coast under amendment with organic carbon and nitrate - tdDd47.2 | ecosystem: Environmental > Aquatic > Marine > Coastal > Sediment | place...
AAAACTGAAATAGTTTTCAGATTATACTTTAACGCATATTTATGAGCAAACGTATCTATGCCATACGCCAATCCACTAACAATAATCAGTTCAGGATATTTCTCAGCAAGCCCCTTAACGATTTTCTCACAAGCCTCCTGACCATAATGCGTTGCTTGCCGTGTTCCCACAACACTTAAAACTTTGGAAGCATTAAAATCACAATCTCCCTTATAAAACAGAACCAAAGGTGCATCAATGCAATGTTTTAACCGATCCGGAAATTTCTTGTCGGTATAGTAAAGAATTTCAATTTTCTTTTTGTCAATAAACGCTAACTCCTTTTCGGCTTCAGAAATAACAGCACCATCCAGAATTTTACAGGCAAGATCACTACCAATACCAGGAACCAACGCCAGAGCTTTTCTTTTTTCTTTAAAAATATTCTCAGGATTTTTAAAAAACGCTAGTAATTTTCGGGCCTTGGCATTACCTACTCCTTTAATTGATGAAAGCGCTATCAGATACTTTAAACCTTCCTGATCCACACGAATTTAATTTTGGTATTTATCCAGAGTATTTAACAACTTTTCTTTCTCGGGTCCGGTTAAAACACTAATACTAACAGCAGGATATTTAGCCTTAGTATTTTTCATTTTCTGATAAAGAATTAAATCCTGTTTCAGTCCAAAAAAGTCTTTTTGCACAACATAACCAGCAAATAACTTTTTATTAATTTCAATAGAATTTTTCCCTGGACTAAAAGGTCGGTTTGAGAAATATCGTAAAATAATTTTATCGCCACTATCAGTAAAATAAATATATGTGATATTAATGTACAAATGATATAAAAAGTAAATTACATAAAGAGTTACTAAAGTAATAACATAATAAGACCTTGGTATACCGAGAAAATCCGGATAAAACCAAACGCTCACTCCTGCAATGCTCGCCACAATTGCAGTTATTACTGCTAACAAAAACTCCTGAACTCTAATCTTGTATATTCTTTTCTTATTATCAATAATCATTTTTTTACTTTTCGTCGTTTTACTTCTTGTAAAATTAAGGATAATTCTCTTCCGGTCTGACCTTTTACTGAAGTATTTTCTTCTGCACGACGAATCAAATACGGCATTACATTGCGTACAGGGCCATAGGGCACATATTTCGCAACATTGAAACCGTGTGCCGCGAGGTTAAAACTAATATTATCACTCATACCATAAAGTTGAGAAAAGAAAATCCGAGAATCATTTTTTGCGACCTCATGTTTCTCCATAAGCTTAGTTAAATACATACTACTATATTCATTATGAGTACCATTAAATATAGAAATTCTATCAATATGCTCTACTGAAAATTTCAAAGCTGCATTAAAATCACGATCTGTACTTTCCTTATCAGGTTGAATCGGGTCATTATAACCTAATTCAATTGCTCTTTCGCGTTCTTTTTCCATATAAGCACCACGTACAAATTTTGCTCCGTAAAAGTAATTTCCTTCTTTTGCTTTTTGATAATTCTTTTTCAGAAAATCCAAGCGATCCCAACGATACATCTGAAGTGTATTGTATACAATAGCTCTTTTTTTATTGTATTTTTGCATCATTTCGTGAATAACAATATCAAAAACATCCTGAAACCACGAATCTTCGGCATCAATTAATACTGGAATATCATTTTCCCATGCAGTTTTACACAATACGTCTATTCGGTTTTTAAATTTCACCAACTCTTTCTCTTCTTCAGTATTCAAAACTTTTCCTTCACTTGCTTTCATAAGGATTTCACTTTTACCAAATGCTGTAGGTTTAAAAACCGCAAATGGTATATTCGGATTTTTCGCTGCATTGTCAATCGACTTACGAGTTTCCTTAAAAGCTGATTCAATTTCATTATCTGATTCCTTACCCTCAACTGAATAATCAAGAATTGACTTTACTTTATACTTTGACAGTTTCTCAACTGTAGAGTCACAGTCTAAAATATTTTCGCCACCAACAAAATACTTATAAATGGTAGGTTTTATCGCCCATTTAACCGGTAAACAAAGTTTAAGTGCTATATTCAACAAAACATTTCCGGCTTTTACTAAACCTGGCTTTGACATTGTTTTAAATAATAAACGAGCTTTTTTTAAATCAATGGTACTTTTCCCGGCAAAGGCCGTCTCTATATTTGAAAACGTAAGTGTGTTCATTTTTTCTTATTTTTAAAAATTATTTTGATTCACTAATAACTCAAATAATGCAGATAAGTTCACTTAACTCAGAAATCCTTTTCACACAAAATATTGTTGAGGCTGTAAATAATAAACTTAGCAAAAAAAATATTTCCAAGATATTTATTTTAACCGACACAAACACGCACAATTTCTGTTTGCCTTTGCTACTTGAATCTCTTGAAGAATTCAATCCTCACATTATAACAATTGCTTCCGGAGACAAATCTAAAAACATACAATCGCTCACTCACATTTGGAATATTCTGAGTAATGAAAACGCCGATCGTCAATCGCTATTAATAAATTTAGGTGGTGGAATGGTAACTGATATCGGAGGTTTTGCAGCGTCAACATTTAAACGAGGTATTGAATGCTGGAATATACCCACTTCTCTTTTAGCAATGATAGATGCATCAGCAGGAGGAAAAACAGGTATTAATTACAATGACTTAAAAAATGAAATTGGCACATTTAGTTTTCCGGCATATGTCTTTATCGATTCAATTTTCCTTAAAACACTTGATAAAAGAAACTGGCTTTCAGGCTTTGCAGAAATGATAAAGCATGCCCTAATATCAGACGAAGACCAATGGATTTCGATCTTAAGTAACGATATTGAAAGCCCAAATACGGAGAATCTACTTAATGCTATTCAAAAATCGGTAAGTGTAAAAAACAATATTGTTCTACAAGACCCAAAAGAGCAGAACTTAAGAAAAACTTTAAATTTCGGACATACCATTGGACATGCTTTTGAAAGTTATTTTGCAAAAACCGACAAGACTCTTTTACATGGAGAGGCCATAGCAGCCGGAATGATTTGCGAGCTTTTCCTTTCTTTCAAAATCTGTGAATTCCCGGAAAGCCGAATGGGGCAATGGATAACATTTATCAGAAAACTTTATCCAAAAGTCATTCTAAAAAGAGAACAGTTCAAAGAGATTATTCATTTAATGAGCCACGACAAAAAAAACGAGGAAGGTAGAATCAAATGTGTTTTACTTGGTAAAAACGGAGAAGTAATCATCAACCGTGAACTATCAAAGACGGATATTGAAACATCACTTCTGTTTTATATTGACCTTATATAAAAAAAGGTTGTCCTATAAAGAACAACCTTAGTTATATCATTAGTAAATCAACTATTTTTTCGGTAAGTAAGCAATTACAGTTTCACTACCCCGTGTCTTTTGTCCTATCTCTACATTTGGTTTCGCACCAACTGGCAACAAAATATCTACACGTGAACCAAATTTAATAAAACCAGCCTCAGTAGGTTTATCAAATTTCACTCCAGGTTTAGCATAACTAACAATACGTCTCGCAACAATACCTGCTATTTGCCTAAACAAAACTTTCGCATTCTTATTCTCTACAACTACAGTTGTTCTTTCATTTAATAATGAAGATTTAGGATTACGAGCCAATAAGAATTTACCTGGATGATATTTTTTATATACAACCTCACCAATCATCGGAAACCAATTAATATGCACATTCCAAACAGACATAAAAATGGAAATTTGTATGCGCTTATCTTCAAAATACTCCTTTTCCTCTACCTCTTCTATCACCACTACCGTTCCATCTGCAGGAGCAACTACCTTATCTTCGTATAACACAACATTTCTATTTGGTTTTCTGAAAAAGAAAAAAACAAATAATGTAAACAAGAAAAATACTGTTGCAAATAAAATGTAAACGTATCCCTTAACACCTATTAGATAAAACATCAGCATATGTGTAAGGAAAACGATAAGAAGTTTACCCAAAACTCCTTTAACTTCTTTATGTACTCTCATTTATGTAAGATTAAATTACGACAAAAGATTCAAGAGAAAAGCCCCCTATGAGCCAAACCAAAACCTTTAAGTAAATATTCACTGCATGCGAATATTGCAAATATAATTATCTATTTCTTTTTGCGAAGAAAATAAATAATTATCTATTTTTCTTAAAAAAATTATATTTTTTCGAAAAAAGTCAAGTATGCATACACCATTGGAATTGCTAAAATCAGAGAATCAAATCGATCAAGTATACCACCATGGCCAGGCATAATATTTCCTGAATCCTTAACACCAAAATTTCTTTTCAGCATCGACTCAACTAGATCGCCAAAAGTTCCAAATACTACTACCAAAACTGCAATTACAATCCAGTCGAACTGTTCAACACTATTAAAGAGGTAGGAAATAGCTATTGAAACCCCAATCGTAGAAAGCAAACCTCCAATAAAACCCTCCCATGATTTCTTCGGAGAAATACGCGGAAACATTTTATTCTTACCAAGAGACACCCCAAATAAATAAGCAAAACTGTCATTGGCCCATATCATAAACAATACACCCAATAAAATTTGAGGATTGTAATCAATATTCCCTGCCTTACTACCTACTACAAGATAATTCGTTAAAGAGAAAGGTAATACTATATAAATCAAACCTAAAAAAGTAAAACCAATATTCTGAAAAGAGGTTTCACTCTTTTTAAAGAGCTCCAGTATAAAAACAATGCTAACCACAGGAATAACAAGCACTACGGCATAAAGTGGTAAAATACCGGCAGCATGAAAAAAAGTTACTGCAAATAAGACAACGGCGCTTACATACCCACCAACAATTTGTGGCTGAGAGGCTTTAATTTTTAATATCCTGTAATACTCAAAAAGGGCCATACTAATGACCACAATAAACAAAGCGAAATAGGAGATATGACTAAGGAAAATTGCAGAAAGCATTACCGTCACAAATCCTATCCCGCTTAATGAGCGTTTAAATAAATCAGTCAAATTATTCGTTTGTTGATTCGTTATTATCTTCAGAAGTATCTTTGGTTTTTTCTTCCTCAAACTCGATACTTTCTTCTTTATCTTTTAACTCTGCTTTTTCAAGAGCCTCTTTACGTTCAGCTTCGGCTAGCATTTTCTCAGGTGTATTCCCTTTACGCTCTCCAAATATGCGAACTAAATCGTCACTAAACAGTACTTCTTTTTCAAGCAGTATTTGTGCTAGCTCTTCCAAACCTTCTTTATGTTCTGACAAAACAGAAAGCGCACGTGAATATTGCTCCTCAACCATATTACTCACAACCCTGTCAATTTCCTGAGCTGTTTTTTCACTGTATGGTTTTCCAAATGAGAACTCGCTTTGTCCGGTTGAATCGTAGAAACTTACATTCCCTACCTCTTTACTCATACCATAATAAGCAACCATTGCCATTGCCTGTTTGGATACTCGTTCCAAATCATTGAGTGCTCCTGTAGAAACCTTCCCAAAGGTAAGATCTTCAGCTGCACGTCCACCCAACGTAGAACACATCTCATCAAGCATTTGCTCCATCGTTGTAATCTGACGTTCCTCTGGCAGATACCAAGCAGCTCCTAAAGCTTTCCCCCTAGGAATGATTGTAACCTTCACCAAAGGATGCGAATATTTCAACAACCAGCTTACTGTAGCATGTCCTGCTTCATGATAGGCAATAGTTTTCTTTTCTTCTTTGGTAATAATTTTATTTTTTCGTTCCAATCCACCAATTATACGATCAACTGCATCAAAGAAATCCTGTTTACCAACGGCTTTTTTATCCACGCGAGCCGCTATCAAAGCAGCTTCGTTACAAACATTTGCAATATCGGCACCACTAAAACCAGGGGTTTGTTTAGCTAACAAGCTAATATCCACATCCGAATCCAGCTTAAGAGGACGCATATGAACCTTAAAGATATCTCTACGTTCAATTAAATCAGGCAATTCAACATGAATCTGGCGATCGAATCGTCCGGCACGCATCAAGGCTTTATCCAGCATATCAGCACGGTTTGTTGCAGCCAAAACAATAACACCTGTATTGGTTCCAAAACCATCCATCTCAGTTAAAAGCTGATTCAAGGTATTTTCGCGTTCATCATTAGAACCCATGTTTGGATTTTTACCACGAGCACGACCAATTGCATCAATCTCATCAATAAAAATGATACATGGTGCTTTTTCTTTAGCTTGTTTGAATAAATCACGTACTCGTGACGCTCCTACTCCTACAAACATTTCAACAAAATCGGAACCTGACATTGAGAAAAACGGTACATTAGCTTCTCCTGCAACCGCTTTTGCCAATAAAGTTTTACCGGTTCCCGGAGGACCTACCAATAATGCACCCTTCGGTATTTTACCTCCTAAATCAGTATATTTTTTTGGATTTTTCAGGAAATCAACAATTTCCTTAATCTCCACTTTCGCTTCTTCAAGACCGGCAACATCTTTAAAATCGACTTTTACATGCTTCTCTTTGTCAAACAATGTCGCTTTTGATTTACCAACACTAAAAATATTACCTCCGGCACCTCCGCCCATTCCTTTGCTCATGCGTCGGAAAATCCACAACCACAATACTACCAAAAGAATAATTGGAAAAATCCAGTTTAAGATATCTCCAAGGTAATTTGGACGTTCTTCGTATTCGGCAAAAATTCGTTCTTCTTCAATAACATTTTCCTGAGCAACTGTTAACTTTTGCTCAAAGCCCTCAATAGAACCTATAGAATAATTAAAATGAGGCCCTAAAGAAACATTTCGCCCAAGCTTTTCTTTATAATGTTCAAGACGATCTTTTTTAAGATAAATCTCTGCAATACCTTCGTTCCGAACAACTATTATTTTCTCTACATCTTGCTGAGAAAGCATTACTTTAAACTCATTCCAGACAGTCTTTTCCGTTGATTTACCATTATACAGAAATTGTAAACTGATAATTACAATGAAAATAAGTGCATAAATGATGTAAATATTAAACTTTGGCTTTTTAGGTTTCCCATCATCATTATTGGAATCCTGGGGTTTAAATCCAAAGCTATTTGGCTTTTTTTTGTTCTCTTCCATTATGTGTGTTATTAATTACGCGTCTGCGATTACTTTAATTTCGGCGTCAGCCCAAAGACCTTCTATATCGTAAAACTCACGCCACTCTGTTTGAAAAACGTGAACCATTACACTACCATAGTCCAACACAATCCAAATAGAATTATCGTAACCATCCGAATGCCATACGCGTTCTTTTGTTTCTTTTTTCACAACATCCTCTACCGAATCGGCAATAGAACTTACCTGCGTTGTAGAATCAGCTTGACAAATTACAAAATAATCACAAACCGAATTTTCTAGTTTTTGCAAATCTAAAGTTACAATTTTCGACCCCTTCTTCTCCTGAATACCGTTTATTACTGAGTTAACTAAGTTTTCTGTCATTTATATCAATCTCCGTTAATATTTTCTACACAAATGTAATTAAATTTTGATAGAATAGTTTTTACAAAAGCAATACCATTATTCTTATCTTTCGCAAAAATAAAGTTTATCAACAAACTGAAGTTGAATTTCGCCCTATGGAAACGTTAAAAATTCTAAAATACACAGAACTGGAATCCACCAATACTTTTGCAGCTACACTAAACCAAAACAATATAACTGAGCAAATTACAGTAATATGGGCTGTAAATCAAACAAAAGGACGAGGTCAACGAGCTAATAGATGGGAAAGTGAAGAAAATAAAAACCTTACTTTTAGTATAATTTTACAACCTGAAAATTTTTCAGTTGAAAAACATTTTTTAATTTCAAAAACTGCCGCTTTGGCAATTTTTGACGCCTTGTCAGGTTTTGGCATTAAAACATCTATTAAATGGCCCAATGACATTTATTTTCAAGACAAAAAGCTAGGTGGCATTCTAATAGAAAATTCGCTAAATGGTCCCTATATTGTAAAATCTATAATAGGTGCCGGAATAAATATTAATCAAACTGAATTTTCAGAAAACCTACCAAATCCGGTTTCATTAAAAGATATATGTCAAAAGGAATTTGACATTGAAAAAGTACTTCACAAAATTACAAAAGCCTTTAATAATCGTTTTCAACAACTGGCTAACAACCAGGAGGAATTTATCTCTAATGAATATTTCCAAAACCTTTATCGAAATAAAGGATTGCACTTATATAAAAATGAAGATGGCGAATTTTTAGCCAGAATTATTGAGGTAAAAGATTCGGGTGAATTGATTCTGGAAAAAGAAAACGGTGAGCGCAGTGCCTACTTTTTTAAAGAAGTGGAATTTGTAATTTAGTTAAAAGTTGCAAGTTAAATGTCAGCTTCTTGACCTTTTAACTCAGAACTTTTAACTTTCAACTTTTTATAAATTCGGCATATTATTAAAAAGCATTGTCAATTGATCGGCCATTTGATCAACCCCTTGTTGCAATGGCTTTTTAAGTGACATTTTCATCATCATATTTAAGTCTGCCTTAATGGTCAGTTTCATTTTGGTATCGTTTGGCGCAACTTGCACAAACTGAATCCATAAATTTAGAGCAAATGGTAGATTTCCGGTTCCACCATATTTAACCATTTTACAAGGTTCCGAATGGACAATTTCCAAGCCACCATCACCTACTTTCGGAATTGTAAAAGAACAGGTTTCTTTAGTAGCCTGCCAGTTTTCGATCTTATCTTTGGGAATAAATGCACCCAGTTTTGTAAAATCAGTAACAAATTCAAATAAATCTTTATCAGACTTATTTATGGTTTTTACTTTACTTTCAAATTTTGTTTCTGCCATTGTTAATTAATTATATAAAAACAACCGATAGCCCCAAACAAGAAACTATCGGAAGAATATATTTAGAATAGAATTTATTTTTTCCAATCTGCCGGATTCTTTCTCCACTCCTGCAGCGTCTCAATATCAGCACTTTTCACATAGCTCATTTCAACTGCCTGCTCAATAAGAACATTATAATCTGTTAAAGTATCAAGTTTAACACCTGCTTTTTCAAAATTCTCAACTGAAACATTGAATCCATAAGAAAATATAGCAAGCATACCCATTACTTCGCAACCACGTTCTTTTAATGCATCTACAGCTTTTAAGCTACTTCCTCCGGTAGAAACAAGATCCTCAATAACTACAACTTTTTGACCTTCCTTAATTTCACCTTCAACTAGATTTTCAAGTCCGTGCTTCTTAGCAGCTGAACGAACATACACGAATGGTAAATCAAGCTCTTCTGCAACAAGCACACCATGAGCAATAGCACCAGTAGCTACTCCGGCAATAACTTCAACATCCGGATACAATTCTTTTACTCTTTGACCAAAAGCTTTTTTCACTTGCTCACGTGCCTCCGGAAAAGAGAGCACTTTGCGATTATCACAGTAAATAGGAGAATACCATCCTGATGCCCAGGTAAAATGGTTTTCAGGATTTAACTTGATAGCGTTTATTTTTAATAAACTTTTTGCTATATTTACATCTAATTCATTCATATCGCAAATGTATAAAGTTTTTTTCAACGGTCGAATAATTTTTTTGACGAATGATTTAAAAGAAGGCTTTTGTTCCGAATGCGGCTTCTTTTATAAATACAATAGCAGCGATGAGCTTGTAGATATAATAGATTTTTTTGAAACTGTTTTCAGTTTAAAGAAACTTTATATTTACCACCACGACCTAAACAAACTCTTCGACGAATTCCAAAAAGTATTTACTGTAATAAATCTTGTAGGTGGATTAATAATAAATCAAGACCAGCAAGTTCTAATGGTAAAACGTTGGGGCAAATGGGATCTACCTAAAGGAGAACTGGAAAAATCGGCAGATCCAACACAAGGTCTTTCAAGCAATTTAAATACCGAGTGTGGTAAGCTACAGCTTAAAATTGAAGAAAATTTGGATTCTACGTTTTATTATTTCGTTATGAATAATGAACGAATACTAAAAAAAGTATTGTGGTACAGAATGGAACATACAGGGCCATTATCTGAAATTGCATCTAAACAACAAGCCGACACCAAATGGGTTGATATAAAAGAATTACCAGAATATTACCCACTACTTTTAGAACAAGTACAAGACGTATTTAAACAATCCGGTATAGTTTAAAATATTCTAATTAGAATCGACCTTATTCAGGTATTCTTCACGCAAAAGGAAATTGAATTTTTGTTCAAAATTCTCACCTGGTGAAGGTGCTAGTGACATCTGTAATTTTCCTTCACGATTTACAAGGAAGTAGGTAGGAAACACCCGGATATCAAACTCTTTAATTACCGCAGGCTCATTTCCATAATGCAGAAAAATCCAATCATATTGATTCTGCTCACTAAAAAACCACAAGTCCTCAGGATTATCGTCGATACAGATACTAACAATTTCAAGGTTCTCTTTTTGACGCTCATATATCTGCTTCAAAAGTTCAAAATCCTTAAGACAAGTATAACTTTGAGAGTGCGCAAAATTAATATAAACATACTTCCCCTTAAATTTATCTAAGGAAATAAGGTTTCCATCTTTATCCTTTAACTCGAAAACCGGAGGATAAAAACCATGAAGCAAATGAGTTACTTGCTGACGAATATTCTGTGCAATCAATTGATTTTCGGGAACTTTACTGTTAAAATACAAAGAATCTAGCAGTGCCAACATCGATGCACGTGAAAAATTATCGGCATAAAATTCATCGTACAGCGACTTTAATATCACCAATTCTTTTATCGTATCGTTCTTAATTAAAGGATTCTGATTCAATGTTTTTTTCAATCCCTGATAATCTTTTGTAGCAACATCAATAGCCAATTGTTTTCCATCTTTTGTGCGCACATGGTACATAAAATAATTTTTAAATACCTGGTTAAAGAGCTCCATATAGGCAGTATTTGCGAATAAAACCGGATGGTTCGATATTTGATCTTTCGCAACTTTTTTAGCCCTCATTTGACTGGAAATAAATTTAAAGAATGCTAATTTCCCTGATTTATATTCATTAAAATATTCAATATCGGACCACTTAAACTGTTCTTCTAAAATTGAAAATGAGCTATCAACTACATGCTGCCCTTTATGCTCTTTTAAAGATTCCATTACAAACATTAATTCCCTGTTAAACCGGGAATCGTATATTGCAATTTGATAATTCAGGGAAGTTGAATCAACTCCGGTAATTCCCAAATGCAAATACTCTTCGCTAAAATAAGGATTCAAAATTTGGGCAGTGGTTTTATCTTTTCTTTCAGGAAGAATTACTTCATAACTTTTCCCAGGCTCAGCAAAAAAATACCCTTTATAAATACCTAAAGGAATATATATAAAATTGATTTGATCATTAAAAAAGTTAAACTTAAAATCTCCATTGGCCTCAACTTTAAAGCGTACCAACTCTTTTTCCTGGTAAGTAATTAAGTCGGCATATTGGTATACCACCAACTCCTCTCCTGCAAATTCCTTCGAATTCCCCTTCACTTCAACATTCTGAGCATTTTGAAACTGCGGGAACAACATTAAGCAAAGAGCTGCCAAAACTATTTTAACAATCGTATTTCTCATTTACAGTCGTTTAAATATTCTTCAATAATAATTTCAGAAGGAATAAAACTTGAAACATCACCTTTATGCTTAATTACATCGCGAACAATTGTTGAATTTATCGGGGTATGTTCTGGTGCAGTTAAAAGAAAAACCGTTTCAACTCCAACCTCAAGCATTTTATTTATCTGGCCAATGGCACGTTCATATTCAAAATCGGCAGCTGTTCGTAAACCTCGTAGTAGAAATTGTGAATTATTTTTTTTACAGTACTCAACTGTTAACCCATCATATAAATCTACTGTTACCTGTGGGTATGCCTCAAAAACTTTTTCAATCATCTTCCTTCTTGCCTCCAGGGAAAAAAAGCAATTCTTACTTGAATTCTGCCCTATGGCAATTATCACTTTATCAAACATAGTAAGCGAGCGCTTAACTATTGACTCATGCCCTACCGTGAAAGGATCGAAAGATCCTGGAAAAACAGCTACTTTATCCATCATCATAATATTTAACGCTGCCAATTTAATTAAATTTTATCACTTCCGAGTTATTTTGAACGTTCAGTATCCCCGTACTCAAACTCT
>Ga0070729_10006035_pt1 | contig 12143 bp, 11 predicted proteins | sample tdDd472_FD_66725 | JGI IMG/M metagenome (GOLD analysis project Ga0070729, IMG submission 66725) | Marine sediment microbial communities from the Atlantic coast under amendment with organic carbon and nitrate - tdDd47.2 | ecosystem: Environmental > Aquatic > Marine > Coastal > Sediment | place...
GGATAAAACACATCCGTCGCCGCACCGACGGAACAACCGGCCGCAGCATCAGCACCTGCAACGCCCTCTTCGGGGCCGAACGTTCCCGTGCGCACCGGCGCACATGACGAATACACGCGCATCGTTTTCGACTGGCCGTCCGCAACGAAATTTGAAGTTCTGCGCGATGGTGCAAAGGCGACGATCCGCTTTGACAAACACGGCCGCGCTGACGTTTCGCGTTTGTTGGGGCAGCGCGTACGCAACATCACCAGCGCGCGTGCACAGACAGACGACGGCAATTTGTCCGTGGTGTTGAACGTGGACGCGACGTCTCAGATCAAGGCCTTCGCCAGTGGCCCGAAGGTCGTGGTCGATGTCTACCGCCCGGGAACCCAGGCGGCATCGCCGACGGCACAGCCCTTAACGTCTGCCAAGGCGCAAGCAGCTCAGCCTCCGGCCCCCAAGCCGGCACCGGTTACACCGGTCGAAACGGTGCAAACGGCGCCTGTTGATGGGGCGTCTTCTTCTCAAGCCGACAGCGGTGCCGTGAGCCAGGAGCAAACTCAGACCCAAGCCCAAAATCAGGATCAGGCAGGTGACGCACCGCTGAAGCTGAGTCCGGATGCGCAGCCGCTCACCATGGGAGGAGGAGACCGCGCCGCCGACAACGCCGAACCCCGGGTGCAAACGCGGGCTGAAGCGTCCCAAATCACTGAAGGGGCCGTGGCCTTGAAGTTCAATTGGGACGAACCGGTGGGGGCCGCGGTGTTTCGCCGTGGCGAAAATCTGTGGGTGGTCTTCGACAAGCGCGCGACCATCGATACCGAAGCGCTGCTGAAAGATGGACAGGGCACGATCACTTCGGTCGAGCAAGTCCCGTCGCGCAATGGTGCGGTGTTGCGCATGACGACCCCGGAAAGCATCAATCCGGGAATTAAGCGCGCCGGTTTGTCCTGGGTCTTGGAATTCATGCCCCAGCCTTTGATTCCCAGTGCACCGCTTGAGGTGGATGCGCAGCCGAATTCGCCGTTGGGCGCGCGCGTCTTCATCGCGGTGCCGGAGCCGGGCAACGTCATCGCCTTTCGCGACCCGGACATCGGCGATAATCTGGCGGCGGTGCCCGTCATTCCGCTGGGCCATGGTGTATCTCGTCCCTGGACCTATCCGCAGATGCAGTTGCTGCCGTCCAAGCAAGGTGTGATCCTGAAGCCCAAATCGGATGACCTGCGTATTCGTCCCCTGCGCCAAGGGGTGGAGGTGACCAGTACCGGTACCTTGCAAATTTCCGCTGTCAGCGCCGAAGACAAAGCCAATGTGGAGCTGCAACAGCAACTGGCGGTCAGTGCGGGCATGCAGTCGTTGCGGCCCTTGACCCGCGTCCTGGATTTGGAAAAATGGAAGCGTCCGGACTTGGCGTCCTTTAACGAAACCAAGCAAGATTTGTTGCACACGGTATCGCTTGCCAAAGGTGATCGTGAAAGGACGCAGGCGCATCGCGAACTGATGCAGTTTTTCTTCGCCAACGGCTTCACCGTGGAAACCATTGGCGTGCTTGAAGAAATGGCGCGGATCGACCCGAATTATGCCAAAGAACCTGAATACAATTTGATCCATGGTGCGGTGAGTTGGCTGATGGGACGGATGGAGGATGCGCGGCGTGATTTGTTCAATGCCAGCCTTGATCCATATGACGAGGCCACGTTCTGGCGTGCCGCGGTTGCTGCGAAGGAAGGGGAATTGGCCGATACCGCTTATGAGTTGCGCCAAACAGGGGCCATCACTCAGCCCTATCCCAAGGCGCTTAAAATGCCCATGGCGACCCTGGTCGCCGATGCCGCTGTTGAACTTGGAGACGTGAGGCAGGCCAAGCAATACATTGAAGTTCTGAGCGTTGATAACCCTTCGGAATCACAAAAAAATCAAATCACTTATGTCTCGGGACGCCTGAAGGCGTTGAGTGGTGACGTCGATGGGGCGGTGGCCGACTGGGAAAAGGTCATGGAAGGCCGCCATCGACCGTCGCGGGCTCGGGCCGCCGTTGCGCGGACGGAGTTGTTGCTGGAGCATGGCATGTTTACACCCGCCGATGCCATCGACGAGTTCGAAAAGCTGCGCTTCGTCTGGCGTGGGGATAAATTCGAATTTGCATTGCTGCGCCGCTTGGGGGCGTTGTATCTGGAACAGCAACAGTACCGTAATGGGCTGCGCACTTTGCGTCAGGCCGCGACGTATTTCCCGGACCACAAGGACACCAACCAAGTCACCAAGAAGATGAGCGACACCTTCCAGATGTTGTATTTGGAAGACGGTGCGGATGTCTTGCCGCCGGTCACGGCCATTGCCTTGTATGATGAGTTTCGTGAATTGACCCCGGCGGGCGAATTGGGCGATGAAATGATCCGCCGCTTGGCCGACCGTTTGGTGCAGGTGGACCTGCTGGACCGCGCCGCCGACTTGTTGGAATCTCAGGTTGATTTCCGTTTGAAGGGGGAGTTGAAGGCCCGTGTCGGCGCGCGGTTGGCGTTGATCTATCTGTTTGACCGCAAATATCAAAAGACCATTGATAGCCTCAACAAAACCCAAATGTCGGGCCTTAACGAAGCGCTGGCGTCGGAACGGACCTTGTTGCGCGCCCAGGCTTACGTTGGTTTGGAGCAGCCGGAAACGGCGTTGGAATTGTTGGTTCCGGAAATCAGCAAAGAGGCGGAGTTGATCCGCACCGGGATCTACTGGCAGGCCGGGGATTGGAAAAATGCCAGCCGTTCACTGACGCAACTGGTGCGTGTTTTGGAGGCCAAACCGCGCAAGCCGTTGGATGAGACGCAATCCGTAGCCGTGCTTTGGCTATCCGTGGCGATGACGTTGTCGGGCAACGAAGTCGGTGTGTCACGCATGGTGGCCAATTATGGACCGGCCATGTCTCAGACCCGTTTTGCCGACGCTTTTAAGCTGATCGCCGACCCACCGGAACGGGGCTTGGTAAACTATCGCAGCCTCGAGCCAATTGTGAAAAAAGTAGAGAATTTTCAGGGCTTTATGGAAGTCTACAGGCAACGGGTTGCCGACGGGCAGTTAAGTTCATTGTACTGAGTGGGCGCAGGCGTCGCATAAAACGTTGCGATGCACATAATTTATAACGATTTTTTCTTGATCACACTGTCAGTTTGCCGTACACAGCGCGCTCAGTCCCTTTCGGGTCACTCTAGTTTGGGAGCGCGCTGATGGACAGCACCGCACTTGCCGAATTCGATACGAACCTGGAGGAGGCCGCAGATTTGCAGGCCGAGACCCAGATCCTCTATCCGGTGGTGGACAACACCAAAGATTATTTTATTGATCGTGATGGCCTGCGCTACGCTGGTAATCACATCCTGGTCGAACTGTGGGATGCGTCGAATCTCGACGATCCCAAGGTCATCGAGCGGGCTCTGTGTCAGGGTGCGCTGGATGCTGGCGCGACGATTTTACACAGCCATTTTCATCACTTTTCTCCCTATTCCGGCGTGTCCGGTGTGGTGGTGTTGGCGGAAAGCCACATCTCTATTCACACGTGGCCGGAAAAGGACTATGCGGCAATCGACGTGTTCATGTGCGGCGACTGCGATCCGAACAATGCCCTTCCGGCCATCAAGCAGGCGTTCCAGCCGGGCGAGATGGAGGTATCCGAACACAAGCGTGGTGTGATCAAGTGAAGCGTTTTGACGAAATCCTCCACAAAGGGTATTCGCAGAGCTTCGAGGTCACAAACGTTCTCTTTCACGAAAAGACCGAACACCAGGATCTGGTGATCTTCGAAAATCCGGGCTTCGGCCGGGTGATGGCGCTCGACAACATCATCCAGGTCACCAGCAAGGATGAGTACGTCTATCATGAGATGCTCACCCACGTGCCGATGTTTGCCAAAGGCAACGTCACGGACGTGTTGATCATCGGCGGTGGCGATGGTGGAATTCTGCGCGAGGTGTTGCGCCATAAGACCGTTGAGCGCGCGACCATGGTTGAAATCGACCGCTCGGTTGTGGATTTGTGTCTGGAATATTTCCCGCACATTTCAAGCGGGGCGTTCGACGATGCGCGCACCGATTTGATCATTACGGATGGTGTCAAATTCGTCGCCGAAACGGACAAGCGCTTCGATGTGATCATCGTCGATTCCACCGATCCCATGGGACCGGGGGAAGTCCTGTTCACCGAAAGCTTCTACGGCGATTGCCGCCGCTGCTTGAAAGACGGCGGCATTTTGGTGACGCAGAGCGGTGTACCGTTTTTTCAGCCCCAAGAATTGACCAACACCTTCCGGCGCATGGGCAAGTCTTTTCAGGACAACGGCTTCTACACGGCCGTGGTGCCGACCTACATCGGCGGCTTCATGACGCTCGGTTGGGGCACGGATGATACCTGTTTGCGCGCTGTCGATGTGGCGACGCTGAAAGATCGCTTTGCGGCGGCTGGTCTCGACATGCGCTATTACACGCCGGAGATGCACAAAGCCGCCTTCGCGTTGCCGCAGTTCATTATGGACTTGATGGTTTAATCGTTGGACGTTCAACCGGCAACGGCGTTGGGCGGCAATGGCGTGTTTTGCAGGTCCAACTGAACTTCGACGATATTCGTTTCCACATGCCCGGTGACTTTGAAGCCAACGGTTTCGACGAAGTGCAGCATACGACGGTTGTCTCTGAGCACTTGGCCGACCATCGTCTTCGTACCCCGGGCCCGGCAATAATCGATCATTTTGCGTAGCAGTTCCCGCCCCAGTCCAGTGCCCTTCAGGTCCGAACGCACGACGATGGAAAACTCCGTCTGTTCGTTGTCGGTGTCGGTGAAGGTGCGCACCACGCCCAGTGTTTCTTGTTGATGGCCGTCGCCTTCGATCGTGGCGATAAACGCCATTTCCCGGTCATAATCGATTTGCGTCAGGCGCGCCATTTGGCTGTGCGGCAGTTCTTGGACCAAGCCGAAAAAACGGAAGCGGATATCTTCAGGCGTCAGTTTGGAAATGAAGATGTGGTGGTTTGGCTCGTCTTCGGGACGGATCGGGCGGACTTCGACTTTGCGTCCAGCGAAGGTGCCGCCTTCCTTCATGATGAACGTGCTTTCCAGGTCCTTAGGATAGGGACGGATGGCGAGGCGGCTGCTGCCGTCACCCTTGAACGGGGCGACCTTGATGCGCGCATCCAGCGCCATGACACCGAGTTCGTCGGCGAACAGGGGATTGATGTCCAGCTCCTCGATCTCGGGGATGTCGATGACCAGTTGTGCCACTTGGTTCAGGGTCAGGCAAATGGCATCGATGTCGGCCGCCGCATGATCGCGGTATCCCGCCAGCAGGGCTGCGACATTGGTGCGTGAAATCAGATCGCGCGCCAGCGCCATGTTCAGCGGCGGTAGGGCGATGGCGCGATCGTGGATGACCTCGACGGCGGTGCCTCCTTGTCCGAAGACGATCACCGGCCCGAAAATGGGATCGGACATGACCCCTATGATGAGTTCCTGGGCCCCCGGGCGGGTGACCATTTTCTGGACCGAGAAGCCGGTGATATCGGCGTTGGGGTAGGCGTCGCGTACGCGTTCCAGCATGGCATGTCCGGCCATCTCGACGGCATCGCGGCTTTTTAGACCGAGCGTCACACCACCGACGTCGGATTTGTGGGGAATGTCCGGCGACAGAATTTTGATGGCTGCCGGAAAGCCCATGGTTTCTGCCATGCTTGCCGCGTCGGTGGGGGACTTGGCAATGTGCGTTTCCACGGTCGGCACGCCGTAAGCCGACAACAGGGATTTGGCCTCCGGCTCGGTCATGCTTTCGCGTCCGGTGGCCAGGACCCCCTCGACGATCAGTTTTGCCGTCGATGTCGCGGGTTTGAAGTGCGTCGGCATGGAGGGCGGCAGTTCCATGAGAATTTCTTGGTTTCGCCGATAGTTGACCGTGTGCATGAAGGCCTGCACGGCTTTCAACGGCGTGTCGAAGCATGGAATACTTGCTTTGCCCATGAGGGCACGGGCCGGTTCTGCAAACTCTTCGCCGACGAAACATGTGGTGATGGCGGCGTGTGGTTTGTCCGCGGCGATCTTTATGATGGTGTCTGCAATCTCGACCGGTCGCACCACGGCAACGGGACAATGCATCACCAAAACGGCATCGATTTCCTTGGTGTCGATCAGAATTTCCAATGCGGCGGCGTAGCGTTCGCTGCCGGCGTCACCGACGATGTCGATGGGATTGTCCTGCGACCAGGTTTTCGGCAGCACCGCGTTCAGTGCGGCGATGGTGTCGTCGCTCAACTTGGCCAAGGTTCCGCCGTGTTCGATCAGGTCATCGACTGCCATCACGCCGAGGCCGCCACCGTTGGTGAGGATTGCCAAACGTTCGCCTTTGGGGCGGCGCGAACGGCTCAGGGTTTCCACCGCGGCGAACAGCTCTTCGAATTCGTACACCCGCAACATACCGGCTCGGGCGAAGGCGGCGTCGTATACGGCGTCGTTGCTGACCATCGCCCCGGTGTGTGACAGGGCGGCGCGCGCGCCTTCCTCGCCCCGGCCGGACTTGATCGCTAGAACCGGTTTGTTGCGCGCGGCGGCGCGCGCCGCAGACATGAAGGTGCGGTCGTGATGAATGGATTCAATGTACAGCAAGATCGCCGACGTATCCGGATCGCTCGCCAGATAGTCGAGCACGTCGCCGAAATCGAGTTCCGCCATGTTGCCCATGGAAATGAAATGGGAAAAGCCGATCCCGCGCGGCTTGGCCCAATCGAGTACCGCCGTACACAGTGCGCCCGATTGCGATACGAACGCGATTTTGCCCGGCAGCGCGGAGGTGTGCGCGAAACTGGCATTCAGTCCAATGCCTGGCACCAACAGGCCGAGGCAGTTGTAGCCCAAGATCCGCATGCCGAACTTTTTCGCCGTGTTCAGCATGGTGTCGGCGACGCTTTCGCCGGGGGCATGTTCGACATCGCTCAATCCGGCGGTCAAGACCACGGCGGCGCGCACGCCGCGTTCGCATAACTGTGAAATCACGTCCGGGATGGCCTGGGGGGGCGTGCAGATCACGGCCAAGTCGGGCACTTTGGGCAAGCTGGCGACGTCGGGATACGCTAAGACCCCGCCGACCGATTCATACTCCGGGTTAACCGGCATAATCGGGCCGGAAAATCCGCCTTGCAGCAGATTGGACATCACCAGTGCGCCGATGGATTTTGGTTTCGTCGAGGCTCCCACCACGGCGATGGAAGTCGGCTTGAAGAGGTGCTCAAGATTGCGGGTGCTCATGGTGACGCTCTGTTCTTGTCCCGATCCGTCTTGGCAGCCACGGTAGATCGGGATGGCCCGGTGTGCAAACGGCGAATTTGCTGCAACGCAACAGCGTAATTGTAGCAGAAAGAAAATATTCTTTATATTAAGACCAATAGATTATATAGCGGATGTGCTGCATTGCAGCAATGAGCGGACCGCATGGCTGTGATGTGGGTGTCCGCCTGGAAATGTTGTGGCGTGGGCGTAGTATGAAACGTGCGCCGTCCGTCCCGAACGAGGATACATGATCCATGACGACCGTCCTGTATCAACCGCCCGCCTGTTTTGCGCACGACACCGGTGATGAGCATCCCGAACATCCGTTGCGCCTGCGGGCCATCGGCTCGATCTTGGATCATGAAAAATTCTCCGACCTGATCCGTGCCGAGGCCCACAAGGCGACGCAAGAACAGCTTTTGCGCGTTCACACCCCCGCGCATGTCGAGCATATCCGCGCTTGCGCACCGGAACAGGGCATCGCCTATTTGGACTCGGATACCGTCGTTTCTTCCGGAAGCGTGGACGCTGCCCTGTATGCGGCCGGGGCGGCGTGCGAAGCGGTCGACGATGTGATGGGAGGTAGCGCGCGTAATGCATTTTGTGCCATTCGACCGCCGGGACATCACGCCGAACCCAATCAGGCGATGGGCTTTTGCCTGTTCAACAATGCGGCTGTCGCGGCGGCCCAAGCACGCCATGTGCACGGCTTGACGCGGATTGCCGTCGTTGATTTCGACGTGCATCATGGCAACGGCACGCAAGCCTTCTGCGAACAAGATCCACATTACTTTTATGCGTCGTCCCACCAATACCCCTGCTGGCCCGATACCGGACAGGAAACGGAGACCGGGATCAACCACAACATCGCCAACGCGACGCTTGCGCCGGGAGCGGGGGGCGAAGAATTCCGTGCGGTTTGGTCGAAAAAGCTGTTGCCCCGGCTCGAAGCATTTCGTCCCCAACTGCTCATTATCTCCGCCGGGTTTGATGCCCACTCCAGCGATCCCCAGGCACACCTGCGCTTGCTGCCGCCGGACTTTGCCTGGATCACCGCCGAATTGGTGGGTGTCGCCAATCGGTGTTGTCAGGGCCGTATCGTATCGGTGTTGGAGGGCGGCTACGACCTTCAGGCCTTGGCCACCAGTGTTGGCGTGCATGTGATGGTGCTAATGACGCACTAAGCCCGGCTGGGGCCGGGCTTGCGGGTGCGGATTGCGGATCAATCCGTGGCGATCGGAATTTTCTTTGCTTTGGGTTTGACCAGGGCCTTCTTCGGCAGGGCGATGCTCAGCACGCCGTTTTTGAATTTGGCTTCGGCTTTTCCCAAATCGACCACTTCGGGAATCGGAAATTTGCGTTTCACCGCGCCGTAATGGCGTTCGGTGAGATGATAGTCGTCCTGGTCTTCTTTGCGTTCGGTCTTCCTTTCGCCGCTGATGGTCAACAAGTTGTCGGCCACGCTGACGTCGATGTCGCCTTCTTCGAAACCCGGCAATTCGGCTTCGATAAAATAGGTGTCGTCGGTTTCACGGACGTCGGATTTGATGTTGTTTTTGCCCAGACTGGCTCCGAGGCCGCTAAAGGCGTCCTCGAACCTGCGGAACGGTTCGGTCTGCATCGAATGGTTTCTAAATTCACCGAACGGACCTAAAGCGAACCCGGAAAAGAAGTTGTCGAACAGGTGATCGACCTCTTCACGGAGCGCCAGCAGCGGATGTTTGGTGCGCCATTCCGTTGTGGACGTGTCTTGAGGGTGTGCAACGTCCTTTTTTTTCGGTTTGTCGTTATTTTTGACTTTGACCGACATCTCAGCCTCCTCTTGCTTGAGAAAATCGAGGCATGGGCAAACGGAACCCACCCACCCCACAAAGGCCCTTATGAAGTGCCTTTGGGTGTCATTGTACCACTTTTGCGAAAGTTAAATAAGAGGGCTAAGGTCCTGCACCGAAGCTGCGCACCAACGACCCGACGATCATGTACCAACCGTCGACGAGGACGAAAAAGATGATCTTGAACGGCAGCGCGATCATGATGGGGGGCAACATCATCATACCCATGGACATCAGGACCGAGGCGACCACCATATCGATGATGAGAAACGGCACAAAGATGAGGAATCCGATCTCGAACGCACGACGCAGCTCGGAAATCATGAAGGCCGGGATCAGCACGCGCATAGGCATACTTTCCGTAACCTGTTCATCGGTCAAACCTGCCATGTCGATGAATAACGCCAAATCCTGTTCGCGCACATGCACCATCATGAACTTTTCAAACGGCACGATGGCCCGATTGAACGCCTGTGTTTCATCGATGGAGCCATCTAATAATGGTTGGACGGCCTCGTCATAGGTGGCCTGAAACGTCGGCATCATGATGAACAAGGTGAGAAACAGCGCCAATGAAATCAGAACTTGATTGGGAGGTGTCTGCTGTGTGCCTAAGGCGGTTCGCAAGAACGACAACACCACCACGATGCGTGTGAACGACGTCATCATAACCAGGATCGACGGCGCCAAGCTCAAGACCGTCAGCAGCAGGACCAACTGCACCACGCGTCCAGTTGTCGATGCGCCGGGTTCCGGTCCCAAATCCAGCGTTACGCTTTGTGCCAAAGCGTCCAGTGGCATGATCCAGGCCAAACAAGCCACGGCCAAACAAAACAGCGTCAGCTTCGCCATTGGTTTGAGCATGGGCAAAATGACTTTGCGGCTGAGGGGGAAGGCTCTCATGCGGGGTCCTCAGGCTGAGCGGATTGGGTGCTTTCTAAAACCTCTGCGAACTCGGATGGTGCGTCTAAAGCGTTTGGCGGGATGTGGGTTTCCACGACGGTTTGCGATTCCGGTCCCAAGATTACCAGATGTTCCGTGTCATCGCGCCGCAACAGGACCGCGCGGCGTTTGGCGTCTAAGGGGAGCACTTCGACAAGGGCCAGACGTCGTTCCGCACCCTTGCGGATCGACACATTGGTCATGCCGATGCCATACTTGCGCACCAAAGTGGCGAGCAAGCCAATCAACCCCAGAACAAACAACAGGGCGAGCACGAAACGAAGGTAATTGTCCCAATCCATGGTGTCTGACCTTACCCGTTCACAAGAGCGTGGGGAACTCTCGGTATCTAACGATTTGAGAAAGCATAATTTTTGCACTCTGTCACGGAGGTTGCGTGTTCAAAGTGGATCGATTCGCCCTATTTCTTTTTTGGCCCATAGGCGTCTTGGGCTTCACGATGGCGGATAGCGTTGAGGCCTTCCTCCAGGGCGTTGTGGTGCGTTTCCAAATCCCGCTCCAACGTATCCAGGGCTTCGAGCAACGCCTTCAGATATTCTTTGAAACCGGTTGCGATATCGTCCGGTGCCGCTTGTACGGCTTCAGTGATGGTGCGCACCCGTTCTTCCATGGCACTGAGATCTACATGACGGCCTTCGGCCATCAGGCGGCGTGCACCGGTGATGAGCGTCGCGGCCTTTTCGAGTTCCTGCCGGATGGTGGTTTCGATGGCATCGCTCATCGTTTCTCTCCGCCGGGGTTGGGTTTCGATTTCAAGTGTTCGGGCCAGGCTTTGTTCTTCTCATAAACATAGGATAAAATTTCCGCGACGACGGTAAAGGCCTCGAGGGGGATTTCAGCATCGATATCGACTTGGGCGAGGATTTGTGCCAAGTCCGCATCTTGGCGGATCTCGATACCGTTGGCCTCTGCAATTTCGATGATTTGGCGCGCTACCCAGCCTTGGCCTTTGGCCACCACGCGCGGCGCTTGGTCGCTGCCCGGTTGATAGTTGAGCGCGATTGCCAACTCTTCGTCTTTGCCTGCGGATGATCCGTTTTCGTCACTAGCCACGCGCCACACCGATTCTTTGCTGTCATTTGAGCCAAAAGCATCTCACGCACCGCTTAACATCATCTGAATCGTGCGCGTAAAACCACGCCATGAATCGTCATACGTGTAGTGAGCGGGCTGATTCATTGAATCTTAAAAGGTCTGAGCGAGACTCCAAAGAATAGAGTTTTTCCGTTCCAGAATGGGACAGCAGGGTCCAGAAAGGTATCACTTCGAAGGCGTAAGCCGCTGAAGTGGAATAGGAAGGGCGTCTTTATGACTTGCCCATGATCCGGTGGAAAGATATGGATTTCAACAAGTTAACACTGTTTGGCATGGTGAAGGACCGCATGCAATGGCTGTCCAAGCGCCAAGAGGTGCTGGCGCAAAACGTCGCCAACGCGGACACGCCCGATTACAAGCCGTTGGACCTGAAAGCCATTGATTTTGCGGATGTTATGCGTCAACGCAACCGACACGCCGGTGTTTCGCCTGGAACGGCCGTCAATACGTCCGTCGCCGTGCGCGGTGGGCGATCGACCTTCGATATCGTGGAAAACCGGACCCCTTATGAAACGTCTCCCGATGGCAACGCCGTGGTTCTTGAAGAGCAGATGGCGAAAATCGGTGAAACGCAGATGCAACATCAATTAACCAACGAGCTGTATCGAAAACACTTGGGCATGATCAAAATTGCCATAGGCAAGGGCCGGTAATCTTAACCTATAGACGCCAGTGGTTCCTGACAAAAGGCGGTAAAGAAGAACGTTATGGACGAACTTCTCAAAACATTGCGGATTTCCGCGGCGGGTATGAAAGCGCAAGGTACGCGTTTGCGGGTGGTCTCCGAAAACGTCGCCAATGCCGATTCGCTGCCGACGCAACCCGGTGAGCTGCCCTAACGTCGCAAAGTCGTGACCTTCAAAAACGAATTGGATCGCGCCATCGGCACCAAAACCGTTCAAATCGATCGTGTGCAACCCGACCTCTCCGATTTCCGCCGCCGCTACGACCCGGCCCATCCCGCGGCGGACCAAG
>Ga0070729_10006036_pt1 | contig 12142 bp, 9 predicted proteins | sample tdDd472_FD_66725 | JGI IMG/M metagenome (GOLD analysis project Ga0070729, IMG submission 66725) | Marine sediment microbial communities from the Atlantic coast under amendment with organic carbon and nitrate - tdDd47.2 | ecosystem: Environmental > Aquatic > Marine > Coastal > Sediment | place...
CCAATTGTTCCCAATAAGAACAATATACCGATGATAAGACCAATATAGAATCTGGTCTTTCCGATGGTTTCAATATGTAGATGTTCTTTGAATTCGATTGTATGCATATTACAGATTAATTATTAATCTTGAAGAGAAGCTATGATTAGAGAAATGAGGTAAACAAAGGATGCGACCCCAATGGGATCGCATACCTAAATTATTCTATAACTAAATGGCGCAGTTTCGGATATTTTACTGAATACTTTAATTCCATCTCTTTTTTGAGTGTAGGCTGAAGATTGAACTGCCATTTGACTTCACCATTTTGAGAATTGAATTTTCCACCTGTTTGATTTAGTATGTTTACTTCTATTTCTTCACGTGTAGAAAGTGGAACCTGATCGATAAGAATCATCTTGATTTCCTGATTTTTATTGTTTCTAATTGTTGTTTTCCAGGTCAATGTTTCTTCTTTGTTTTTTCCAAAACTACGTCTTTCCGAAAAGTCTTTTACCTTTTCTCTATTTACGCTTACTTTCTTGTCTATACCCAATGATATTTGTAGGGTATCAGAAGCATATCGAAGATCTAACAGAGATTTACCAATGTAAGTATCTTCAAAAAAGATATTGGCTTCTCCATCCAGAAGGTTGTATTTTTCCCAATTCAGAATGTTAGCCAATAAGAAAGCATTTTTATCGATCTTAGGAATGCAATAGTATTGGTACTGGGCTGGCAATTCGTAATGAGCCATATCAACAGCAAAGCTAGCATTGCCTGATTTGATAGAGTAGGGTGTTTTAATTTCAAAATTAACAGCAGTTGTAGTATTTACCTGATCTACCGGAATGGCTAAGCTTGTTTCTCGCTTTTTTACAAATGCTTCACCAGTACTCATATATCCTCTTGTGGCAGAATAATCTTCTTCTTCGTCATAATCCACAATCTCAAGTTCATCATCTACGTAAATATCTGTAATCATAAGTTCGTTCATTGCCGATGATTCTTCTTCCAAAGTTATATTCATATTGCTGCCTAGAATAGGTATGGTCTTGGGTTTCATGCCTATGAAAGAGTATTCCAAATGACTGGCATTAGATGGAATTGTAATGGAATATTTACCATTTGTATTTGTTGCTGTTCTAATGCTGGTTCCTTTAACGAATACGAAAACACCAGGAAGAGGTTTTCCCTGAATATCTTTTACTATCCCGGTAATGCTACCCGAGTTCATTTTGTAAACAGGAGGTAGTGTGTTGTAATCTAAATAATAGGTTTGCAATTTAGGTGCTACACCCGAGGTGTTAGGATTAGCAGAAGAAAAAGTAAGTTTTACATTTTTCCAATCTACTCTTGTGTTTTGCTTTACATTGGCCTTGTAAATGAGTTGAATGGGATCGTTAATGTTATTGGCTCTGATATCGTATGTTGGGAACCATCCGGCATTAATCACCATATAATTGAGTTCCATAGGGTAGGATTTAGCTTGTTTGGCATCTACCTTAACCCACACTTCTCCTGTAGGATATACCTTTTGAGTGCTTACTGTGGCAATCTGATTTTGAATGTCTCTTAATTGATTCTGAAGTTTTTGCACTGTGTTTATTCTTTCGATCTCTTTCAGCTTTAAGGCAGTGAGTTTCTTGCTGTAATAATCTGCAGTTTGTTGCAAGTTGTTAAGTGTAAGCTGTTGGTTTTTGCCTCCAATGTTTCTGTTTTCTCTTAAAAATGCCAACTCTTCTTTTATTACAGAGAGGTAAGTGTTCTCAAGTGTTATTTTGGATTTTATAGTTTCAAGTTTGCTTTCCAACAACTTTATTTCTTCTGATTTTTCTGCTTTATTCAAGTAGTTTAGCTGATGATTCACTGAAAGAACAGTTAGCTCTCCTTTGGTTTTTATTTGAACACTTTTGGCTTCGATAAAAGGAGAGAGCTTGGTAAATTTAATTATTGTTTTCCCTTTAGGCAGAGTAATGTTTTTGTTGCGAAACACTTGTGCTCCATCAAGAAACACGATGGCTTCCTTTACTTCGGTTTCTACTTCTTGTTCTGTAATTTCTTGTGCGAATAACAGGTTGCTGAAAATCAGGCTTAAAATTAAAATGCTTATTGTTCTCATAATTATAGTTTTCTTGTAGGATGCAACAAGATTGATGATTCCATAAAATGGATTGAATATTTTTGCTGACAACTAAAAATTTCTATTGAATTTTAATGTTGGAGGAGGAGGTAAGTTTTTAATGGTTTGCTGAATATGTTTATGCATTTGTAGCTGTTGTTGCTCCCAGTTCCATCTGTGAAGATGATTCCAATGATTAAAGTGATTGTAATTTACTGGCTGGCGGTAAAATCGGATCACACTAAAATCGAAAGGGAGAACAAACTCACAAAACTGTTTTCGTTTATTGTGTTTGTAGGCTTTTATATTGGCTTTTGCCATAGTCGAAGTTGGAAAACCACTTCTTAGAAAATCCAATACGCACGCGTCTATCTCGGGGTGCTGACGTGATAAAAGTTTCTTTTTTACAATATTGCCTTTTTTATCCACTATAATGGAAACCATAACAATTCCTTGAGCATTAACGCTCAGAGCTTTTTCGAATTTCTTTTCAGCAAGGTAATAATTAAAGCTTTTCTGAATCTGACTGATCTTAAAATGATAGCTGGGATTGGTGATCTGATATACAGTATCTTTTCCCATTAATCTGTAAGAAGAAACCAACTCTCTGTTTTTATACTTATGGGTGTAGTTTAATTTTTGAAATTCATCGTAAACATCAATGCTTTGTTCAGTTCCTTTTGCTAATATGTTGTTGCCAAGCGAATCCATTACAGAGTGGTAGATGGTTTTTACAATAAACTTACTCGACGAAGCAATTTTCCTTTTATAGTGCTGATAATACGTTTGTAGATTCCCTTTTTTATCAAATGTTTTTTCTGATTTTGCTTTGTTGTTTTTGTAATTGATAATGTGGCGAACAGTTCCATTGCGATGGTAGGCTGTAAATTCTCCATTTTTAATATTCGGATAAAAAGCACTGTAATTTACCGTGTACAGTTTTACACTGTCCTGATAGTAATCAAAGGTCCATATTGAATCTTGTTTATTGGTAATTAATGCATGATATTTTGCTTTATCTGCATTATGAATTTCCTGCCAATAGGCATCAAAATAAACAGGTTTCGATTTTTGATACTTTCTTTCGTATTCGGCATATTTGATAATAGCGAGCATATCGTCCGCTTTGTACTCTTTTGAGCTAATTTTATTTTTGATATGTGGTAGATGACCAAAATATTTTAATGCTTTTTCTTTGAATTTTCTGGTGTTAGGGAAATGATCCAATATCATCTGATCTTTTTCTTTTACCATGTAGGATTCTTTAATGGATTGATTTCCCGTCATCTGGAAGGAGAGACCTTCAGAAAATTTATAGTGTTTGGCAAAAATGTTCCCATTATATTCGTAGAGAAATTTAACATACTCAGGTTTCTTATACAGTAAACCTCTTAAATAAAAGTGTTGAGCAACAAAAAAGGAATCCACACCAATTACAAAATTTTTCACTTTATCGGGTGTGAATATGATACTATCAGATGAACTCTTCTCTTTGAAATAAATTTTCTTGTTTTCAAATTGAATGAGTCCTTCTACTTTATTTCCAATGCTATCGTAATAATGCCCTTTTTCGTAAGAATCTGAGAATATAGTTTTAATTAGCTTCTTTTCGGGTGCATAACTCAATGGATCAAAATATCCGTGGATTGCTTGACCGTTAATGTCGTAATGTAAACCTACAGGCGTTTGAGAGTTAGAATACTTCACCAATAGTAGTAATGAAAGTATTAAGGAGAGTTGAAGAGTTTTCATTTAATCAAATTCTTTATAGAGGTTGGGTTAGCTACATAATAATTAGGCATCCCAATTTATTTAAAAGCATTTATTAAACAAAATAGAATGAATGTAAATTAATAGAAGGATAGGTGAATATTTGGTATGGAACAATCCCAGAGGGATTGTATGATTATAGAAGATGATATAAATAGGACATTCGATCCCGATGGGATCGCACTCATATCCTGTCAATAATACTATATATATTTGAATCCTTTGGATTCTACTCTCGGCGAGAATCATTTGAAATCTTCGCCAGTGCTGTCAGCTTTAATCCTATTTTACCACTCCAGCCTTTTCGATAAATGCTTTTGCTTTCTCTGGTTCCGATTGTGTAAGATAACTTATCAATACAAAAATAATGGCAGAACCAATCATACCTACAGCAGCTTGCTGAACCGATGCAATTTCCCATGGAGTAGGGAGTTTAACACCTAAGGCGACCAGCAAATTATAGGTGGAGAAAAGCAAACCAAATACAATTGAACAAGCAGCTGCAGTGGAGTTCCCTCGTTTCCAAATAAAGGCGAGTATCAAGGGAACAAATGCTCCCGTTACCAGAAAATCGGAGCCTATCCAGGCGATTCTTAGAATGGAGCGAATTTCGAGCGCAATTAGTAAGCCCAGAATTGCAATTACCAGAGTTGAGATTTTTCCAATCCAAACCATTTGTGAGGATTTGGCATTGGGTAGAATTCTACTTTTTATAATGTCTACGCTTAGTACCAGAGCTCCTGTGTTTACCATGGAATCCATGGTTGACATGATAGCCGAGCACAAGCCCACAAATAGCAAGGCTGCCATTCCCATTGGCATGTAATCCACGATAAAAGCAGCTACAATACCACCTTCGGGAACCGTATCGTATAAGCCAACAGTTAACATTCCTGTTAAAGTAACAATAAGATAGAGCGGAATGAATACGAAAAAAGAGAGCGACATCATCTTTTTGGCATCATCAGGTGTTTTGGTAGCGGATATTCTTTGCCAGATATTGGCTTGAATCATCCAGGAACAACCAAAGGTGATGATGAATACAAAGTTGCCGGATATGTTGTGAAAGAATGAGAAAAATTCTGGTTTATCAGACTTGATAGCTATCTCATGCACTTTTTCGAATCCACCGGAATGGTGATAAGCAAATGCAAATAAGGCAATGGCAGCAATTAATAAAAAGACAAATTGAATAATATCAGTAACTACAACTCCTTTAAAACCACCAAAAAATGAATAGACCAAAACGATTAGGGTACCGATTAAAGCTGCTACTTTGTAATCCACATCAAAAAAGGATTGGAAGAACCTGCCAATAACAACAGCTTGAGTGGCTACGCCCAATATCATGAAAATCAGGATTAGGATGGATAGGAGCAGAGCAACTTTTCTGTCGTAGCGCTCTTCCATTAATTGCGGTTGAGTAATGGTGCCTATTTTTCGTATTCCCTTCGAGAAAAGGAACATTAAAAAAGTAGAGAAAAGTACTGGCATTCCATAGATCCAAAAGGAACTGATTCCCTGGTTGAAACCATGATCCACCAAATCGATAGCCGATCCGCCTCCCCACCAGGAAGCAATGAAAGTGATGGATAGAGCCCAGAAAGGAAGTTGTCTTCCAGCCAAAAAATAATCTTCGGTGTTCTTGCTGGCTTTCGATCGCAAAACAATAAATAGGATGGCGATAAAGTAAGCAGCCAGAAGGACTATGGATATATTTTGAAGCTGATTCATATATTGAGATCTAAATTGAAATGTGTGTTAATTGCTATTCTCGCAAACTGCAAATGTACAATACAGATTTTCTATTTGCTATGAATAATGCGGTTTACCACAGCATTTTTTGAATTTAAGTCCACTATTGCAAGGGCAAGGACTATTTCTGCCAATACTCTGTTTTGATTTCATCAATTTACGAGTGGACATGTTTTGATTGAAAATTTCCTCAAGTAAGTGGTAGAGTTCAGGATGAGATTGTTTTAAAAGTTTTGGTCTTTCGAAAAAGTACTCACTAATAACGGCGAAAAACTCTGCTTTATTGGTGCCTCCATAAGGATTGATATCTGATTTGTTTTCATAGATTTCATCAATCTTTTTTGATATTAAATCTACCCAGGGCAATGCAAATTGGTTGTTTACCAACACTTCAGGAATGCCATCAACATTACCATCTAATTTGTCGATTAAATGTACAAACTCGTGAATGGCAGTATTTTTTTTATCAGATCCGTTCGAAAATCCATGATGAAGTGCTCGTTGAGACAGAATCATTTTGCCTTCCATATAACCTGAGCCTACCATGCCTAATATTCTGGAATCTTCACCATTGGTTTCAAATTTATCGTTGAAACTGCTTGGGTAAATCAATACTTCGAACAGATTGGTGTATTTCCATTGAGGAAATTCAAATACCGGAATTATGGCACTTGCAGCAACCAGCACTTCATCGGTAGTATCCGTTGTGGTATTGATACCAGTAATTCTACAATTCAATAGAAACTCATGTAGCTTAAATTCAAATCTTGTCTTTTCATCGGTAGATAAGCTATTGTAAAAATTCACTTTTGAGATTAATATTTTTCTCCAATCGTCTGGAAATGGAGTTTTTGGTGTTTTCCATGTTTTGTTATTCCAAAGTTTTCTGAATAAGTAATAGGCAAGTGACAGGAGAATAAGCAGGTAGATAATTTTCATAATGGATGTGAGAGGTTTAAATGTATAGTTTGGTAAATTTTTACGGATCCTAAATTAGAAAACTTGTTATGACTTAGCAATAATGTTTTATCAAATTGTATCTTATTTTAGAATAAAGACCACGACCGATCTAAAATAAGTATATTAGTATCGCAAACGATACAAATAAAGAAATGGAAAAAAGTTTTTATGATTTTACAGCCAAAAGTCTGCAGGGCAAAGAGCTTAGCATGAGAAATTTTGAGGGGAAAATGGTTCTGCTTGTGAATACAGCAAGCAAATGTGGATTAACTCCTCAGTACAAAGGCTTGGAGGAATTGTATCAAAAATATAAAGAGGATGGTTTGATCATTCTTGGATTTCCTTGCAATCAATTTGGAAATCAGGAGCCAGGAGATGCTAAGTCAATATCAGAAGGCTGTTTAATCAATTATGGAGTGAGCTTTCCCATGTTCGAAAAGGTTGAGGTAAATGGCGAGAATGCACATCCTTTGTATCAGTATCTTAAAAAGGAATTGAAAGGATTTTTAGGAGGGAGTATCAAATGGAATTTTACAAAATTTCTGATGGATAGAGATGGAAAAGCAATAAAACGATTTGCACCGACTACCAAGCCAGAAAAAATAGGGAAGTTTTTAGAAAAACTTTTGAAATAGTGCTGGAATTGTAACAATTTTGTTGCTTCATAAAATTAACATATAGAATTCGTAATGAGTTTTGATCAACTTAAATTAGATAATCAATTGTGTTTTCATTTGTATGCAGCTTCACGCCTGATTACAAGAGAGTATCAACCTTTTTTAGATGAATTGGGCATTACTTACCCACAGTATTTGGTATTTATGGTGCTATGGGAAAAGGATGGAGTATCAGTGAACGAAATTTCTCAAAAGCTAATATTGAATACCAATACGGTAACGCCTCTGCTAAAGAGAATGGAATCATCGGATTTTATTAGTCGCGAACGTTGCAGTGAAGACGAAAGAAGAGTGATTGTAAAATTGACAGAGAAGGGGAGAGCCATGGAAATTGAGGCTGCAAAGATTCCGAAAGGCATTTCTTCTTGTATTTTATCGGATGAAATGAAAATGGAAGATTTGATGGAATTAAAAGACAAGCTGCATGAACTGATTGATGTTCTTAAGAAATAAAAAGAGCCTGAAAAAATTTTTTCAGGCTCTTTCTTTTTGGTTTAATAAGCAACCTCTTTGTTTTTTTCAAAGTTGTAAAAGGTTTTTCTCATTAAATCCGCCAGATTCATTTTGTAGCTAATGTATGCTTCAAGGTGGGAAATGTGTGAATTGTCCAAACGTTCCCGATCCAATGCCAGAGCTTGGGTATCGATATCGCCATTAGAAAATCGTGATTGTGATATGGCAAAACTTTTCTCTGCAACCTCAACATTCTTCTCGAGTAATTGCAGTCTTCGTAAACTACTGTGAAGGTTATTTACCGTGCTGATTATTTCTCTTTCTATGGTAACAGTTTCCTCTTCAATATCAAGTAAATTCTGATTGATTTGAGTCTGAGCTGATTTTACTCTTGCTTTATTTTCACCCCAATCCAAAATTGGAATACTAACTTTAAAGGCAACACCAAAGTTTCCAGGTCGATCTTTCAGGTTACTCCAGGAGTTTTTAATTGCGCGGTTCAAAGAAGTGTTTCGGTCGGTTCTTTCAATTCCAATAAGATCATAATAGGCATTAATACTACCCGAAATGGCACCATAGGATTTCACTCTTTTAATATCCAGCTCAGCCAGTTTCAATTGCAGTTGTTTTTCTTTCAATTCCATTCTGGAATCCAAACCATGTTTAATGGCTTTTTGCACATCAACCTGTATGGGATGGTAATTAAAATCACTTTTTAGAACAATGCTATCCTTTAGTGAGATACCAAGGGTTTGCTTGAAAATATTCAGTTGCGTTTCGTAATTTACCGAAGCCAGATCGTAGGTGTTTCTAGCTTCACCTAAATCCACTTCCATTTGCAGGGCTTCTACCTCTCTAATTAAGCCCGCTTTGAATTTATTCTCAGCAATTTGATATGCTTTTTCCTGGCGTTGAAGCGATTTGTTGGCAATTTTCATTCTCTCCTTCGAGGAGTGCAATCGATAAAAGGTTTCACTAACCTGATAAATGATGTCCAACTCGTTTCTTTTAAGACGTTTACCCGTTAGCTCGTAATTGGTTTTAGCTCTTTCGTAATCTGTTTTAATCTTGTTGTACATGTACAAGGACTGAATGGGCTGTGAAAATCCCAATCTGGTTGTCATTTGCATTATTTTTTCATCCTGATCGTAATCGTCGGTATTAAAAATACCAGATTGAATAAACAAATTCCCATCGGTTGGTAAAGGCTGGTTTATGGTAAGATTAGTGGAGTAAGACAATTGCTTATCCGAAAAGTAGGTTAAACCAATTGAATCCTGGTAGGATGTAATGCGTTCGGAATAGTTAGGCAGCTCCATATCCAAAGTTACATGAGTTTTAAAAGAACTGGTTGCTGCTTTAAGATTGTACTCGGCACCTTTTAAGCTTTCGCTAAGCATACGAATGCTGTAACTTTGTTTTTTTGCGATTTCAATACTGGCATCCAAATCCAAAGTGAGGATGTTTTTTTTCTGAGCAATTGAGCTAAGACATAGACAGAGAATTGCAAATGTATATAGGTATTTTAATTTCATGTTGTTGAGTTTTAAATTCAGGCTTTCTGACCGTTTAGAATTATTTGGGCTTGTTTATTAATTTGATCCTGTACTATCAGGCCATCTTTAATTACAATTCCTCTGTCGGCATATTCTGCGATTTCAGGTTCGTGGGTAATCAATATAATAGTGTTGCCTTCCTGGTGCAATTCCCTAAAAATGGACATGATTTCAACACCGGTTTTTGAATCCAAATTTCCTGTTGGCTCATCGGCTAGTATAATTCCAGGTTTGGTAACCAGTGCTCTTGCAATAGCAACTCTTTGTCTCTGCCCTCCAGATAGTTCATTAGGTTTGTGATGAGCTCTTTCTTCCAATCCCATTTTGGCGAGTGCCTCATAGGCTAGCTTTTTTCGTTCGGCTTTGTCTTTACCAGCATATACCAGTGGCAGTTCTACATTCTGTAATGCATTCAACTTGGGCAGAAGATTAAAGGTTTGAAAAATGAATCCAATTTTACGATTTCGAATCTCCGACAATTCATCATCGTCAAGCGTTGCAACATTTACGGCATCAAAAATGTAATCTCCTGAACTGGGAATATCAAGACAGCCCAAAATGTTCATGAGTGTTGATTTTCCTGATCCAGAAGGTCCCATGATAGAAACGAACTCATTTTCTTTAATGTTGAGATTGACTCCCTTTAAGGCTTCAACCTCAATCTCACCCATTATATATTTCTTTTTTAGATCTTTTATTTCGATAAGCATAGCGATAGGTTTTATTCGTAACGAATTGATTCTATTGGTCTAAGGTTGGCTGCTTTTTTTGCTGGCAAATAACCAAATGTTACCCCAACGATTACAGAAAACAAAAATGCGATTACAACAGAATACAAGGTGACACTAGTGGTAATTTCCGTAAAGAGCGTAATGCTTAAGGATAGGCTTAAGCCAAAGAGTACGCCAATAATTCCCCCAGTAATACTAATTACCAATGCTTCGGTAATAAACTGTGAGAGTATCGCATCGCGTTTGGCACCAATGGCGCGTCGAACACCAATTTCTCGGGTTCGTTCCATTACGGTTGCCAGCATAATGTTCATGATTCCAATTCCTCCAACAAGGAGTGATATCGCTGCAATAGAGCCAAGAAGAATGTTGTAAATTCTGCGTTCCTTCTCTTCCTGTTTTAACAATTCAACAGGTATAACAATGCTAAAATCCTGATTCTCGAAATGGTGACGACTCACAAGGTTTTCAATGATCTCCGCAATTTTTGTAATGTTTTTGGAGTCTTTTACCTTAACCGTGATTTGCTTTAGTTCACTAGCGAGTTCCTTTTCTTTCTCAAATCGTCCATTAAAGGTCGATAGGGGAATGTAGATGTCAGAATTTAAATCTCTTGAAGCCAGTTCTCCCACTGTTTCGGTAAAGAGCGATTTGCTTTTTAAGACACCAATTACCTCCAGCCACTGATCATCAATTTTAATGCTTTGTCCTATAGGATCGTTCACATAAAAGAATTTTGCCGCAATATCGGAACCAATAACGCAAACTTTTAATTGTCTGTCGTAATGATCCTGGGTGATAAAGCTTCCCAATTCTGTAGTATAATTCAGAATTTTTGAAAACTCTGGTGTGATACCTATTAGGTTCGATTTTACCGATTTATCCTGATATTTAACATCCGATGACTTTTCAGCCTGAGGAGCGATATTCTCCACCTGAGGAACAATGTTTTTTATGGCTTCTACATCCTCTAATGATAAGCCTTGCGAAAATTTGGCACGTGCAGTCTCCAGTTCTTCATCTGATAAATCCTTGTCGCGAATAATAATATTGTTTACGCCTAGCTGTTGAAACTTTTTTATGGCTTCACGTTTTGCACCTTCACCAATGGAAAGCATAGCAATAACAGATGCTACACCAAAAATAATTCCCAACATGGTTAAAAATGAACGCACTTTATGATCGATGAGACCATTAAATGCCACTCGTAGATTTTCTTCAATTTGCATGATAAGATTTTTGATTAGCTTTCTATTTTCACTTTACTGATAGGAATTAACTTTTGACCCGTTTTTAGATCCGACTTGAGAAGGGTGAATTTGTTATTCACGGCTTCTACGCTAATGTTGTGCTTTTGTAACTTTCCACTTTCTTTCGTAAAAACATAAGAAATCCCTTCTTCTGTGAGTACACAATCATTGCTTACAAAATTTGCCTCCTTGTAATTGGCATAGTAGATTTCAGAACTAACCGTCATACCTGGTTTTAGTCTTGGATCCGATTCTTCAATTAATATTTCACAATCAAAAGCTTTTATTCTGCTATCTTTTTCTTTTGGCTTACTAAGTTTTCCCAGGGAATTAACCGATCCATGAAAAGCTACTGATGGTAATGCATCCAAGCGAACAAGGACTTTCTGCCCCAATTTGATTTTCTTGTAATCCAATTCATTAATCTTAGTGCGAACCTTCATTTTCCTTAAGTCAGGAACCAAAGCGAATGCCTGTCCTAAAAATAGTTCATCACCAATTTTATATTTCAATTGGGTTCTTCTGTTCGGTTTTATTTGAACAATGCCATCGCTCGGACTCTTTACATTTAGTTTGTCGATTGCAGAATACGCATTGTCAATATTATCTTTAATCTGCTTCACTTTCAGTTTCTGAATAATGAGTTCATTTTTTCGTATAATTTCCTGAAGAGAGATTCTTTCTTTAGCCTTTGCCAGTTGAATCTCAACTTGCTCAAACTCCATCTTCTTTATTTTGTATTTCTGCTTCGATTCAAACTTGAATTTTTCCAGTTCAAGTTTTTTTAGATCGTAATTGGCTTTCTCTTCTTCCAAAGCTGTTTCCAGTTTATGAATCTCGATTTTATTGCTAACAATGGTTTTATTTAAATTGGCTTGCTCCAATTCCA
>Ga0070729_10006044_pt1 | contig 12136 bp, 11 predicted proteins | sample tdDd472_FD_66725 | JGI IMG/M metagenome (GOLD analysis project Ga0070729, IMG submission 66725) | Marine sediment microbial communities from the Atlantic coast under amendment with organic carbon and nitrate - tdDd47.2 | ecosystem: Environmental > Aquatic > Marine > Coastal > Sediment | place...
TGGCGTCGAGGGCGGCACTCGCCTGCAGGCCCTGGTCTTCCTCGTCATCGCGGTCACCGTGTTCTGGTCGGCGATCTCGGGCGCCGCCGCGGCGCAGCTCTTGGGCCTGCGCCGAAAGTCCGGCGACGGCTGGCTCGTGGTGGGCGCCAACCCGCTCGCCCGCGTCGTGAGCACGACCCTGCGCGCCGCCGGCGGCGACGTGGTGTGCGTGGACCGCGACGCCGACGCGGTGAACGCCGCCGAGCAGCTCGGCCTGCGCGCGCTGCACCGCGATCCGCTCGACGCCACGACGCTCGAGCTCACGCAGCTCGACACGCGCAAGGGCGCGATCGGGCTGACGGAGAGCGAGGAGGCGAACTACCTCTTCGGCGAGAAGTCCCGCCTCGCGGTCCGGACCGTTCGCTTTCCCATCGCGGTGACGAGCGACGACCGCGGCGTCACCACGCAGATGGTCCACGACTTCGGCGGCGAGGTGCTGTTCGGCCGCGCGGTCGACGTGAAGGCGTGGGCCAAGCGCTGCAGCAAGAACGAGCTCGAGGTCGTCTGGTGGCGATTCCGCGGCGGGCGCCGGCCGCTGGAGCTGATCTGCAAGGACAACCGCGACTACCTCCCGATCGTCCACCGCCGCCGCACGCACGCCGAGCCGATGACCGACCGCGTGAACGTGCGACGCAAGTCGGAGGTGGCGCTCCTGATCGACCCCGACGAGCTCGAGTCGCTGCAGGAGGTCTTCGAGGCCGCCGGCTGGCAGCGAATCGACGCGCCCGCCGACGCTGGGGGCGCATAGGACCCGACGCCGAGGCGGCTTGCCCTTTCGACGGTGACGCTTCATTGCGCTCGCCGATGTCCGACGACAAGACCCCGTCGTTCCCCCCCGTGAACACCACCGCGCCGCAGCTCACGGTGCGCGCGATCCTGACCGGGATGCTCCTCGGCGGCCTGCTGTCGCTGACCAACATCTACGCCGGGCTGAAGATCGGCTGGGGCTTCAACATGTCGGTCACCGCGATGCTGCTCAGCTTCGGGATGTACCGCGGGCTCGAGCCGCTCGGCATCCGCAAGTGGGGGCTGCTCGAGAACAACATCAACCAGACCGCCGCGTCGTCGGCCGCGAGCATCTCGAGCGCGGGGCTGGTCGCACCGATCCCGGCGCTGACGATCTTGACCGGGCAGGAGCTCAGCTACCCGGTCCTCGTGATGTGGACGTTCGTGGTCAGCCTCGTCGGCGTGACCGTCGCGATCGGGCTGCGGCGCCAGATGCTGCTGCAAGAGAAGCTGCCCTTCCCGTACGGCATCGCGTCGGCCGAGACGATCAAGCAGATGTACGCCAAGGGCTCCGAGGCGATGGCGCGCGTGAAGGCGCTCGCGGCCGGCGCGGCGGCGGGCGCGGCGATGAAGCTCACCGCGTACCTCGCGAGCTGGCACGCGGTCGGGCTGCCGCTGTCGCTGCGCGCCGGCGCGTCCACGGGGCTCGGCCGCTACACGTTCACCAACCTGGGCTTCTCGCTCGATCCGTCGTTCCTCATGATCGGCGGCGGGATGATCATCGGGCCGCGGGCGGGCGCCTCGATGCTGCTCGGCGCGATCATCGCGTGGGGCGTGTTCGCGCCGATGGCGCTCGACCAGGGCTGGACGGCGATCCCCGAGGCGCTGCAGCGGCCGGACAAGCTGTGGTTCGGTCCGGTCAACGAGTGGATGCTCTGGCCCGGCGTGTCGATGATGGTCACCGCGGCGCTGACCTCGTTCGCCTTCAGCTGGCGCAGCGTGCTCGCCGCGGTGCGGGGCGCGCGAGGCGACGGCGACGCCACCGACGACGGCGGCCACGACGTCCCGCGCAAGCTCTTCCTCGGCGGCCTCGCGGTCGCCGGCGTCGGCGCGGTGGCCGGCCAGATCCTGTTCTTCGGCGTGACCTGGTGGATCGCGATCCTCGCGGTGCTCCTCACGTTCTTCCTCGCGATCGTCGCGGGCCGGGTCTCGGGCGAGACGGGCATCACCCCGGTGGGCCCGATGGGCAAGGTCACGCAGCTGACCTTCGGCCTGCTCGATCCGCAGAACGTCGCGGGCAACCTGATGGCGGCGAACGTCACCGGCGGCGCCGGCAGCCAGTGCGGCGACATGCTCCACGACCTGAAGACGGGGCTGCTCGTCGGCTCGTCGCCGCGCCTTCAGGCGCTCGCGCAGGTCTTCGGAGTGCTCGCCGGCGCGCTCTGCGGCTGCGCCGGCTACCTCGTGCTGATCCCCGATCCCGCCGGGATGCTCCTGACCGAGGAGTGGCCCGCGCCCGCGGTCGCCGCGTGGAAGGGCGTCGCCGAGCTGTTCCGCGACGGCATCGAGGGCCTGCCGCCGATGGCGGTGGAGGCGATGCTGATCGGCGGCACGCTGGGCGTCGTGCTCGCGATCCTCGAGAAGGTGATGCCCGAGAAGACGCGCAAGTGGGTGCCGAGCCCCGCCGCCATCGGGATCGCGATCGTCATCCCGGCCTACTACGCGATCAGCATGTTCATCGGCGGCGTCCTCTCCGCCGTGGCGCACCGGATGAACCCCGAGTGGGCCAAGCGCTTCGTCATCGTGATCGGAGCGGGCCTCATCGCGGGCGAGTCGGTGGTCGGCGTCTGCCTGGCCATCTACCGCGCGTTCGCCGGCTAGCCGGTGGCACGGTGTGAAGCGGACGCACGTGACCGTGCGCCGGACTGCACGGTCCTGGGTAGCACGCCCTCGGGTCGGGGTTGGCATCGCACCTGCACTGCCGGTGGGCATGGTCGGTCGCTTGCTCTTCGTCGCGGCGCTCGTGAGCGTCGCTCCCTCGCTGGCCCGCGCGCAGGCCGGGGCGTCCCTCGACGCGCCGGCGGCGTCCCCCTCGCACCACCTCGCGGCCGGGCCGCGCGCCGCGGAGCTCCCCTCGCTGAACGGCAACCTGTCGGATCAGGAGCCGCTGCCGATGCCGCGGCACCCGGTCAGCCTGATCGCGGCGGGCGTCCCGCTGATGGCCGTCGGGCTCGGCGTGGGCATCACCGGCGCCTGGGGCGTCGCCCAGCCGGGCTGCTCGCCGGGAGCGTGGATCTGTATCGATCCTCGCCCGCTCTTCGGAGCGATGGCGGCGGTCGGGGGCGTGCTGTTCATGGTCAGCGTCGGCCTGCTGCTGCACGGGGCCACGCGCTGGGCGGACGTCGATCGGGAGCGCGAGGAGCGAGCGCGCGCCGGCGACCTCGCGTTCGACGGGCGAGGAGTCGGCGTCCGATTCTGATCCGCCTGCGCTAGATTCCCGCCGATGGCAGACAACACCTTCGCGGTGGCCCGAGGCGACATCCGCCAGGTCCGCACCTACGACGACCAGAGCGCGACCGCCCCGCTGGCCGACGGCGAGGCCCGCCTCGAGATCGGCCTGCTCGCGCTGACGTCCAACAACGTCACCTACGCCAAGTTCGGCGACGCGATGGGCTACTTCGACTTCTTCCCGTCGACCGAGCCGTCCGAGGGCCGCGTCCCGGCGTGGGGGTTCGCCGACGTCGTCGAGTCCACCGTCGAGGGGGTGGAGGTCGGCGAGCGGTTCTACGGCTACTTCCCGGTCAGCTCGCATCTGGTCGTGCAGCCGGTCGGGATACAGCGCGACGGCTTCACCGACGGAGCCGCGCACCGGGCCGAGCGCGCGCCGCTCTACAACCGCTACTCGCGCACCTCGACCGACTTCCTCCATGACGAGGCGCGCGAGCCGCAGCTCGCCCTGCTCCGGCCGCTGTTCGCCACCGCCTTCCTCATCGACGACCACCTCGCGAGCGAGTCGTTCTTCGGCGCCGAGCAGGTCGTGCTCGCGAGCGCGTCGAGCAAGACCGCCTACGCGACCGCCTTCTGTCTCGCCGAGCGCGGGGACGCGCGGGTCGTCGGGCTCACGTCGCCGCGCAACCGCGCGTTCGTCGAGGGGCTCGGCTGCTACGACGCGGTGGTGACCTACGACGCGACCGACGCCTTGCCCGACGGACCGACGGCGTTCGTCGACATGGCGGGCGACGGAGCCGTGCGCCGCGCGGTGCATCAGCGCTACGGCGACGCGCTCAAGTCGAGCCTCGTCATCGGAGCGACGCACTGGGACGCGACCCCCACCAAGGAGGACCTGCCGGGCGCTGCGCCGACCTTCTTCTTCGCGCCGACTCTCGCGCAGGACCGGCTCGAGCGATGGGGTCCGGCCGGCTTCGGCGAGCGCCTCGGCCGCGCGTGGGCGAGCTTCATGCGGCCGGTGTGCGATCCCGACGCGCCGTGGCTGCGCGTCGAGTCGCACGACGGGCTCGACGCCGCCGTCGAGGTGTACCGCCGGCTGCTCGGCGGAAAGACCGCGCCCGACGAGGGACACGTCGTCACGGCCCGAGCGGCAGACTGACTCCCCTACCGTGGGCTCAGAACGTGTCGATACACGGGATCGAGCCGAGGCAGTCGATCACCGCGCCGCAGTCGTCGAGGTTCGCGCACTCCTCGACCTCGCGGCGCGCCGACCGCGAGCAGTCGCTCAGGTCGTCTGTGCAGGTGTCCTCGCACCCCGACAGCTCGAGCCCACACACCGGCTTGGCGCGCGCGCAGACCCGCTCGCAGCGCCCCCGATCGGGATCGGACGAGCACGAGCCCTCGGAGCGGACGTCCACGTCGGCCTGCTCGGCCTCGCAGCGGTTGCAGTAGGTCGTGCCGTCGCAGGCGCAGACGCCGGGGCACTCGGCGGGGCAGTCGTCCTCCACCGGCTCGCACCGGCCGGGCCGGCCGCACCGGTCGCGGACGCAGCGCAGACCGCCGGAGCAGTCGGCGTCGGCGTCGCAGCCCGCGGGCTCGGCCGGACACGAAAGCCCCTCGCGCACACACGTCACGCCGTCGTCCGGCGCGATGCAGCAGACCTCGCCGATCGCGCAGCGGCCGCCGCGCCCGCAGTCGACGAACCCCTCACCCGCGTCGGGACGGCCCGGGATGGGCGTGACGCCCCCGCCGTCGCGTCGCCCGCCGTCGGGGCCGCTCCGATCCCCGCCGCCGCCGTGCGACGCGTAGCAGCCCGCCAGCGCGGGCAGCGAGAGGACGAGCACGAGCACTACGAGCAGCGGCGTCTTCATGGCCCGCCCAACGTGTCGCGTTGGACCACCGCCAGCAACGTCGGCGCGCTATCAGACGGGCCGAAGCGTGATCTGCACGGGGCCCGCGAACGACTCGGTGTCGACGACTTCGAAGCGCTGCCGCTGCTCGACGCCCGCGAAGAGCGGGTACCCGCGGCCGAGCACCACCGGGATCAGCGTGACGACGAGCTCCTCGATCAGCCCCGCGTCGAGCGCCTGTCGGATGAGGTCGCCGCCGTCGACCCAGACGTCGCGCCCCCCTGCCCGCGCGAGCGCGCGCTCCGCCAGCTCCTCGATCGAGCCCTGCGAGGCCTCGACCGATGGCGGCGGGTCGGCGTCGAGAGGTCGCCGCGTCGCCACGATCACGGGCCGGTCGCCGTAGGGCCACTCCACGTCGAACCCGCGCACGACGTCGTAGGTCCGCCGCCCCATCAGCAGCGCGCCCACCTCGCCGATGAACCGCTCGTAGCCCATGTCCTCCTCGGGGTGCGCGACGTCGTCCTCGGGGAGCCAGGACAAGTCGTCGCCCTCCCCCGCGATGAACCCGTCGAGACTGCAGGCGATGTAGACGCGGAGATGTCCGGGCATTCGCGCGAGCATACCTCGCGGCACGGGGGAGGACGGGCCCGACCACCGCGTACCCTGGTCGATGCATCGCTGGCTCGTCGTGCTCGTCGCGCTCGGCTCCATGGGCTGCGCCACGGCCACGAGCGCGCTGCTCGGCGCGGCGCTGTGCGGGGACTCGGGCGACTGCCGCGACGACTTCCTCGAGGCGGGCGTGGCCGCCGATGTCGCGCTCGCGAGCGCCGTCGCGCAGTCCGCCGTCGAGGACGCGCGGCGCCGGGACCACCCGGATCCGGACTCGGAGTACACGTGGGGAGGGACCACGGGCGGCCCCTACGGCGGCCGGACCTCGGGCGGCGAGTACACCACCCCGGCGGCGAGCGAGTACTTCCACTGCGTCGACGCCGACGGGCACCACGTCCTCGAGACCGTGGCGCCGAGCGCGCTCGAGGCCCGCATGGTCTGCGCGCAGCAGCTCGGCGTGGCCTGGGACGATCCCGCGGTGGGCTCGGTGTGCTTCTGTCGCACCCCCTGAGAGGCTCGCCGCGGAGATCCCCGGTGGACACGGGCGCCCTTTCGGCCGACAAGGGAGACCCGATGCACCACGAACCGAGCGCAGGACCCCGACGATGAGCCCACCCGAAGGAGGATGGGATGCCTGCTCGCTGGCCGACGCGGTCCGCCGGGAGACGGTGTCGCCGGAGGCCGCCGCGCTGCTCATCGCGCGCGACGCGCGGCCCGGGCTCGACGTGGGCGCGCACCTCGCCCGGATCGACGAGCTGGCCGCGCCGCTCGCCGGCCTCGGCGACGCGGGCGGCCCGCGCGACCACGCCGCCGGGCTCACCGCGCACCTGCACGAGGCGCTCGGCTTCCACGGCAACGCGGACGCCTACTACGAAGCGCAGAACAGCTACCTCGACGTCGTGCTGCGCCGCCGGACCGGCATCCCGATCACGCTCAGCGTCGTCTACGCCGCGGTCGGCCGCCGCGCGGGCGTGCAGGTCGACGGCGTCGGCTTCCCGGGTCATTTCCTGGCCCGCGTCGGCGGCCCCGACGGCGTGCTCATCGATCCGTTCCACGGCGGGCGCGTCGTCGAGCCGCCGATGCTCGAGCGCCTCGCGGAGCGCGCCCTCGGCGGCCCCGGCCGCATCCGCCCCGGGCACCTGGCGCCGGTCGGCCTCCGCCCGCTCGTCGTGCGCATGCTCCTGAACCTCAAGCACGTGCACGAGAGCCAGAACGACCACGCGATGGCGCTCGTGGTGACCGACCGCCTCGTCGACCTCACCGACGCGATCGGCTTCCGGCGCGACCGCGGCATGCACGCGCTCGCGCTCGGCGCGAACGAGCAGGCGCGCGACGACCTCGAGGCGTACCTCGACCACGTGGGCGCCGACGCGGAGGATCGCGGCGTCATCCGCGAGGCGCTCCGTCGGGCGCGCGGCGGCGGGCGCGACACGCTGAGCTGACCCACTGCGTGATAGCCTCGGCGCTTCCTGAAGCTCACGGGAGGGATGCCATGCGTCGTCTTCAGCTCGCCGTCATCGCGATGTTCGTCGCCACCGCCTGCGGAGGAGGAGAGTCGTCCGACACCACGACCGGATCGGGGTCGGGCTCCGGTGAGCCGACCGCTGGACAGGAGCAGACGGCCGGCGGAGGCGGAGGCGGGGGAGGCGGCGCCGCGGGCGACGAGTTCCAGCTCAGCGAGTCGGACGACGCCGAGCAGGCGCACGGCGATCACCCGTCGGAGATCGAAGCGACGCGGACCCACGCCGCGATGCGGCTGTTCGTCGTCGACCCGGACAACGGCCCGATCCAGGGCATCGTGATCAAGATGACCGACCCCAACGGTCGGCCCTACTACACCGACGAGACCGACTCGGTCGGCTACGCCGAGGTGCTCGTGCCGGCCGGCCAGCGCTACCGCATCGAGTACCTGAGCCTGGGGCGCCAGCGCACGACCGCGAACGTCGAGGTCCCCGAGGGCCCCAACCAGGACATCCGGCTGACCATGCGCTACCGCGGCTGGCACCCGATCGTGCTGCCGCCGGACGAAGAGCCGCCCGCCGAGGAGCCCGAGCCCGAGGGCTTCGTGCTCGAGGGCGTGCTGTTCGAGAGCGGCAGCGCCACGATCCAGGAGCAGTCCCACGAGCGGCTCGACCGCGTCGTCGAGTACATGACGTACCGCCGCAGCGCGCGGATCCGCATCGCCGGGCACACCGACAACGTCGGCAACCCGCAGCGCAACCAGCAGCTCTCCGAGCAGCGCGCGCAGTCGGTGCGGCAGTACCTCATCGACCACGGGATCGACGCCGATCGTGTGGAGGCCGTCGGCTACGGCGACGCGCAGCCCGTGGCGCCCAACGACACCGACGAGGGCCGCGCGCAGAACCGCCGCATCGAGGCGATGGAGATCTGAGCCGGGAATGGCCGGGCCGCGGTTGGGGGTTTCGTGCAGCGTGCGGAGGGGACTCGGAGCCGCGGCGCTCGCGGCGCTGCTGATCGCGTGCGGGACGTCCCGCGCGACGCCGCGGCCCTCGCCGGATCCCGCGCCGGAGCCTGTCGAAGCGCGGGCGGAGGCCCCCCCGGAGCCGGCGCAGGAGGCTCTTCCGCCGGAGCCGCCGCCCGAGGAGCGCGGGGTCCCGCTGGCGGACGGGCGCCTGCGCTTGGACGTCCCCGGACCGTTCGAGATCCGGGGAGACGACGAGCCCGCCCGCGGCAACGTCAATCACTCCGCGTACGTCGCCTTGCGGGTGGGCGACGACGTCCACGACGTCGAGATCGAGTCCCGTGATCTGCTCGTCTCCGTCACCGTTCCGCTCGAGGGCGACGTCGAAGGCATCTACCTCGGCGATCGGGTCGAGCTGCCCTCGCACGAACGGCTGCGCGTCTTTCTCAGCCACCCGCAGCCCCCGTACCTCATCGTGCTCGAGGACGGCACCACCGCGATCGCGCTGGTCATCCGGATCGAGGACGAGTCGACGCCCCAGCGCGACGCCATCGTCGCGGCGATCGCAGCCCAGCTGGTCCCCGGCGAGCCGCCAGAGACCGTCACCGAATGGAGCATCTCCCTCGGGCTGCTGAGAGTCGAGATGACGCTGCCGGACGACTACGCGATCTGGCACGACGAGGTCATGTACGAGGGGCTCGCGTGGCGGGTCGCCAGCCACGTCACCCCGCCCGCGGCGTCGCTGCGCTTCGAAACGCTCGGCGGCGCGGACCCACCGCCGCGACGCCGCGTGCGGCGCCGCCCCGCGATGCTCGGAGACCGCCCGATCGAGATCGTCATCGAGCGCGGCCGGGGCCTCTGGGTCGCGCCGGTGGACTGCGGCTGCGGGCGCGAGTGCCAGATCGAGCTCGAGGGCGACGAGGCCGAGCGCGAGCGCCTCCTCGCGGCGCTCGCGAGCGCCCGCGTGACCCGCCGGCAATTCACCGAGGACGACGTGCAGGTCCGCGAGCGCCCAGAGGACGGCGCGCCGTCCGTCGGACGGATCTGGCCGAGCCGCGAGGTGTGGATCCTCGAGCCGGGCGACGAGTGGACCCGGATCCGCGGTCGGAACTCGCCCACCGCACCGCACCGCCTCATCGAGGGCTGGGTCCACACGGACGCCATCGGCGACGACTGCGACTAGTCGCGGAACGCGCGACCGACGAGCGGGAGCGTCTGGCGGTTTCGGGCCGCGTGGACGACCACCGCGACGGCGAGGAGCGCGGCGCCCACCACGGCCGCCCACTGGACCGACGCGACGTGCCCCCACTGCTCGACGGCGATGGCCACCAACGCCCACACCGCCACCAGCGCGTGCTCGCGCAGGTTGCGGCGCGCGATCATCACGAGGTTGTAGACCGTGGCGATGGCGATCATCGCGATCGCCCACGGGGCCGAGTCGCCCGACACGACGTCGTGCTTGGCCAGCCACGCCGAGAGGTTCGCGAGCACGGCCACGGTGACCCAGCCGGCGTAGATCACGATCGGCCACCACACGAGCGCGATGACCTCGAGCGGCGCGTCCCAGCGCTCCATGTCCAGCCGCCACATCGCGGCGGTGAGCAGGCCGAACATCGCCGCGAGCAGCACCACGCTCGCCGCCGTCTGCTCGGTCAGCCACAGCACGATCCACAAACCATTCGCGAGGTTGGTCAGGATCAGCAAGGGCCCGAGCCGCTCGAAGAAGGTCGCGCGGTGTCGGGCGAGCGCGTCGTCGTCGGCGACCTCGGGGGCGCGGAACGCGAGCCAGAGCTGGTAACCCGCGTTGACGAGCAGGCCCATGAAGATGAGCCCCCAGATCGAGAACGCGTAGCCCGCGGGCGTGAACAGCGTGTCGTACCGGTCGCTCATCGAGCCGACGGTCCGGCCCCCGAGGCCTCGGGCCCCTGCCCAGTAGTTCCAGGCGACGACCGCGACGACGACCAGCGCGTTGATCGAGGCGAGCAGGCGAGGTCGGCCGAACACCCTCGCAGCTTGGAGCCGCGCCGCGGGGCGTCAATCGGTCGCGAGCTGCCCCACGCCGGCCTCCGCCCGTCGGATCCACCAGCGGCGGAGCGCCCGGACCGCAAAGAACAGGACCACCGCGACGACGAGGAACGCGACGACCGGCACGACCACCGCCACGACGCTCAGCGCGATCGCGCCGACGCCCTCGGCGGTGGAGACGAGGAAGTTCGCCGCCCCGCCCGTGGTGCCGGTGGAGGCCGCGCGGGTCGCGACCGTCCCGAGCTGCACGGTGCCGGCGGCCCCGCCGCCCACCACCGTGGCGAGCGTCCACTGCACGAACGGATCGACGCCGACGAGGAGCGCGGCCGCCGCGAGGGTGCCGGCGACGACGCTGGCCGGCGTGGCGATGGAGTCGAGGGCGTTGTCGAGCCACGGCACGTAGTAGGCGACGCCCTCGAGCGCGGTGGCGGTGCCCAGCCCGATGAGCGCCGGCGTGCTGCTCAGCCACGCGAGCGCGTCCTGCGCCGGCAGCGCACCCAGGCGCAGCGCGATCCCGCCGACGAGCAGCGGGAGGAACACCCGGAACCCGCAGGCGGCGGCCAAACCGACGCCGGCGGCGAGGCCGGTGAGCGTCTGAAGCAGGGTGATGTCGTCCATCCGAGGGCACTACGACCCCCGCGGACGCGGTATTTCAGGGAGCGGCCGCGGACGATCAGGCGTCGCGCGATCGCAGCCTCCAGCGTGACTCCTCGGCCGCCCGCTCGTCGGCCGTCTGCTGGCGCTCCTCGGTGCGCTCGGCCGCCTCCACCGCGTCCTGCTCGGCGCGCTCGAGCGTCTCGACGCAGTCCTCGAGCGCCGCCTTGGCGTCGCCCGCGCGCTGGGTCGCGTCCTCGAACAGCTCCGAGGCGGCCTCCATGTCCTCGCGCGCGCGCTCCGCGACCGCCGTCGCCTCGTTGGCCGCCGCCTCGTCGGTCGCGAGCCGCTCCTGCGCCGACCGCATCCGCGTCTGGGCCTCGGCGAGCTCGCGCGCGATGGCCCCGGACGCGACCGTCGCCTCGTGGTGCCGGTCGGTCGCCTGCCGCGCCACGTCGGCGTCCTCGAGCGCCTCGCGCTGCGCCGCCTCGAGCTCCTGCTCGAGCGACTCGACCTGCGCCTCGGCCTCCGCGCGCCGGTCGAGCGCCTCGTCGCGGGCCCGGTTCGCCTCGGTGACGCGCCCCATCGGCGTGGCGAGCGCGGCCTTGGCGCTGCCGAGCGCGTCGAGCGCCCGGCGCTCGTTCTCCTCCGCCTCGGTCTCCGCCTGCGCCTTCACGAAGCCGGCCGACGAGCTGTCGGCGGCGCGCTGGGCGAGCAGCCGGCGCTCCTCGGCCGAGTCCGCCTGCGAGACGGCTTGCATGTCCTCGAGCGCGGCGCGGCTCGCCTCCGCCGCCTCCGCCGCCGCGAGCCGGGCCGCCTCGGCCGCCGCGCTGGCCAGCGCCTCGGCCTCCGCCACCGCGTCCTCGCCCACCGCGAGCGCCTCCGCCGCGGCCGCCACCTCCGCCTCGCAGCGCTCCAGGTCCGCCACCCGCTGCGCGACGGCGCCGCGCGCCTCCCCGAGCGCCTTGCCCTGCTCGGAGACGCGGTCGGCCGCCTGCTCGGCCGCCGCGAGGGCGGCGCGCTTGGCCTCCGCCTCGGCCTCGACGTCCGCCTCGGCGTCGCCGAGCGCGCGCGACAGCTCCTCGACGCGGTCCTCGGCGTCCGCCACCGCGCGCCGCGACTCCTCCTGCACGTCGGCCTTCGCCGTCGCCCGCTGGCCCGCGTCCTCGGCCACGGCCATCACCGCGGCGAGCGCGTGCTGCGCCTCCTCCGCCACCCGCTCGGCGTCGCGCGCGCGAGCCCGCATCAGCATGGCCTCGTTCTTGGCGCGGCTCAGCGCGAGGATGGCGTCGTTCTCGGCCGCGACCGCGTCCGACAGCGCCCGGCGGGCCGCCTCCGTCGCGCGACGGAACGCCTCGTCGGCCGCCGCCGACGCCTCGTCCTCGGCGAGCCTCGCCTCCTGGGCCCGCTCGATCTGCGCTCG
>Ga0070729_10006045_pt1 | contig 12135 bp, 8 predicted proteins | sample tdDd472_FD_66725 | JGI IMG/M metagenome (GOLD analysis project Ga0070729, IMG submission 66725) | Marine sediment microbial communities from the Atlantic coast under amendment with organic carbon and nitrate - tdDd47.2 | ecosystem: Environmental > Aquatic > Marine > Coastal > Sediment | place...
CCGATTTACTCGGGGTTTCTCGTCGTATATGTTTGTGCCGAAGGCCAGAATCGAACTGGCACGTCCTTAAAGAACGAGGGATTTTAAGTCCCTTGCGTCTACCAATTCCGCCACTTCGGCACGATTGTGTTTTATAGTATAGCTTCGAGGCGACGATCGGAATCGAACCGATAAATAACGATTTTGCAGACCGCTCCCTTAGCCATTTGGGTACGTCGCCAGTGTTAAAAAGCCCGCTAATTTATAGTGATAAAAAGTTATTTACAATGATTTTTTTGATTTTTAATAATTTTTGTTCTTCTCTATTAATTGTCTTCCAAATTTTTTGCATGAATCTTCATAATGTTGAAATAAGTAAAATCACACCGTGTCAATAATTTACATAATTAAAAAAGGTATTTACTTGAGAAAAACCATTTGTTTTCGTGAGGTATAATTCTTTGAAATTATTTCATAAAAATAGACGCCGGCACTTACAATGTTTGATTGATTTGAATCACCAGACCAGGAAATATGGTATTCACCTTGGTTTTTAGTTTCATTCACCAATGTTTTAATCTTTTGCCCATTAATATTGTAGATGGATAATTCAACAGGAGATTGCTTTTGTATTGAATATTCAATAGTAGTGGAATTATTAAATGGATTTGGATAGCACTTTAAATAATTCTCCGGTGAATGTATTTTTTTTAATCCAGTTGATATGCTGGAATTTAATGTAATTGATAAATCAGTTTTGGTAGGAAGATTAAACTCCACATAACAAATATCAAATTCACCTGATTTATCGATTTGTGTTATTTTACCATATGAAACTTCATAATTAGAACTGTTTTTAGGCATTTTGAATTTTATTTTTGCATTTTCAAAATCGAGATCATGTTGATTTGAAATTGTTGCTGTAACTGTATTTGACAATCCATCATTAGCAGGAGTGAAATCAATGTTAAGGTTTTCATTACCATCATTAACATAGAGAGTGGGGAATGGGCGAAGTTGATCATTGTTTACCTCTATTATTCGATAGGCTCTTTGTCCATCACAAACATTATCTGTTGCTAAATTGTAGGGTATCGTATTCTCATTTCCATTGTTCCGATGAATATGACCATACAAAGCCATATCAACATCAAGTGAAGATAAATTGATTTGGTTGGAGAAATCATTGTGATAAAATAGAACTTTAGTTGAAAAATTAGTGGAATTATCCAATTCTGTTTGAAGCCAATTCAATTGGTTTTCAGTAAAACTTTTATCTCCATAAATGTCGAACATGTATTCATCATAATTATCATAGGCTTCCATACCGATATATTTTGTATTGCCATAGGAAAAAATATAGTCCTGTGTATGTTTCTCACTGGTTTGCAGCCATTTCCATCCGAAAAAACGCCACCAGTCATGGCGTGCAGTTCCCTGTTTGGGAGGTGTTGCTACCCAACCACCAAGATCATGGTTTCCACCAACAAGGAAAAATGGTACTTCTAGTTCTGTGAGTAATTTTTGGGATTTTGTGTAGACACGACCATTCATAAAATCTTCTAATTCACCTTCATTGATTAAGTCTCCGGTAATCAATACAAATTCAGGATTTATGAGATTGATGTCATTGATAACATCTCTTAAATCTTGAAGTTCACTTGTGTCATTCACAGCTTCGATCTCATTACTTGAGAAAAATGTATGCGTTGGTAAATGAGTATCAGTTATATGGACAAAATAGTATTTATCTTTTTCACTGCGAATCAGGCTGACAGCATTTTCAGTAATGTCATCAATAGAACCTGAAGCAGTAACATGAAGATCATATAACTCATATAATTCCGGAGTTGGGATTGTAACACTTAAATTCCATTGATTTGTTTCACTGGTATAATTACTGGAGTTTATTTGTAAATTTAATTTGATATTCCCATAGCATAACTCAACTTTCCAGTCAGTTGTACTTTCACCTGCTAAACAAAAAATCTCCATTGTTTCACCGGGAACTACAATTTCAGGTACATTTAAAATTGGTTTTTGGATAATAGTCAATGTATCACCAATAGGATCATTGTTTCCAATATATATCAAACCGGATGATAGAAATGCATTATCTATTTCATTGATAATACAAGAATCCAAAATTATTTCTGCAACTCCACTTGAAATTATATTGAAATTAAGAAATACCAATGTATCAGATTGAATTAAATTGAATGAACCTTCGAAATCCAATTGAACTTCATTGTTATTTATTGATTCATTTATAGTTCCAACATCAGAAATGGTATTAGTTTTAGAAAATCCTGCATATTCAACAATTTCAGAATCAAAATGGAAGTTTAATTGATACTTATTTATATCACTTCCTGAAATTATAGTTGAGATTTCTACAGGTATTTGTATTTCTGTCATATTATAAAAGTCATTTGAAGGAGTGGAAACAAAATAACCTGATTCATTAAAAACAACATCATTTAAATCCCTGGGATTTAGGCGAAAATCACCATAACTAAAGGATACAATGCCTATTATTTTACTAATCTCTAAACCACTTTCAAGGGAAATACCTAAACTTTTTAAATTGATAAATCCTGTACTGATTTTACATTGTCCAGAGCCATCATCAACCGTCCATTCATCCCAACTATCATAACTTTCTACTACAGATAATTCATTGATTTTCACAATACAATTTTCATAAGGCTCAGATGACACATCATTTGTTGAGATTTGAGGAATATTTTGGAGTATATTTCCCTTACTGATAGTTTCATAAGATTGAATACTTTTCAGTTCCGTTGTGCCATGGTATTCATATACATCACCGGTTAAAATAATACTATCGCCGATCTCCGGCTTATGGGAAGCATCATAAATAAATAATCCACTCCAAGCACCGCCTTTGGAAGAAGATATAAAATAGCTTTTTCCATCAAAGTTCACAGCACTAACAATTCCTCCGGTTTCTACGGTTTGATCATTATATAATGATGGGTAGTAGTTGTTCTCTCCCGGAATTGTTGTATACTGAATATCATGAATGCTAACTTTGGCAAAAATAAGTTGAAATACAAATAAGGTTAATATTAGAATCTTTTTAAACATGTTTATCATTTCTCCAAAAATTGGTTTCAGTTGGAAATTCACCATTTTTGATGGATTTATCAATGATAATAATTGAGTATTGGAGAAAAGCAGGCTGCTATTTTGCGAAAACTCACAACCTGCTTATTTATAAGGGGACAATCTTTTAAAGTAACAGTAATTTTTCAATTACCTGGTTTCCGATTTCAGTTTTTGTCTGTTTATGTTGTTTAATAGTATTAACGAATTTGTTGTTCTCGAATTTACCACGAACTTTTGCAAAATCTTGTATCGCTATTTCGCTACTTCCGTCAATTCCGTAGCCAACCATTATTTCAGGAGAAAATTCCTTTTCACAATCCTTTAAATATCGATCATCTAAATCCACAACTGTTTTTTGCCATTTTTGAATAAATTTCACAAGAATATCAGGTGTTATATTCGATATTTTAATATCCATGATATTTTCAAAATTATGTACAAACCATGTCCATTTGTATTCTTCGTAATTTTCATTTACTGTTGCAAAAAATGAATTCAGATCATTCAATGAGTTGCATTTATTTTCTGATATTTGCGAGATCAATTTTTCCATTTCTTCAGCCGGCATAAACATTCCTGATATATCAAGCCACTTGTTTGAGCCGGATTCTTCTTTAGCAGATAATAATGATTGTAGTTCTTCCATGTTCGCAAAATTTTGATTTTTTAATCTTCTAATTAGTGTATTTCCCAGGAACTTTATAAGTCCGGTTTTATAAAATTTTATTCCACTTTTTAGAGAATGATTTCTAATCTTAACATTATTATAACTATAAAATTCTGACAACATTCCTGAGTGTTTTTGCAGTTCTGAAAGTATTTTTTTACCGGCAATCATTTTATTTACAGAATAGGGTGAAAGTAAATCAAAATTGATTAAGTCAAGTTTGTTTTTATCAGTCCGTTTATCTCTGTTCGGCCATTTCACAGCATCACGGATTGTTCCTACAGATCGGAGGTTGACACCGGGAACCAAAATGCTTTCATCATTGCTTTCAATGAGATAAGAATATGGGAGATTAGATATATCGGAATGTTTGTAGTGTCGTCCCATTACCAGTGAGAAAGCGCCGATTTTGAAAGGATAAAGCAAATATGAATCACTTGAGGTCTTTGTTCCTCGTTCCAAAATACCTTGATGGCAAGGTCCAAGTTTGTACATGTGATTGGATTGGTTAGAACCACTACCAGCATTAAAAAAGGAATAATATCCTGCAATTAACAGAGTAGATTTATGGTGTGTAACAGTATAGGGGCCGGCAAAAATAGCACAGGCTTCTCCATGAAAACAACCACAATTTGCAAAGAATAATGAGTTTTCTGCTGAGAATTGTTTCGATAATTCACAACCTTGTCCGATGAAACAATCATTAACCACAGCACCATCAGAAATAGTAGAGCCTGTTTGACAGATGAAATTTTTGGCAAATACTCCGGGACCAATCCGTGATGGAGCCTGTTTATTACTGACAATTGATCCATTTTCTACAACAATTGCATCTTCAATGACTGCAAATTCACCGATTCTTAAGTTTCTGATAGATCGCGTATTCAAAATCCGGGCATTTTTACCAATTGTCCCAAACTCACTTGCTATATCATCTGAATATTTTTTGATCATCTTGTGGAGGTTTTCTATCATTTTGGGCTTGTGTCGGTAAAAAGTCTGAAGATAAGCAGTCTGTGCTGTCAATTCATCGAAAATCATGACTTCCCGGCCGCCGGCTTCATTCAACACTTCTACTTCTAATCCATTTCCAAACTGACATTTTCCATCAACAGCAAGAATGCCAACATTGTTGATGATAGCATTGTCATGAATTTCATAGTTTGCAATGTAATTACTGATTTTGTTTATAAGAACATTGTCATGAATAATACAATTATGAAGTTTTGCATTATAAATTCCACATTGTTTCTCAACGCCACCCCAAAGAGAATGAGACTTGTCAAATTTTCCAAGTTTAATATTCCCTGAAAATTCAACAGTTTTGATATTTTGAGGATTAAAGTCATCACTTACCTGGATATTATTCCAGTCATCTGCCTGACAGTTATTTTTTTCAAGCAGTAAAATTTCATCTCTTGATAATTTTCGAAAAGTTTTCATTTGATGTCCTTAAATTTTTTGCCAATTAATAGTAAATTTTATTCGACAAAAATTATAAAGTCAAAAAATATTATTTATTTATTAAACAAAAACATAGTTTGAATTTTTTTTAATAACTTTTTCATTTATGAAAATATTTTTCTAGTATGTTATATGTTCCAAGTTTTTTAAATTTGTGAATTGTAAAAACAAGGAGGATTTAATGACAATTGGATTATTGATTGCACTTATTACATTGTCGACAATAAATATAGTTTTTGTTATCGTTTTTTATGTTAAGAATAAAAAATCAAGTGAAGAAATTAAAAGTAGTTTTCCAGATATGATTAAATCTAATCTTGATGAATTCCAAAAAAAAGTTGGAGAAGAATTTTATAAAAACCGCAATGAGTTAAACAAAAATTTTTATCAATCCAGAAAAGAGAATTCTGATACACTGCAAAATTTTCAGGATTCCTTACTCAAACGTCTCAATGAATCCCTGGAAATTCAAAATCGCCAATATGAAAGCATGACAAAGCAATTAAGCCAGCTAGTTGTTCAGAATGAACAGAAAATGGACAAAATCAGTACAACTGTTTCGCAAAACCTTGAGAAATTACAAAAAGATAATAATGAAAAGCTAGAACAGATGCGTCAAACAGTTGATGAAAAACTCCATAAAACTTTAGAAGATCGTTTGGGTGCAACCTTTAAAATTGTTAGTGAACGATTGGAACTGGTTCACAAAGGATTAGGGGAAATGCAACAACTGGCATCCGGTATTGGCGACCTGAAAAAAGTCCTCACCAACGTAAAAACACGTGGTGTGATGGGAGAATTCCAACTTGGAAATATTCTCGAGGAAATGTTCTCACCTGAGCAGTACAGCCAAAATGTGAAAGTGAATCCCAATAAACAAAATTTTGTGGAGTTCGCTCTGAAACTTCCAGGCCATGATGATCGCGAAGTCTGGATTCCAATTGATTCAAAATTTCCAATAGAAGATTATCAGGAATTATTGAACTACGATGGTACAAATGCAGAGGAAATTGTAACCTTACAAAAAACTTTTGCTCGAAAAATATTGAGTTTTGCAAAGGATATTCGAGATAAATATATACATCCGCCCTATACAACAAACTTTGCTATTATGTTTTTGCCGATTGAAGGAATTTTTGCGGAAGTATTGAAAAATAGAGACCTATTTGAGAAATTGAGACGAGATTATAATGTTGTGCCTACAGGTCCGACTACGCTTGCTGCATTTTTGAGCAGTCTGCAAATGGGTTTCAGAACCCTTGCCATTGAGAAAAGATCCTCAGAAGTTTGGGAATTATTGGGAGCAGTTAAAACAGAATTTGGGAAATTTGGAATGGTATTGGAAAAAACCAAAAAGAAATTACAGGAAGCCAGCAATGTGATAGATCAGGCTGGTGTCCGCACAAGAGCGATAGAACGACATCTAAAAAATGTAGAAGCATTACCAGAAGGCGAATCTACAAAATTAATTGAAGACTAAAGGAGTAAAGAAATGAAGAAAAGATATTTATTACTATTCTTATTGTTATTGATGTTTAACCTGACTTATGCACAACTTGATGCAAAAGAAGATGAACTAAAAAAACAGGCAGCTGACAAAGAAGACGGATTTAAAAAAGGTGCAATTGTAAATTTAGCATTGAACCAGGCTAGTTTCAGCAATTGGTCAGCCGGTGGTTTCAATTCCCTTTCAGCCAGCACAAAGATCAATTATTTTTTCTACCATAAAAAAGCAAACTGGATTTGGGATAATTATGGCCAAGTTGGTTATGGTATTCTTGATCAGGAAAACAATGATGATATTGTAAAAACTGACGATATTTTTGAGTTTACATCCAAACTGGGACGCAAAGCCAGAGAGAATTTATATTATGCAGCATTATTGAATTTGCGTACTCAAATGACACCGGGATATGCAAATCCAGGTGATGATACAAAAATCTCAGATCTACTGGCTCCATTATATGTTACCGGTGGTATTGGTGTTGACTTCAAAAAAGAGGACAAATTATCGGTTTTTGCATCAGTTCTAAGTACAAAAATGACCTATGTTGGAAATGAAGAATTATCCGATGCTGGTGCTTTTGGTGTTGATCCTGGTGAGAATCTAAAAAGTGAATTTGGTGGCTATGTGAAAGCGCATTACCAGGACGAAATTATGAAAAATGTACAACTGGTATCCAAACTTGACCTCTTTAGCAATTACCTAGACAAACCACAGAATATTGATGTGAATCTTGAATTGCTTTTGAACATGAAGGTTAATAAATATATCTCAGCCAATATCAGTACAACAATGATTTATGATGATGATATTGATATTGCTTCAGATGAAGATGATAAGCCGGGACCAAAACTTCAATTGAAAGAAATTTTAGGAATCGGTATTTCCTTTACTTTGTAATGAATATCCGCGATTTAAAACAAAAATTAGATACCAAAGAACAATTGATTGGAAGAGAACGCTACAAAATTACAGGTGTTCTTCTTCCAATTTTCATGTTGAATGATGAATGTCATTTGATGTTCAATATCAGATCTCAGAATATCCCTCAACCTGGAGAAGTATGCTTTCCCGGAGGAAAATTTGATCCGAAGCTGGATGAAACAACAAAAGACACTGCTTTGCGCGAAACTACAGAGGAATTAGGAATCGATAGTGATAAAATAGACTATATCGGTTCACTTGGACATTATATTGCTCCTATGGGAGTTCTGGTTGATGCCTATGTGGCAAAACTGAACATTGATTCTTTTGATGATTTAGAATTCAATAGAAATGAAGTTGAGCAAGTTTTTGCATTGCCAATCAATCAATTGAAAGAAAATCCACCGGAATTGTATAATGTTTCCATTCATGTTGATCCATATCATCGGAAAAATGGAAAAAAGGAATTGTTACTTCCATTTGAAAAACTTGGTATTCCAAAACGCTATGATAAACCTTGGGGAAATATCAAGCATCGAGTATTTGTCTATGAAAATGATCCGGTGATTTGGGGAATTACTGCTGAACTACTACATGAGTTTTTGAAGATTGTATAGCAATATTTAACTAGATATTAATTTCAGGAGTTATAAATGAAAAAAATACTACTTACCCTAATACTTATTTCTATAAATATTTTTGGAGATGTATTACCAGATGGCTTTGTTCATCTTAATGAAGTAATTCCTAATATGATATTGGATTTGAGATATCTCGGCAATCACAATTTTCTGGGTGTTCCTGTTGATGGATATGAAGCAGAGAAATGTATCATTTCAAAAGAAGCAGCAGAAGCCCTGAAAAATCTTAATGATGAACTTCAGGATTATGGTTTTGGACTCAAAATATTTGATACTTTTCGTCCCCAACGAGCTGTTGATCATTTCGTTCGCTGGGCAAAGGTTCTCGACGATACATTGACAAAATCTGAGTTTTACCCAACTGTTGATAAAGAGAATTTATTCCGGGATGGTTATATTGCAGAGAAATCCAGTCATAGTCGTGGAAGTACAGTTGATCTGACTTTAGTTTACCTGGAAACTGGTGAAGAACTGGATATGGGAAGTGATTTTGATTATTTTGGAGAATTATCTCATATCTTGACAAAAAAGCCAATCACAGCTGAACAACGAGCCCATAGGATGCTTTTACAAACTTTGATGAACAACCATGGCTTTAATAATTATTCGGCTGAGTGGTGGCATTTCACATTGAGAAATGAGCCTTTTCCAAAGACCTTTTTTGATTTTCCTATAAGATAACTAATAAATCAATACTTCATCGTAATCATCGTAAGCCGGGAGAATATTTCCCGGATCTTTTTTGCTATCGGATTGTATAGATGGGATAATTAATTCCATTGGAATATCAATTTTAAAAATATCCAATACTTCTAGTGCCCAATTCATATCCCGATTCCTGGTTTTATGGAATAGCATAGGCGAAATCTTAGCACCTCTTTCACCGTATTCCAATAATACTTGTCCCGTTGAAAATGGAATATCAACGAGATTGAGAGGCGGAGTTTGAACAATGATTGATTTTTTTGCAGTCAGTTTATCCATCAGAAATTCAAAATAATCTTCCATAACATCAAATCGCCAATTCATCCAAATACTGATGTTGTCATAAAGGGTATCTAGATTTTTTACAACTATACCAACTTCTGAACTAAATTCTGCAATACAGTATGGACAGTAGCAAAAAGTGGGAATTTTTTCCTGTAAATCAAGTGTATTGGTACTCCAATCATAGGGAAAACGAAATTCATTAAGAATAAAAAAATCGGGGACTATGTTACTTAAATATTCAATAATGGCTACAAATCTTTCAGAAGAAAGTTTATTGTTTGGACAAATTGGATAGTAGTTATTTGCAGGGACAAATTCGGCTCCATGGGAAGAAATAGGAGGGGAGAAGTGCTTGTGATTCCAAAGGTATTTGGAACTGAAAAGATTTATTTCTAGTGCAGCTGAGAGACCTCTATCATGGGCCAGGTAAACCATATCATCAATATTTTCATGAATTTCTTCAATGTAATTTAATTTTTCAATAACAGCATTTTCATTGAAAGCATTTAGAATAATGCCTTCAATACCTTGGCTAATAATTTTAGTCAAAAAGTTGTTATATTCCTTTTTGGAATATTTAGTAAAATTGTATTTAATAAATTTATTCATAGGATATAATTTTTTTGTAAAATACAATTTTTTGTCAGAAGTACCAATGAATTTATTGAGGAATAAAAAAAGGTCACAAAACATATTGTGACCTTAATTTTTATCTTAGAATTGATTAATTTAGATATTTAAGTGCTTTTTCATAGTCTGGTTCCTGAACAATTTCCGGAACTTGTTCCGTATATAGTACTTTTCCTTCTTCATCAACAACTACAATAGCTCTTGACTGAAGTCCGGCTAATGGACCTGTTTTGAGGGTTGTTCCATAATTTTTTCCAAATTCCTGATCTCTGAAAGTAGACAAGTTAGTTACATTTTCGTATCCATTTGTCGAACAAAATCTTCCATGAGCAAAGGGAAGGTCTGCAGAAATGCATAGCACTGCTGTATTGTCCAATTTCTCAACTTCACTGTTGAATTTTGCTACTGATAGTGCACAAATTTCGGTATCAAGACTTGGGAAAATATTTAATACTACTTTTTTTCCTTTATAATTTTTCAAAGAGTCTTCTGATAGATCGGTTTTAACAAGTTTAAAATCTGGTGCAGTAATTCCAACTGCTGGTAAGTTACCAACTGTTTCTATTTCATTTCCTTTTAAAGTTATTTTTGACATTTTATATCCTCTTTTTATTAATTTAAAATCTGAATATTTCGATGTAGAAATCTATTTTTGGTTACAATCTTATTCAAATATTTTTTCAATTTCTGATAACAATTCTTCTAATAATATGGGTTTGTGAATCATTGCATCAATTTTGGCTTTTTCTTTTTCTATTTTATTAAGGTTGAAGCCATGACCTGTTAATAATATTATTGGTATTTTAGTGCCTTTATTACGCAATTCTTTTGCTAATTCTAATCCTGATAATCCTGGCATTGTAAGGTCAGTAATCAAAAGATCATATTCATTAGGATTTATAGTTAAAAATTCAAGCGTTTCTCTACTGTCATTCGAAACAGTGATATCAAATCCAAATGGACTCAACATGTTGTCAATCAGTTTTGTTACATCAGACCTATCATCAAGAATTAGTAATTTTTCCTCTCTAACTTTTTGATTTATTTTCTGTATTTCTTTTTCCTTTGCAATTGACATTTTTGTAACAGGAATGTATATATTGAAATTTGTCCCTTTTTCAGGAGTTGAATATACTTTTATTTCACCATTGAAGTTTGAGATGATTCCATGAACAACAGCCAGCCCCATTCCGGTTCCTCTACCTTCTTCTTTTGTTGTGAAAAAGGGTTCGAATATATGTGAGACCGTTTCTTTATCCATTCCAACGCCATCGTCTTTAATAGATAAATGAAGGTATTTTCCAGGATTTAATTTTATAAACTGTTGTGAACTTGCTTTGTCGAGATGGATTTCTTTGAGAGTTATATCTATTTCGCCGTCTACTGATCCGTCTTTTCGCTCCATTGCATGTGATGAATTAATACAAAGATTCATTATTATTTGATAAATTTGTGTGCTGTTTGCGAAAATATTGTCCACTTCTTGAGGAATATCCATATTAATTTTTATTGAGGCTGGTATAGAAGATCGCATTAATTTTAAACTATTTTTTAAAACGGGAATTATATTTAATGACGCTAAAATATTTTCATCCTTCCTGCTGAAAGTCATTAATTGGTTAATCAGATCTTTTGCTTTTAATGATGCTGCAAGAATTTCCACTACATAATGATAATATTGGCTTTCTTTGGGAAGTTTATATTTCATCATATCAGCATAACCCATAATTGGAGTAAGCATATTGTTGAAATCGTGGGCTATACCACCGGTAAGCGTCCCAATTGCTTCTAACTTATGAGCTTGTTGGAGTTGATATTCCAATTTTCTTCGTTCAATGTCTGCCTCTTTAATTTCTGAAATATCTCGGAACTCAACAACTCGTACTTCCTTCCCTTTGTATGGAATATTTCTAGCTTCTAGCCTTAATGGATATCTTGATCCATTTTTTCTGATTCCAATTGCTTCATATACTTTTTCATATCCGCTGTTAATATTACTAATAACATTTTCTCGGGTTTCTTCCGATATAAGTAATAATCCGTTCATTCCAATTAATTCATCTATGCTGTAACCTGTTATTTCAGACAATCCTGCATTACATTCGAGAATAAGTCCTTTCGTATGAATTGCAATACCACCAAAAGATGCGTTGTGCAGTGCCTTAAATCTCAATTCACTTTCCCTAAGGTCAATATTTGCCTTT
>Ga0070729_10006048_pt1 | contig 12131 bp, 9 predicted proteins | sample tdDd472_FD_66725 | JGI IMG/M metagenome (GOLD analysis project Ga0070729, IMG submission 66725) | Marine sediment microbial communities from the Atlantic coast under amendment with organic carbon and nitrate - tdDd47.2 | ecosystem: Environmental > Aquatic > Marine > Coastal > Sediment | place...
GCAAACTCTTTTACCATGCTTTTTGCGTGCTCAACATCGCGGGTATTTTTATGGAAGGTAATCAGCTCCCAAAAAGCACCCTCAAGAAAACCCATCGAATCAATCGGTGGTGATGCAACAAACATACGCGGGCCAACGCGGCCTTGCTCAACCTCATCGCGTATTTGCAGACGCTCAGGCGGCCCGCCCAAATCACGAATGTGCGTAACGCCGTTGGCAACGTAAAGCAATAGGTCATTAGGACTCTTCAGAATATGGGCGTGTGAATCCACCAAGCCAGGAATCATGTATTTACCATGCCCGTTAATAACTTTTGCATTAGCAGGTATCGCGCCGTCGACAGTCACTGAAATAATCTTTCCGCCAGCGATTACTACAGTCCGGTCAGCTAACATCGTTTGACCGTCTGGTGAGAGTACGCTGATATCCGTAAGCGCTGTGAGCTCAACCGGTGAAGCAAAAGCCGTATGAGCGACCTCTTCGGTGTGAGCGCCATAGATAAAATTAACGCCGTGTTTAAACCACAGCAGATATGCCGTGACAAGAATGATCGCGCAAGCTAAGAGGGCAAGAAGCCATTTCGATAGTGTTTTTAACATGTGTAGGTTCCATCTGTTAGTGATGACCTAATTTCAACACTAGAGTGGGGCAGGTGCGTCCAGCTTTATAAGATTAGACATCCAATAGGATAGTTTTACGCCTGTTCAAGAACATCAATGCAAGGTTACTGGCTTTAATGCTGGCCTCGGTATTGGCTTGGGGTTTGTCCGGTGAGCTTTTTAAATGTGGCATTGAAACTGCTTTTTGACGAAAAACCTGCATCTAGCGCCAGATCAATCAATTTGCGTTCGCTGTTGCGGTCGAGTTGCTGACAAACCTCAGTTACCCGATATTCGTTGATAAATTGATTAAAATTTTTGCCACCGTATTGATTTAAGGTCTCTGACAATTGATGCACACTAACTCCAACTGTCTCAGCAAGCGTTGCCAAGGTAAGTTCACTATTGCGATACAAAGCCTGCTCTTTTACTTGGCCTTGCACTAATTGCAAAATGCTTGAACGCGTCTCTTGATCTAATAAGCCACCGGATGACTGTTGCTCGCTTGGCGACCTTGCTTGCTCCTGTTGAGTGGTAAGTTGCGTCGAAAGTTGCTGAATGTGAAATAGATCAGGCTTGCGCCATTGAACAATGGCAACAAAGTAAACCATGATTACCAGCAGACCATCGGCCACAAGATTTAACATTGGAACTGGGCTAATAAAGTAAAACAGCACCTTTAAACTCCATATCACAACCATGAAGGTAATCAGGCTCCATAACCATCTGAAAATATCGGGATTGTAAGATGATAGTGTTTGTTTAGCCTTGGCCTGGTAGCGACTGACCATTCTAATCAATAGCGCTGCGTAAATGATCGTTTGACCGTAGAAAACAACTTTTGTCAGGGTATGTTTAAACAGTGAGGTTTCAGGCATTCTTACAAAACTTAACGCCTTTTCGGCGGAGAACAGAATGTCATAATTGAGCAAGTAGCATATTGCTAGCGGCAGGATGTGTAGAAGATCGATGGGTTTAAGCGCTGTGCCTGTAATTGCTGTTCGACAATACAGGTATGTAAGAGCCCCATAAGAGGCGGGTAGAAACACCAGGAAACCAATCAGCCAGGCAAATTGACTGTCTCCAGCGGCAACGATTAACGGAAGCACAAAGGTAGTCGCTATAAACAGACATAATATGCCTAGTAATTTACTGGCGTAGTTAACCCGCTTGTCACTCACTAGAAGCGTGAATAACAGAAAGCCCTGAAAGGCTCCAATGGCCAGTATTAAAGTCTGAGTTTGCGACATGATTGGTTTTGTATTAGATCAAAATAAGAGCACGTAAGTCTATCCATTCACAGAGCTGATGTCGATTTGCAGTTGTTTTATATAATCAGGTAGCTCCTTACCTTTCGGATCATCGTACCCAAGGGGACAGACCCTCGCTTTGCTCCGATGTTGTCTCGCGACTGCGTTGCTCCGCTCGACCCCGAGGGTTCTCATCTCTGCCGTAGATACAACAAATACCCACACAAGGTGGGTATTTGTTGTATGGCGGTGAAGCACTGAACTTGTTCCAGACAAGTTCTAGTATTCCCCACGCCTGACCCACATGGATGTGGGAAATGCAATAGTAATGCCTGGAGCATTACTTGCCTTGTGGGTCAGATGGATTACTGTCTTGCTCGGCTCTAATCCAAGGGTTCTCATCCCTGCCGTAGATACAAAAATACCCACACAAGGTGGGTATTTATTGTATGGCGGTGAAGGAGGGATTCGAACCCTCGATACGCTATTAACGTATACACACTTTCCAGGCGTGCGCCTTCAGCCACTCGGCCACTTCACCGTAAATCACTAAGACTGCCTAGCAATCTAGGCGGCGTAAGATATATGAATTGCCCAAAAAAGGCAATCCCTGATAATAAACTGGCTAAGCTTTGAGCTAGGCTAGGAGGGCTATTTGTAGGTTGGTCTGCCCCTTGGGTGCATCACCAACCTACTTAGTTAAACGGTTATATGGCTGAAACCTAATCCTTTGGACTCTGTAAATAAGCCTCTGTTGGCGAAACCAGTATATTTTCCATTGCCTCGCGACCAAGTAACATTTTGTAGCGCATTTTCTCGCGGTTAGCCAGGCTAATATCAATATCCCAGGTCTGGTCACCGATGGTGATCGGGGTGCGTATCACATAGCGTGATTGGGTTTGGCCATTGGAGCTAGTGATTTTACGGAAGTCGATCATCTCTGCTTCGCAGTTGAATACTCGTTTAGGGTGACGGCGAAGAGGACAGGTTTTAAATGACACGTAAGTATTGCCGTCTTTGTCAAAGGTTTTGATATCAAAAGCGTGCAGGCTTGAAGTTTTAGCGCCTGTATCGACTTTGATTTTAATACTTGAAATGCCAAGTCCTGATAGCTTGGCTTTTTCTTTCCATCCGACTCTGATTTTGCTCATGCTGTTCACCTACAATCAGCCACGGCCTTTCGGCTTATTCGGGCCTTTTAAAGCATCTTTTTCGATGAACTGGATAATAGCACCGGCAACGTCTTTACCAGTGGCTTTTTCAATACCTTCAAGGCCTGGTGACGAATTCACTTCAATCACTAATGGGCCGTGTGCAGAACGAATCAGATCGACACCGGCAACATCTAACCCCATCACTTTAGCTGCACGAACAGCAAGAGCGCGTTCTTCCGGTTTTAGTTTTATCACTTGAGCGCTACCGCCACGATGCAGATTAGAGCGGAACTCGCCTTCTTTAGCGCTACGCTGCATGGCGGCAATGACTTTGTCGCCAACGACAAAACAGCGAATATCCGAACCGCCAGCTTCTTTGATGAACTCTTGCACCAGGAAGTCGGCATTTAAACTGCGAAAAGCGTTAATCAAACTTTCTGCTGCTTTGTTGGTTTCAGCTAAGACCACACCATTGCCGTGTGTACTTTCGATGACTTTTACAATTAACGGTGCACCGCCAACTGACTCGATAAGTTCATCGGTCGCTTCAACTGAGTGCGCATAACTGGTGATGGGCATACCAACACCTTTACGAGCTAGTAATTGGTGGGCGCGAAGCTTGTCACGCGAACGGGTAATGGCAATGGATTCATTGACTGAGTAAACGCCGCCCACCTCAAATTGTCGCAATACTGCGGTACCGTAAGCCGTTACCGACGCACCAATACGTGGAATGACCGCTTCAAACTCCAGCTGGCGAACTTTGCCTTGAACTTTACTGTGTACGGTAGGGCGATTCGATGTGATGTTCATGAAGCATTTGAGCACATCAACTACTTGCGCTTCATGGCCGCGTTCTTCTGCAGCTTCAACCAGTCTCTTGGTGGAATAAAGGCGAGGATTGCGCGATAAAATACCTATTTTCATGTGTCTTCCAGATTGTGCTTAGAGTGATGTCAATAAATTGAATGGTCGATTGACCAATTGCTGGCCAATATACCATAGATTTCTGTCGGGGCTACACAACTAAATGGTCACCAACCGTAAGCTCCTATTCCTTAAAGACCACTATATATGTTGCAAGTAAAACTTTTGCCAATTGATTCATGTTTTGTCGGGTTGTCATTTAGTTGTCTACTTTCTGTCAATCAACGGTCACCGATTCGTCACATTGCTTTTCTATAGTTGCCTCAGATGAAAGAAAGGCACTGTGTCTTTCTGGGTTATGTAACCGAGTTAATTAACCAAGATGATGGGGTACAGGATGAAAAACTTTAGTAAGAAGTGTGGCCTGGCAGTTATGAGTACGTTAGCTGTCAGCTCATTACATGCTGCGGTTGTTCCAGATGCACAAAAAAACAGTAGCTGGTTTAACCAAGGGCAAACTGCGATTCAAAAGCAACTGGCTTTAACGCCACAGACTAAGGCTAAAAATGTGATTCTATTTGTCGGCGATGGCATGGGAGTTTCAACCATTACAGCTGGCCGTATTTTCGCAGGACAAAAGTTGGGTGGTACGGGTGAAGAATATCAGTTGTCATTCGAAAAGCTTCCCTATAGCGCACAAGTTAAAACTTACAACACCAATCAGCAAACACCTGATTCAGCGGGCACCATGACGGCGATGATGGCTGGCGTTAAAACGAAAGCTGGCGTTATTAATATTGCGCCAGATGCAGAGCGAGGTAATTGTGAAAGCTCGCTTGGATATGAGTTGACGACGGCGTTGGAGCTGGCTGAGGAAAAGGGTTTGTCAACGGGAGTCGTTTCCACCGCTCGGATTACTCATGCTACACCTGCTGCGACTTATGCCAAAGTACCGGAGCGCAATTGGGAAAGTGATGATAGTTTGCCTGAAGAAGCTATAGCTGCAGGTTGTAAAGACATTGCTGCTCAAATGGTTGAGCTGGAAGCGGGTGATGGTATTGATGTGGCTTTTGGTGGTGGTCGCCGTCATTTCTTACCAGAAGATGCAGTGGATAGTGAAGGCAAAAATGGTAAGCGCAAGGACGGCCGAAATTTAACTGCTGAATGGCAGGAGCGCTATCAAAATGAAGCGGTTGCCTACATTGAAAATATAACCGAATTTGATGCATTAGACGTTGCTAACACTAGTAAAGTATTAGGGCTTTTCAATTCGTCACATATGGAATATGAAACGGATCGTCAAAACGATATTGGCGGTGAGCCTTCCTTAAGTGACATGACCGGTAAGGCGATTGAGTTGTTGAATAAAAACGATAATGGTTATTTCCTGATGGTGGAGTCAGGTCGTATCGATCATGCCCATCATGCCGGTAATGCTTATCGAGCAATGCAAGATACCGAAGAGTTTGCTAAGGCGGTTCAAGCCGCTGTTGCAAATACTAACCCGGATGAAACTTTAATTCTGGTCACTGCGGATCACAGCCACGTGTTCACAATTGCCGGCTACCCTCAACGCGGCAACCCGATCCTCGGTGTGGTTAAAAGTACCGACGGTAATGGTGCTCCACTAACCGAACCAAGCCTGGCAGCTGATGGTATGCCTTACACCACAGTGGGTTATGCCAATGGTTTAGGTTTTGCAGATTATGGGCAGGGTAATGGTGGTGATCAACGTTATGGTGATGCTGGTTTAAACGGTCGTGTTGATTTAACCACCGTTGATACTACACAAAGTGGTTTCCATCAGGAGGCTCTCGTTCCTTTAAGTTCTGAAACTCATGCCGGTGAAGACATTACTGTTCATGCGCAGGGCCCCGGCGCGCAATGGTTACAAGGCGTCATCGAACAGAATGTCATTTTCCACGTTATCAATCAGGCTGCCGAACTTGGCGGTAATAAATATCAGTAATTGCTACTAAAGTATTAAGAATCGAATTGAGGAAATGAAGATGAAACATACATTGAAATTATTACCTATTCTGATGGCTACCGCCTTGTTGACGGCATGTCCGGGTGACGATGACGATACACCTTTACCAGAGCCATCTGCTGACTGGACTAAAACTAACGCATGGTTTGAGGCTGGTCAAAACACAGTTGTGGCTGCCAACGATACAGAAGTTAACCTAACTCGCGGTTCAGCCAAAAACGTCATCCTGTTTGTCGGTGATGGCATGGGTATCTCAACCGTGACTGCAGCGAGAATCTTGGCTGGCCAGATGGAAGGGCAGACTGGCGAAGAATATCAGCTAAGCTTTGATAAGTTCCCGGTCGCAGGTTTACTGAAAACTTATAACACCAATCAGCAAACCCCCGACTCAGCGGGAACCATGACTGCCATGATTAGCGGCGTGAAAACGAAAGCCGGCGTTATCGGTTTGTCTGAAGCAGCCTTACGTGCAGATTGTGCTTCAGGACAGGGAAAAGAAATGATCACGGCCATAGAACTGGCTGAAATCGCAGGAAAATCCACCGGTGTCGTTTCAACTGCTCGAATTACCCATGCTACCCCAGCAGCAACGTACGCCAAATCTGCTGAGCGCAATTGGGAAAGCGATGACGGACTGTCTGACGAAGCGAAAACGAATGGCTGTAAAGACATTGCCCAGCAGCTCATCGATTTTAATTATGGGGATGGTATTGATGTGGTCTTAGGTGGCGGTCGCCGTCACTTTATTCCTAACACTTTGACTGACGAAGAAGGCAAAAATGGTAAGCGGCAGGACGGTCAAAATTTGATTGGCGAGTGGCAAAATAAGTACAGCAATGGTCAATATGTTTATGACCAGGCTGGTTTTGACGCTGTAGATGTCACAGCAACCAATAAATTACTGGGTCTATTTAATTCGTCGCATATGGAATATGAGGCTGACCGCGTTAATGACGTTGCGGGTGAACCTTCGCTGAGCCAAATGACCGAGAAGTCATTGCAGATTCTGTCGCAAAACGACCAAGGTTTTTTCCTGACGGTTGAGTCAGGTCGTGTCGACCATGCGCATCATGCTGGTAACGCTCATCGTGCTTTATTGGATGCGGTTGAATTTGCCAAAGCAATTCAAGTTGCGGTGGATTCGGTGGATTTGAATGAAACATTGATTGTTGTTACTGCGGACCACAGCCACGTACTGACTCTGGCAGGCTACCCGACGCGCGGTAATCCAATTCTGGGTCTGGTAAAAACTAACGACAGTGCCGGTAATCCTGAGTCAGAACCGGTCCTGGCTGGCGACGATATGCCTTACACCACTTTGGGCTATACCAATGGATTGGGTTATGCCAACTATGGCGACGCTTCATTCGGTGATCAGCGCTATAGCGAGCCGAACAATGCAGGCCGTCATATTCATGGCGACGAAGACACTGAAACATCAGGCTTCCATCAGGAAACGTTAGTACCTCTTGGCTCCGAGACGCATGCTGGTGAAGATGTGGGTGTCTATGCGATTGGCCCAGGTGCACAGTTGTTGCGCGGCGTTAACGAGCAAAGCATGGTCTTCCATGCGATTGATTTCGCTGCTGATTTAATCAATCAGGCCGAAGCCAGCGCTGTCCAGTAATACTGTTAATACTGCGCTCTGTTATAGGGCGCAGTATTTTTCGTATGTTGAATTGACAATGGGTGGCTAGTAAGAGGTTAGTAATGAGCAAAATAGTGAAACTATCTGTGATAGCGGTAATCGTGATAATAGGAACTTTAGGGGCTCTTGAGCACTTGTGGGCAAAAGAATCGAATCAAACTGCTATTAAGGCCGATTATGTGATAACAGGAGAAGGTAAGTCTCCACAAGTGGTGACGATCTGGAAATCGAATCAATATTTCGCGGTGTCATTTAATCACCAGGATGTCATAGGCGTCTGGCAGAATTGGAACTCTAAGAATCCAACCTTTTATCAGGTCTATCCTCAAAAAGCCTTTCGTATAGAGTTTTCAAGAATGGAAAGTCAGCAACAGAATGACCTTTTGATGCAGCTCAGGTCATTGGTGGCGCAAGACCAGCTGCTAGAAAGTGTTGAGTTGAAAGGGGCAGTGGTACAAAGAGAATTACATTTGAGTGTTATAGAGGAAGGGGCGGACGTTGCCAACTCTATTAGCCGCTGGTCAGAATTTGCAACTTATGATTATGCTGATATTGGTGACAATGAAGCTGTTCCTGAGCTGGCACGCCTTATTCATCAAGGTTTTGTGTCAAATTTTTAAGATTAAGGGTTTATAATTTTTTTTAGTTGGGTGATAATGCGCCCGGCTCTGCTGGTCCCCTCGCAACGTAAGGTTGTGAATCCCGCCAGGCCCGGAAGGGAGCAACGGTAGCAACTGTCTCGTGTGCCGAGGTGTGGCTAGCAGAGTCTTTAATTCCTAACATCTACTTCTGCTGATTTAGGAATAAAAAAACCGCCAACTTGGCGGTTTTTGTGTTTCATGACTTCGAAACTGTATGTTTCAAGCCGATCAAATCAGCGCTTCACATGGTTATCTTCATCTTCGTCATGGTTCGGATCTGTGATGACACTGTGAAGCTGCGCTTCATATTCTTTTATTCTATACACTTCTCGAAGGTCAGCGATTTTGGCAATTACTTCCTTATCCGCTATCACACCAGGATTCGACGGGTTGGTGACTGTATTCCAGTCTTCAATGATATCATCATAAGCTTCATAATTTGTTTCATAGCGCCATACACACTTTGGACTGCCTTCAAAAGGTAGCCAGTTGTCATTATTACCATAGTCATCATTGACCGCCTGCCAGCAAGAGTCCGGATCTGCGAATGGGCCAACTGACATATATTGGTGATTAGTAATGCCATTGTTATTAACATACGAGATGGCTGTGTAGAAATAACCACCGCAGGTGGTACAGTTTCCAGCAGCATCGGCTGGTGCGATCACACCTGATGCGGCAATCAATCCAGAAATAAACAGGGCTTTGCTTAACGTTTTCATTGTGTACCTCAAAAAATAAGTTTATGGATAAAACGAGCTTTATTGCTCAGTCTTGATGACATATCCACCATAAATCATGACTTGGTCTTTGTAGATGAAAACTGCAGGCAAAAGAGGGCAAGCTGGGGAGCTTTTGGTAAAATGTGCGCCTTAAGTGACTGATATTAAATCAGTTGGTGATTTCCATGACTGATGCTGAGTGATAGATAAGGATTATTCTATTTTCTCGATAAGGCTAATTGTGCTATTGTTTGCCCACTTACCAATCACTCAAATATAATCGACTAAAAAATGAGCTACCAGGTGCTCGCCCGTAAATGGCGTCCAAAGAATTTCGATGAATTACAGGGTCAGGAACACGTCAGTCGTGCGCTGGTCAATGCTATTGAAAGTGGCCGTTTGCATCATGCTTATCTATTCACCGGCACGCGTGGGGTGGGCAAAACCACTATCGCGCGCATTCTCTCCAAATGTCTTAACTGTGAAACCAACGGCTTAACATCCAAACCCTGTGGTGAATGCGGTAGTTGTGTTGAGATCGATGAGGGACGGTTTGTTGACTTGATTGAAGTGGATGCGGCATCGCGAACTAAAGTTGATGACACCCGCGAGCTTTTAGAGAATGTCCAATACAAGCCGACGCGGGGTCGTTATAAGGTTTATCTCATTGATGAGGTACACATGCTATCCAACAGCTCATTCAATGCGCTGTTGAAAACTTTAGAAGAGCCGCCCGAGCATGTCATATTTTTATTAGCGACCACTGATCCGCAAAAACTTCCGGTTACAGTATTGTCGCGCTGTTTGCAGTTCCATTTAAAGCATATGGAAGAGCACACCATTTCGCAGCATCTTGCCTATATTCTGCAACAGGAATCCATTGATTTTGAAACGCCAGCTCTTGAGCTTATTTCGCGTTCAGCGGAAGGGAGCATGCGTGATGCATTGAGCTTGCTTGATCAGGCGATTGCCTTTGGTCAGGGCAAAGTGCAGGAAGAAGATATCCGCACCATGCTTGGCACTATTGACCATCAGTTCATGGTCAAACTGCTTGAAGCATTGGCTAACAAAGATTCGGCAGAGGCAATCAATGCGATTGCTGAAATGAGCCATTATCCGGTAGATTTTGCCGATGCTCTGAAAGAGCTGTTATCTCGCATTCATCAGATTGCCATTGTCCAGAGCACTGGCGTGTTATTGGATCAGGCTGCTCCCTATGTTGAAGACTTTGCAGGTAAGATCGCCAGCGATGACTTGCAGCTTTATTATCAAATGGGCTTACATGCTCGTCGCGATCTGGAATGGGCACCGTCACCACGACAGGGCCTTGAAATGGCACTGTTGCGAATGTTGGCGTTTCGACTTGAACCTTCCCAGGTCGTTCACAACAGCTCAAACCAAACCTCATTAGATTCAGAGGCAAAAAAAAAAGCTAGCCTGAAACCATCAGAACCTGCAACGCAAGAAGTTCCTGTTAAGAAAGAGCTTGCTGAGAACCATCCTGTAGAGAAAGCCCCTGATCCAAAAGCTGAGCCAGAGCAAAAAACCAAACCAGAACATAAAACAGAACATAAACCTGAGCCCGCTGCTGCAAAGAGTCGTGAAAATGAACCCGCTAAGTCTATTGCCGATGGCCCAGAAGAACCACCATTCAATCCCGATGATTACGCCTCATTCAGTGATGATGAAAAAACTGAAGAGTCGATTCTCGATCAATATCAAGCTCCTACACCGTCTAAACCAGAAGAGCCGACGGTTGAAGCATCGTCTAACAGCATCAAAGAAAACACAGAACAGTCTTCGGATAATGAACAAGCCGCACTGGCCAGCCTGCACTCAGCACTAGGGCTTAGCTTTTCAGATGATGGGGACAATGACGGCGCATCATCTAAAAAAACAGTTGAGCCAACGCAAACTGAAACAGTAAAAGCAGCGGAACCTGAGCAATCGAACGATGAAGACTTTATGTTGCAACCGGTTCAGCCAATCGAGGAAGAACCTCAACCCGCTGAATTAACCCAAAAGCAGGAAAGGGTTTCTGCAGTTTCTTCGGAATCTCATAAGCCTGAAACAATAGAGGCCGGAGAAAGCAGGCTTGATCAGCAAGAGACCGATCCACAAGCGACGGCTCTTGAAGAGGGGGTTGATGATACTGATCTATTAGAGAGTGGCCCATTAGAGAATGATCTAATAGAAAGTGAGCCGCCAGCCACAGAAGAAGCGATGCAGTGGGCACAGCACGTTAAAAAAATGGATTTAACGGGAACCTATCACCAAATTGCACAATGCAGTACAGTTCACTGGCTATCTGATGATAAAATACAGCTCACTGTTGAGCCAGCTCAGGATATTCTGAGCACCGACACCGCAAAACAAGCGATAGAAGAAGCCTTGGCGCAATATTTCAGCAAGCCGATAAATATAGAATGGCAATTTACTGAGCCGGAAGTGGCAACACCAGCCATGATCTGGCAACGAGCGGCTAAAGCAAAACATCGTAAAGCTTGCGAAACGATTACCCAGCATCCTTTTGTGCAGCAATTGGCACAAAAGTTTGCAGCAAAACTGGATAAAAGCAGTATCCAATACCTGGATGCTCAGCAATAATTTAACTGATTAGTAGAGGTCACTATGTTTGGTAAAGGTGGTTTGGGCAACATGATGAAACAAGCCCAACAAATGCAAGAAAAAATGCAACAGGCTCAGGAAGAAATCGGCAATCTTGAAGTTACTGCAGAAGCAGGCGCAGGCATGGTCAAAGTTACCATGACTGGCCGTCATGATGTTAAGCGTGTAGAAATCGACCCAAGCCTGATGGAAGATGATAAAGATCTTCTCGAAGATTTGGTTGCTGCAGCCGTAAACGCCGCAGTGCGCAAAGTTGAAGAGACTACTAAAGCGCGTATGGCGGAGGTGACGAAGGGGATGAATTTGCCTCCAGGTATGAATCTCCCATTCTAACTGGTCTTTTTCTCCCTGTGCTTTGTCAGTGCTGTGCTCAAAAACCTCATGTACTTTGTGTACTATTCGGTTTTTTTGCGCGCAGCGCTTCCTCGCTCAGAAAGAAAAATCCTGCGTTAAAATTAGGGTATGTGTTAGGAAGTGGCGGGCTTTGAGTATTTTTATACGCTCAAGCTCTTCGTGCGAAACTGCCTCGAACACACAAAAATATTCTGCGTTAGAATCTGAGGTATAATTTTTGCGTGCGGTACTTCCTCGCTCAGAAAGAAAAGCCTACGTTAAAATCCTAGGTATGGGTT
>Ga0070729_10006050_pt1 | contig 12125 bp, 8 predicted proteins | sample tdDd472_FD_66725 | JGI IMG/M metagenome (GOLD analysis project Ga0070729, IMG submission 66725) | Marine sediment microbial communities from the Atlantic coast under amendment with organic carbon and nitrate - tdDd47.2 | ecosystem: Environmental > Aquatic > Marine > Coastal > Sediment | place...
CTAGACTTTGGCATTTTAAGTAGCCCTTGAAGAAGATTCGAGGGTTATTTTTATATTGAAAATTGCAGAAAAGGACTCAGAAGATACTAAGATCGTGCCGACGCAAAGATTGAGTTCTTCAAGGCTTGCAAAAGTTGTTCTTTTTCCCCCCAGTTGGTAGTTGTTGGTGTAAATAGTGGGTGAAATTCATGTTGTCCCCAAAGTGCAGTGCGGTAGGCACGCCATAAGGTATTAAGTGACCAGCGTTGCGACCCACGCCACCAGCGAGTGGGGACATCGGGTGCGTTTGCCAAGCCCCAAGTGCGGTATCCTGCCAGAAGCAGAATCGAATAGACCCATGCACTCCATTGAACACTGAGTACAGCGGCATGGGGATTCCAACATTGTTTGTTCCCGAGTCCAAAATTAGACTTAAGTTCGCGGTGACAGACCTCCAACTCCCAGCGTTGCCATGCCCAGAAGAGCAAGGTTTCAATTGGAAAAGGAAGCAGCCATTGTCCATTATTATCTTGAACCGCATTGACTAAAAAGGGCAAAGGAATCCGACGGGTACGCTTGTTTTTCTTGCCCCGTACCACAATGAGAAACAAGGGACGGTGAGCTGCACCCCGTCTGAGCATAGGTTGACTGACTTTGTATTGCAAATGGCGTGTCCGCCCACGAACCATAAGCTCAAGTTTGCGCCAACCTGTGCGTCCTTGCCATATTTGTTGTGGGCTTAATGCTCGCTCCCCATAGATGCGTTTACGTCCTGGACCAGTTTGAGGGCTGGGTAGATGAAACAAGACGCGATTTTTAGCACTGCGAGCGAAAAGAATCACGCCATCAGGTAAGTGCTTCCATAAATTCAAGCTGTCATAACTGCCATCTGCGACCATCAAGATCGCTTGATCTGCTCGTCCATATTGTGCAAATGCTTGCTTTAACCATTGCAAAAAGGCGACAGCCGCTTCCCATTCTTTATAGGGAGCATGGGCTTGGGGCTTCGATTTCTCCGTAAAGGCAGGCATCCATCGAATCGGAATCGCTCGACTATATCCATTTTCTGCTGGCAACAACCAACTGCCATTAAACCATCTTTGGGCGGCATGAATCCCTATCATAAACGGTGGCGTTCTCAGATTCCGTAACCAACCCGACCCTTCCATCTTTCGACTGCTACGAGGCGTTTGGGTTGCATCTCCACCCACGACATAAACCTCATTGCCCTCAACATGCTTTAACGTTTCTTGAAATAATACCTTGCTGGCTGAATCATAATTGAATCGTTTGTGGCTAAACAATCTGTACCAACCGCTCCAATCTTGCTCTGTCATTCCCAAACTCATGATTAGCTGAGTCACTGTATGGCGAGCAAACACAAATATCTCTGCCAATAGCAATGCCACGACCCGTTTATAGACTCGCTCTTGGGTGAAAATTTCTCGATGGTTTTGGATTATTTCAAATAGATGCTTGAGAAGTTCTTGATTTTGAGGGATAGTGGTCATGGGATGCCTTTCAGGTCGCTGTTTGTCGATATTCAGCTTTTACCTAAAAGGCTTCCCTTTTGCAAAAAGAGCCAAACTTCAGGGATGTTTAATACATCCTGTCTTTGTTTTAGTATTTTTACTACTTTTTAGCAAAATTCCCACATGAGCTTGCCATTCTCTGATTAAACTAATAGTAACTACACTATTGCTAATTTATTTCAGGAGAATCTTATGATCGGTGATGGAGAATTAGTTAAAATTATTCGTCAATTAAAATCCGAAAACCCGATTGAAGTAACAACTGCTAGGAATGAGCTAGTTCAACTTGGCAAACGTTCAATCAGTAACTTGATAGGATTTATCATCAATAAATATGTGCCTGTAGAAGAAATAATGAAAACGTTGTCGGAAATGTCAGAAGAAAATGCGATAGAAGCCTATAGCTCTATCATTAGATCGCAGGATATGATGCCTCCTGATGTTGTGATAGAAGCGCAGAGTATGTTACAGGCTTTTGGCATTGATCCGAATGATATTTTAGAGGCTAAAAGAGAAAGGGAAAGAGAAAGAGAAAAAGAAAGAAGGAAAACAGTAGAGTCCATTGAGATGGAGATTCATCCGACCTGTATAAGTTGTAAGATGAACTTAGTGCATATGGATAATACTAAGTCTCATTATTCCGATGTACATATTATTCAAAGAAATACAGATAATAAGATTGTTGATGAATTTCGTGGTGGTAATGTGAAAAAAGAAGCCGTACAAGAGGTGATTACAAAGTTTGAAACACAAGGGTTTTCAAGGATTGAAAAATCAATCATACGACGATATGAATATCTTACATATGCACGCAGAGACATTAGTGAAACCCGATTTTAAATAATGTCTCTGCATTAGCAGTTGTCTGCTGTGCCATTTTCTCATAGCTGATGTTATGAAGTTCAGCGAGTTTTTCCGTCATATATTGCACGTAGGCGGGTTCGTTACGTTTACCACGATAAGGCTCAGGTGTCAGAAAAGGACCATCCGTTTCAACAAGGATGCGATTCAGTGGCACAGTTTTGACAATATCCCGCAAATCATCCGCTTTTTTGAAGGTAATCGGACCTGTGAAACCCAGATAAAAGCCGATTTCCAACGCACGTTCTGCAATTTCTGGTGGTGCAGAAAATGAGTGTAAAACACCGGGGCGATCTTTGAGGCTATCCGGTAAGGTTGTCACCCAACTTTCGAGTACATCCAGCACATCATCGCTAGCTTCACGATTATGGATAATAACCGGTAATTCAAGTTCTGATGCGAGTGCCAGTTGTTGCTCGAAGGCTTTGCGTTGAACATCCTTTGGGCTTTTATCCCAATGATAATCTAACCCGATTTCACCTATAGAAATCACTTTTTCATGAGATGCCCATTCACGGACTTGATTCAAAAGTGTTTCTTCAAAGCCGAGTGTACTGTTGGGATGAAGACCAACTGCAACATAAATTCCGTCATATTGCTCAGATAGCGCGATTGCTTCTTGACACGATTCAAGATCGATAGCAGGGATAATCACACGATTAACCCCTGCTTCTTTAGCACGTTGTAATACGTCGTCTCTGTCGTCGTTGTATTTATGAAAATTGAGATGACAGTGTGTATCGATGAGTTCAAAGTTAGGCATTAGATGACGGACTCAGGGTCTTCTTTGAGTTTTTGTAGGTCAGATTCAACCATCATCGTAATCAATTCCTCGAACGAAACTTGTGGTTCCCAACCGAGTTTACTACCTGCTTTGGATGGATCACCGACGAGTAAATCAACTTCTGCTGGACGCATAAAACGAGGGTCTTGTACGGCATGATTTTGCCAATCGAGATCAACACAACTAAACGCAACTTCAAGCAGACGTTCAACAGAGTGGGTTTCACCTGTTGCCACAACATAATCGTCAGGGGCATCTTGTTGGAGCATCAACCACATGGCGCGCACATAATCACCTGCATAACCCCAATCTCGTTTTGCATCTGTGTTACCGATGCGGATTTCGTTGGCGAGACCGAGTTTGATTTTTGCGGCATGATAGGTCACTTTACGGGTGACAAATTCCATACCACGGCGTGGTGATTCATGATTGAACAAGATACCACTACAGGCAAACATATCATAACTTTCACGATAGTTGATGGTAATCCAATGACCATAAACTTTAGCGACCCCATAGGGGCTACGTGGATAGAATGGCGTGGTTTCCCGTTGTGGAACTTCTTGTACTTTACCGAACATCTCGCTACTCGATGCTTGATAAAAGCGAATCTCTGGATTGACGCTACGAATCGCATCTAATATCCGTGTGACACCTAGCCCCGTGATGTCTCCTGTAAAAACTGGTTGATTCCATGATGTTGGGACAAAACTCTGCGCGGCTAGGTTATAGATTTCATCGGGTTGAATGTCTTTGATAGCGGTAATGAGACTCGATAAGTCACCCATATCACCCTGTATAATGTGAAGTTGATTTTGAATATGTTGGATACGTTCATAGCGAACCGTACTTGTACGGCGTACCATCCCATAAACGTCATAACCTTGCTTTAGAAGGAATTCGGCAAGGTAGGAACCATCCTGCCCTGTAATTCCAGTAATCAGTGCTTTCTTTGCCATAAAATGTGTTCTCCTTAGGTATTTTGGATGCGTTGACGGCAATCGTCTAATACATCTTTGAGTGTTCCTTCAAATGATATAGTGGGTTGCCAACCAGTATCCTGATGTAACTGACTGTAATCCCCTAAAATAACAGGAACATCGACGGGACGTAAACGGGCTTCATCCACCCGTATTTCAATTTCAATGTCAGAATAACTCAACAGCGTATCTAGCAAATATTGGATGCTATAGGCTTTGCCTGATGCAATATTATAAGCTTGACCGGGCTGACCTTGCTCGGTAATGAGCTGATAAGCGCGGACAATATCCCGTACATCCGTAAAATCGCGTTGTGCTTCTATGTTCCCAACATATATAAACGGTTCTTGCTGATTTACCTCAATTTTGGCGATTTGAGTGGCAAACGCAGGGGCGACAAACCGTGTATTTTGACCGGGACCAATATGATTAAAGGCACGCGCGCGCATAATTGGCATTTGATGACTGAGGAAATATTGTAATCCCAGCATATCCTGTGTTACTTTGCTGACGCTATAGGGGTTGGTTGGACGCATCGGTGTATTGAGCGTAATCGGCATCTGAGTTGCATCGACTGCGCCATAAATTTCTGCGGAACTAATAATTAACATCCGTGGACGAATATCGAGTTCGATACAGGCTTGTATTAGATTTAGCTGTGAACGGATATTATTTTCCAATGTTTCCCATGGGTCTTCAAATGAGCGTGGAACAAAGGCTTGTGCGGCGAGATGATAGATATAATCGGGTTGACATTCCACCAGCATATCATGAACCCGTTTATAATCCTTTAAATCGATTGCAAAGGTTTTTGAGATGTATTCATTTGAAGTTTCGGACTCGAATAATTTCGTACCATATATGGTCGCATTAGGGTGTACGGTATGCAGATGTGACGCTAAATGATTGCCTACAAACCCAGTTGCTCCGGTTATTAAAACACGCAAAATATCTTTTCCTATTAGTGACATTGAAGATGTGCCAGCGACATTATAGCCAATCCCACGACATCTTCTAGTCTTAAGGTGTATAAGGGACGATTATAGTGTTAGTTTGTCCTGTCTCTGATACTTCTCGTAAGAAGATATTATATAACGTTTTTAGCTCGATGGGCTGTTCTGCATGGGTAAAAGTGATCGCAACCTCTTCATTGTCTATGATCTGAAGATTATACGTACCAACAGGTAGTGTGTGCATATCTGATGCGGAACGTGGCTCAACTTGACGTATCAGTTGTTCGATACCAATGAATAATGATCGACGATATTTTTCGTCGGCAGTTGGTTGTTCAATATTCGGACTTGGTGCCGAATAACCAACACCAAATGTGGAATCGGGCTCTGCCTCCAATACAATTAAACGCATTGCACTAGATACAGACGAAATAACAACATCGGTATCATCTATGATGAGTGTATCGCCTTGGAATGCTGGTGGAGTATTTTCATCTGCATTGATAAAATCAAAAGCGATTACAGAATACCGTTTTGTAGCCAAAAATTCATCGGTTACCTCGACAGTGGGAAACTCAGAATCCAGCTCATAAAATCCGATGGTATGTTCACCGCTACCGATAACTAGCTCATTAGTGGCTTTCCCAAATTCAATGCCTTCTGCGATGACAGTTCCATCAAGGCGAACAACAAATTGGAGGTCTTCCCACATATTTACAAGACGAATCTTCGTTGGGCGTGATGTCGGTACAGTTGTTGTCACGATTGGCACTTCTTCAAATGCAAAGTCTAGGGTGCCAACTTCTGAAGTGTGTACGATAGGGTTGTCATATCCCCGTCCTGCGAAGACATAAAGATAATTGTTCCCTGCTGATGGTCTAAAGTTGCTGACATCTTCAAGTATGACATCTTGTACGTCATCTAGTTGGTGAATCCATGTAAAATTGACACCTGCGTCAGTATTAATTTCGTAGGTATCACTCAAACGTCCATAACCTAAGGTATGCTCTAATGTGCTATCTGATGACCGCAACAAGATATTGGGGGCAGAATCTAGCGCGTTGACAAATGTAATTCTTGCACGGTTTGTATACGTTGGTTGTTGATTGTTCCGGTAAGTTACAAACCGAAAATTATTCGTTTCTCCGACCAAAACCAAGATAATATCTTCATCTGGATTAGCGATAAATTGAGTCCCGACTATTGGGTCACCCTCATCAGGATTTGTTTCTGATATATATATGCTAATGTCATATGTTCCCGATAAGAGTTGTAGGGATTCGCTAATTTCTGAATAACTCACTCCTGTGGCAAATAGCTCACTATTGAAATAAATATCAACCCGAAAGAGAGCAGGTGCAGCATTGATTAGACGAACCTGTGTAACCCCCGGTGCGTCGCTAGTCAGTATAAGGAGGTCTTGTGTATCAGGACGGCTGAGGCTACCGATTAGAATAAACGTATAATTTCGACGTTCTCGTAAATCCAATTCTGTGTCAATTAATGTACTACCTGCATTCTGAAAAATGAAGTTCGTGAACGTTGCCCGATGTTCTGTTGTTTCTGAAATATGTAGATAGGGTGTGATGGCTGTTTGGGGGGTATCGTCAACCAGCATGACCATATTATCTGCACCTTCCAATGCATTAATCATCAAAAGACGACTTGTATCATTGGATAGTGGCTCATTTGGCTCGTTTAAGGTTGTGACTGTGATTGCTTCCGCAGTGCCAGTAATCATAAAAATCAATGATTGCCCGCCAAAAACAGTTAATTCTTCTTCGTAGAGGGTTACATCCGTGATAAAGCTGGCAGATGGGAGAATGCGGAGTTTATAACGCCCTGCAACGATTCCTTCACGCTCCGTAAAACGACCATAATCGAGATTTGTGCCAATCGCTAAGGCTTCGATATAAACGTCAACAACTCCAAGATCAGGTGACGCATGAACGGTGCGCAAATAAGCTTGGTCCTTTGGGTCGACTGCATCTGTTTGTGGAATAAAGAGTTCGGTTGGTTGGGGTAATGGAACATTGGTTGGTGCAGCTGTTTGTGTTGGCACACTAGTGGGTTCACTGGTAGGTATAGAAATCTGTGTCGGTATTCCATTATCCGGGTTTAGACTGTTACAGCCTACAAGAATAAACGCCATTAATAAGAATATACTCAATATTCGCTTGATCACAATCACACCTCTACTGGTTTAGATGTTTACTCATCCATTATGTGATGCTTTTGAAAGTCTTGCAAGGAAGCAAAAGTCCCACCCGATGAGTAGGACTTCTGATTTGTTGTTTATTTCAGATAAAGCGGCAGATAATACCTTACTGATTAGCTGAGTATCAATTGTCGCTATTGCGTTCTTCACCACTATTGTTGAAGACTTGAAGCTCGCTACGAATTTCGTCTATTTCTACGAATTCGCCATTGAATGACAGGACAAGGTATCGTGAAGCTACCCAACCTTCAACATCTTCAAAGTTAACTTTATACCAATCATTATTGTTGGTAATCCCGTTGATTATCAAGCGTGTTCCTGATGGCACTAAATCAAGTGATTCACCTTCAATACTTGGTGTACGACGTAATTGGAGGCTTGCACCTGCATCAAGGAAAACTTCACCAACAACTGCATCTTCGAGAGGATCAGGAGTTGGAAGCGCTGGACGCTCTGCATTACCACGAATTTCACCACGTTCATCATCAGGTAAGATGACAATCAATGTTTCGTCTTCTTCTTCGATTTCTTCTAGATCAGAGAGTCCACCATTAAGTTGTAACTGAACATATTGGAAACTGACCCAACCCGTAATTGCACCACCATCTGGGGAGAGATATTCAACAAATACCCATTCTTGGTCTTCATCGATACCTAAGAACGACATCACTGTGCCAACTTCAACTCGTGCAAGGACTTCACCATCTGTGCCTTTAGTACGGCGTAGATTTAGTAAGACACCGGGGTTCAGATTGAATACAAGCACACTGACACGATCGATGGCTTCTGAAGGAGGTGTGATAGCAGTGGCAACTGCTTCTCCCGCTTCATTTTGACGGGTAAGTGGAATATCAGCTAACCGTGCTGTTCCACCTTCAAAATCAAAAACTTGCAGATATTGGGCATTAACCCATGCGTTGATTGCACCACCGTCCGGTGTACTGAAGGTGACGAACAACCATGTATCTTCTGGGGCAAGATCCTCATCTTCATCTTCTAATGCTTCGGCTGGGTCTTCATCGCCAAAATCGCTAAGATCAACAGGTTCATCAGCAGGTTCACCTTCAAAGTATTCAGAAGGTCCACGTCGACCAATTACAGTTAAAGCCGAGCCAGATGGTGCAAGACCGAGTGATAAGGCTTCACTGGATGGATATTGACGGAGTTGCAAATTAGCATCAGGATTGAGGTTGATACGAGCTGTAAATGTACCTTCTTCGCTTGTGGTAACAACAGGAGCAGGTGTTGCGGCAACAATAACTTCACCACTGGTATCAGTTGCTGGCTCTTGGCTAACAATTGCCGTTTCAGCGCCGAGTCCACGTAATATACTGGTTTCTGCCGCAAATAATTTTGGTCCTGTAAAGGCATTACCGGGCAGAGCTAGAATGTTATAATAGGAACCACCATAAAACATGCTGGCTGGAATAGCAACTGTGCCACTATCGCCACCAACGGACAATGCTAAACTGAATGATTGGCTACCAGCATCAATATTGGATGAGCTACTTGCAGCATTAAACGCTAGATCAGCTGCGAGGCTAGTACCATCAACTAATGTGAGGTTGTCGATTGTGCTGTCAGGAATCGTGTTAATAACACTTACCAATGCGGAATCAGCACTCAATCCACTCAAGTCATCTTCAAATGCAGATACTATTATATCCGATGGTGAACCAAGTGCAACCACAGTTTGTGCTGTTTGAGCGGTAACATCTAGGGTCAATGATGCAATTTCTGTATCGCCAGCTACTAAGCTTACTTCATGTGAACCGGCGGCAAGTGTAAGATGCTCGGATGGAGATTCAAAAGCAAGTGAAGGAACAATGAGGCTTCCATCAATGATCACATCGACAGGTGAAGCTCCTAAAACAGCGTGGGCGAACCGTACCAAACCACTATCATCACCAGGTGAGGTTGGCGCAGATGCAATCAAAGCTTGTGGAGCATCAGGTGTCCCATAAACAAGTACAATGTTTGTTGTACTTGCAGATAGGGCTAATGATAAATCTGCAATCGACGCACTCGCCTCGCTTCCTGTGGGGACTACAGCAAGTTCATATACATTTGCAGGTACATCAAATGTACCAAAGCTTGCACCATATGTTAGACCTTCAGCGATGGTTGTACCATCAGCGAGGAAGACCACATCTACAACAGGACCACCTTCGATACCGTGTACGATTGAGAAGCGAGTATTGCCGAATGCTAAGGCACGACGGTCATCAGCGACAGGTTCAAAGCGTGGTGCAGTGCTCGAGGATGCAATAAGGCTGGTTGTTGAGCCTGCTTGAACAGTTGCTGTTTGGCTCAAAAGTACATCAGATGATCCTACAGCTGTCGCTGTGATGTCCAATGTTCCAGCAGGTACATTGATATAGACGGACGCGTCACCAAACGATAAGTTTGCAACAGCGAGTTGGCTGTTCACATAGACATCAACAGCAGAACTACCTGGAATTGCATGAACGAAGCGAATGTCTGCATCGTCTTGTGAAAATACTGTGGTTGTTAACGCCAACAACGAAGCGATAACCATTAATAACAACATTAAGTGTCTTTTTAATTTCATTGTTCTCCCATTCCCTTACTTTGATATATCTATATGACTCCTAATTGTATAGCGTAAGGTAGTGATGGACAACTATTTATACCATCTACTACCTACGCCGTATCAATTAAGATTTAAGTGCCATCTTGCCATTGATTGAGATATTCTTCTTGTTGTTCAGTCAAGGTATCAATATTGACACCCATCGCGACCAATTTCAAGCGAGCGATTTCCATATCAACGTCTGCTGGGATGGTATATACTTCGGAGTTCATATTGGCGAGATTGTTAAGAAGATATTCTGCTCCCAAGGCTTGGTTTGCAAAACTCATATCCATTACAGATGCTGGATGTCCTTCTGCTGCTGCAAGGTTAATCAAACGGCCTTCACCAAGAATATAAATCGAACGTCCCTTGACTTTGTATTCTTCGACAAATGGACGTACTAGATTAGGCCCAGAGCTTGCGATTTCTGCCAATCCTTTAAGATTGAGTTCGACATTGAAGTGTCCTGAATTCGCAACAATTGCACCATGTTTCATCTCGGCAAAGTGATGGGTATCAATTACATTGATATCGCCTGTTGCAGAGATGAAGATGTCGCCAACTTTTGCAGCTTCTGCCATTGGCATAACACGATAGCCATCCATAACGGCTTCGAGGGCGCGCATTGGATTAACTTCGGTCACAATAACATTTGCACCCATACCTTCAGCACGAGAGGCAATACCACGACTACACCACCCGTAACCCGCAACAACAATCACACGACCTGCAAGCAAGATATTGGTGGCGCGAATCACACCATCCAATGTACTTTGACCTGTACCGTAACGATTATCGAAAAGGTGTTTGGTGTCACTGTCATTGACAGCGATAACTGGGAATTTTAGTGCGCCATCTTTTGCCATCGCACGAAGACGAATCACACCTGTTGTGGTCTCTTCTGTGCCACCTTTGATGTATTCTAACAATTCTGTACGGTCTTTGTGGATTGTTCCCACAAGATCTGCACCGTCATCCATTGTGATATGGGGTTTATGATCGAGCGCGGCATGAATGTGTTTGTAGTATGTTTCGTTGTCTTCGCCTTTAATAGCATAGACAGGAATTTCGTTATGTGCTACCAGTGAAGCCGCAACATCATCTTGTGTTGATAGTGGGTTGGATGCAGTTAAAACAACATCTGCACCACCAGCTTGCAAGGCTTGCATTAAGTTTGCTGTTTCTGTTGTTACATGCAAACAAGCCGAAATACGAATTCCTGCAAGCGGTTTATCTTTTTTAAAGCGTTCCATAATTTGCTTAAGGACAGGCATTTCTTGCCCCGCCCATTCGATACGATAACGACCTCCAGTTGCTAAATCAAGGTCTTTTACATCATGTTCAATAGTCATTTTTTCTCCTATAAAATCACTTGAATGTGATTCAATGCACAAACGGGCGCATTGTAACATATCATCTTAAATCTGTCGTCACTTGGTATGGGTCACAAACCAATTGCTTACAATTAAGCGAGTAGAATATCTAGTTGACCTTCATCATCGGCATATTCACGGAAACGCTTCACAAAATCATCCACAGTAAAATTATGATTTTGTGTTCCTACAAATTCGAGGGCATACGTTGCGCACAATGCACCAATTTGAGCCGATAAAGATAGGGGCAAACCTTTGATGATTCCTGCTATCAACCCTGCACGATAGGCATCACCTGCGCCTGTTGGGTCTTTAATCTTCTTGGGTGCAAATGCGTCTATTTCAAGAATATCGCCATTGGTATAGATTTTTGAACCGTCTTCACCTTTGGTAATAATCAGGATGTCGATGGTCTTACGTAAATCATCCAGCGAAAGTCCCGTTTTTTCTGAGATGACACTGGCTTCATAAGCATTGACTACCATCAGATATGCGCCTTGCATTCCTTGTTTGAGTTCTTCACCACTCAAACGTGGGACTTGCTGGCTAGGGTCATAAATGAACTTGATATTACGATCACGACATTCTTGTGTGAGGTTCACCATTGCGACAGGGTCGTTAGGCGAGACTATCACCAAGTCAGGTGTATCGCTCATAGCATCAGTTAGCGAGTAATTGCGGGCGAGGTTCATCGCACCACCATAGAAAAATGCCAACTGATTGTTATCGTTATCGGTATTCGCAAAAAATGAAGCTGTAAAGACTTTATCAATCTGAATCACCGTACTACAATCGACACCGTTACTTTCTAGCCACTCTCGATAATCACCGAAGTCACGTCCGACCGTA
>Ga0070729_10006051_pt1 | contig 12124 bp, 9 predicted proteins | sample tdDd472_FD_66725 | JGI IMG/M metagenome (GOLD analysis project Ga0070729, IMG submission 66725) | Marine sediment microbial communities from the Atlantic coast under amendment with organic carbon and nitrate - tdDd47.2 | ecosystem: Environmental > Aquatic > Marine > Coastal > Sediment | place...
CGAGCTGACTTGACCAAATCATACTTCGGGGGCGCTGATGTCACTGTTGCCGATTTTTCCGGTGCAACCATGGTACACGCCATATTTGCCAAGGCCATCTGCCGCGGAACCAATTTCACCGGAGCACAGTTGCAGCACTCGGATTTTTCCCACGCGGATCTGACCCAGGCGAATTTCAGACGGGCATCCCTGTTCCGGGCCTCGTTGCACAGGATTATCGATAAGGAAACCCACTGGGACGGGGCCAATTTGATGGCGCTCAAGGGTACTGACAAGGAACTTGAAGAGGCGGAAAACTGGATACCCACGTCATAGAGTATTTTCCGTTCAAGGAGGAATCATGGACAATCTGGCAAGAAAACACGAATCGGGAAGACCGGAAATGGAATATGGCACTGTTGTCTCGGCAGGTGCGCCGATGACCGTAGCCGTGCCGTTTGGAGAAGTGGAAGCCGTGCGTGCCATAGGCTGTCTTGTCCGTCCTGAAGAGGGAGATACCGTGCTGCTCAGTCTGGACGCAACAGGCGGGGCATGGATTCTGTCCGTGCTGGCCCGTGACTCAGGAGTTTCGCTTGCCATGGAACTTGAAGGAGACTCGGTGTTGCGCGTGAAAAACGGCGGTTTGACTGTGGCTTCGGATACGGAACTTTCCTGCATTACAGGCAAGGCCGTACTTCATGCCGATGACGCGGAGATGGCGGTAAGGCGTATGTCGCTCACGGCACAATTGTTTTCCAGCCAGGTGGAACGGGTTAAGGCCGTGGCCGGGGTTGTGGATGATGTCAGCCGCGAGTACACTCGTCGCGTGATTAATTATTTTCGCTTCACCAAGGAACACGAGGATTGTCAGGCCGAATCCCGCAGGCAGCTCGTGGAGGAAACCATGACCATACACAGCAAGAATACGGTCATCGTGTCCGAGGAAGATGTCAAGATTGACGGCGAACTCATTCATATGGGCTAGGAGGTCATCATGTTTTCATTGACCATGGGAGCTGGAGTGCAAATGGGTTTTCCGGACGTCTGCCTGACCCCGGCAGGCCCTGTGCCGGTACCTATCCCGTATCCCAACACTTCAGAAACCGCGACCACGGCCCCGGCGGCATACAATATACTCACCGACTGTATGCCCACTCTCAACCAGCTTTCCTTCGGGCTGGTCAGTGAGGGCGACGAGCCCGGCGTTGAGATGGGAGTGGTGTCGCATCTCGAATCGGGCCAGACCGAATATATTGTTGGCTGCATCACTATTTTTGCCGACGGCTTGCCCGTGCAGAGGTTGACCAGCGTCACTGGTCAAAACTGCGCGGCTGTACTACCTAATGCTCCGGGTATGGCCGTTGTGCCAAGTCAGTTTACTGTTTTAACACTCGGTTAACCAAGAGGAAATCATGGCGAAAAGCGTTTTTATAAGCATTCTGGAAAAGGATGAAGTCAAGGGCAAAGGGCTCTTTCAGACCGTGACCCGTTATGGGCTTTCGGTGAATGGGCACTTCTGGTCAGACAATCTGGAAAAGATGGAATGGGCCGGTCCCATCCCCGAAATGGAAAAGTCCGACGTCGGCGTCTGGCTGATCAAAGGGAGCAAGGCGAGCTATGAGAATCCGGAGATTCGTTTCGGGCTTTCTCTTCTGGCTGCTGCTGTTCAGGCGAGACGGGGCCACGGTTTCCCGATCCTGTGCATCTGCGATGACGGTGATCTGGATGTGGATACCTTGCCTACACCTCTGGGAAGTGCGGAGGTAGTGGACGAGGCCAAGCTGGGTGCAAAGCTGGCGGCCAAGGCGAATATGCCGATCAAGAAGATCGATCCGGAATACCGTTTTGATCTCTATCCTCTGCCAAGTCTGGGCTTGTGGGTTGAAATCGGCCCAGCTCCCGGCAATTCGTGGAAGGGCGCGCTGTTAGGTGTATCCGGCGGCGAAATAGTGGCTCACGGCGCAGGACCTTCTGGGCAGTTGCCAGACAAGTGCGTGCTCAATTACCCCATGGAAGGCCTCAAGCTTGAACTGGGTGGCAATGAATATGTCGGCTGGGCTGTTAAAAATGAACTGAGCGAAAACGATTCGTATTTCGTGAAAGTCACAGGTACTCCGGACAACATCCTGCTCGGTGAATTCTCTGAAGGAGACGACGCGGAACTCTTTTTCATGTCGCTCAAGTAGATTGGGAAACAAAAAAGCCCCGTTCCAAAACTTGGAACGGGGCTTTTTTTGTGGCTTTCTACCAGCCGAATCCGAAAGTAAACTTTTGACCGCCTGACAGGATTTCCGGGGCGGGCGTCAATGTGATTTCAAGGGGTGTCATGCCTTCCTGGTCATCATGAGCCTTGACCTCCAGGTCATCGGGTGCAGGTAGTCCAAGGGCTTGAATAAACAGTGATATCGCCTTGTTCAGGTCGGTTTCGATGTCCTGGATTTCGTCGTGTCGTGTTATGGCCATGCGGATGAGGAATCCGGTCAGTTGAGACAGGAAAAGTCGGAATTTCATGGGGCCGCCGTCCATGGTTACCGAGCCAGTGACGAAGATCTGATCCCTGCTTGGTGCGCCAGCCAGCGGCAGGATTCCTGCCTGCTTGAAGTCGGCCAACCGCTCGGTGTCGAGCATGATTTCAAGAGGTGAAGGTGTCTGGCCATCGGTGAGCGGCATTTCCTCGAGGCGGATCGTTCCCCGGTCTGAAAATCGGGTGGGGCGGCCGTGTGTGGCTACACTTTTGACACACAGTGCTCCGAGTCCCCAGGCTGCGCTCGCCCACAGCGGTTCGGCTTCGGAAAAGCCCTGTCCGCCGAAGCCTGGCTCAGGTCGGTGCATGGGGCGGGCCATGACGCCGCTGATGCACGGAACTATCCAGCCTGCACCGGATCGCTCGATCAGAGTCTTCCATCGTCCGTATTCCGGACCTTCCAATTGGCTGGGAATGAACCTGACCGAACTTAGATCATCCCAATTGGAAATCCCAAGAAAAGTTGGTCCCATGGGGACGGCAACCGGGGTCAGCAGGGCTTCGGCGAAGTCCATGATTCGTTCAAGTACGGACATATCCCGTGCGCTGTTGGAAAGTTGCATATCCACCAGAACGAAGTCCGGCGGAGTGCTCGCAAGCTCGGTCTCAAGCATGTCGAAAACAGGGAGGCAGTCCCCTTGTGGCAATGGAACAACCGTCAGTTGAACGGTCGGCTCGGTGCCGGAGGGGGCCTGTCGCGCCAGAAGTTCAGCCCCACGCCAGGCGGCTTCCATGCGTCGGAAATTGCTATCGGCAAAGATCGATTGCAGCAGCCTGCCCGTGATAGTGTCGATCTGGCCTCCTACATTACCGGAACTGATTGTTGTTCCATTATCATCGGAATCCGTGTCCACCATGGATAAGATGTCGTCAAGTGCGCTGGCTTTGGCTGCTGGTTTTTTTGCAGCAGACGGGCTGGGAATGGTGATCAACTGGGCTACCCGTGGGAATTTTGCTGGAAGGTCGGTCGGTGCGCCACCGCCAGTGACATACGCCTTGGCGTCGCGGAGTTCTTTGAGAAACGGTGCGCCTTTGGTAATGTTTTTGGGACGAAAATCAGCCATGCGCTTGATAGTGACGGTTACTGTTCCATCTGGGCAGAGTGTTTTGTCCACGGGAATGTCGAGGACCGGGGAAAGCTCTGCCAGGGCATCGTCCAATGATAGGGAATCAACAGTCAAAACAGGGGGGCTATCCGTGTCCAAAGCCGGAGAAAACGGGGCAAAGGCGAGGACGGAAAATGGTGGCGTTTCGATGCGCATGGGGGCTCCTTGAACAGCCTGTTGTGACAATACACAAAAAGCCTGCTGATGTAGTTGCTTTCGATAGCTTAACGGAAAACCGTAGATATTGGAAATTAGACGACTTGAAATGGCTGGAGAATTAGCGTGAGGCATCGACATTGATTGATTTTTTGTGTAGAAATTTTTAATTCGGTATTGTCACCGGAGTCAGGTTTTGAGTAGAACTCGTTCGGAGGGGTGTTGGTGTACTGTAAGTATTTGATACTACTGTTATTTATTCCGTTGTTTGTCGCTGCCGGGTGTGGCGGTGGGCAACCGAAGCCGAAAAATCCCACCACGGTGACATCGCCTGCGGCGAGTCCTGCAGAAATTAAATGGACTTATCAGATCAATGCCATCAGCTTTAAGGTGGCAGCAGATAAGCAGTTGAACGAGTACAACGGATCGCCGCACGCCTTGCTTTTGTGCGTCTATCAGTTGTCTGACAAGAATAAATTCATTGAGATGGCCGGTACGTCCACCGGACTGACAACGCTCTATGATTGCAAGAGCTTCGACAAAACGGTGACCCACGTGGAGCGTTCGTTTATGCAGCCCGATCAGAACGCCACTTTGTCATTTGATCGAGCCGAGGGCACCAAGTTCGTGGGCGTGGCCGCAGGCTATTATGATCTTCAGGGTGGCGGCGCGACCAGGACGTGGCAGATTCCCATGGATACAACGGATACAGGTATGCTTTGGTGGTCGGACACGACATATGCTCCGGCGAAACTGGATGCGATGCTGATTCTCGGCCCGCATGAGATACAGAAGGTAGGGGAATAAAGCGTGCACGCTGACAAACCACTTTTTTGGCATCAGGGACTGTTTCTTCAACCTCAGCACTTTCAGCTGGCCGATCTTCATCAGTTGCATCGGTTGAAGGCCATCCGGGAGTTCGGACAACCGCACTTCTGGGGCATTACCAGGCTCGACATCCGCAAGGGTGCGCTCGAGCGTCGCAATTTTGAGGTCCGTGACATCGAAATCCTGTTTGACGATGGCAACCTGATCTCTTTTCCCAGCAACGCCACTTTGTCCCCGCGCTCTTTTGACAAGCATTGGGAAGATGGCGAAAAACCGTTCATGGTCTACTTGGGCTTGCGCAAATGGAATCATGAAGGCGGTAATGTCTCGCTGGTTGACGGTGACGCGGCATCAACAGCCAATACGATGTTCGTGGCTTCTCCCGACCCTGAAGAGACCCCGGATTTCCTGGGCGGCGGGCCGGTTGCTCAGGTTAAACCCATGCGCTACGTGCTTCGTCTTTTCTGGGAAACCGAGCTGGAAGATCTTGGCGCGTATAATCTCATCCCCCTGGCTAAATTGGTGCTGGATGGTGAGCAGGTTCGTGTCGGACGGAGCTTCATCCCTCCGTGCCTGACCATGACCGCCTCGGATGAACTTTCAAATATTTTTAGAGACATCAGCGATCAGGTGGCATCACGCTGCCGTCGTCTGGAGGAGTACAAGAATCCGGGCGGGCTCGGTGACGGCGATCTGGATTTCACATCCACGGTGTTTCTGCTTGCCCTCAGGACTCTCAATCGCTACGCCCCGGCCCTAAAGCATCTGGCTGATGCACCGCACACTCATCCATGGCAGGCGTTTGGTCTGCTGCGTCAGGTTGTCGGCGAACTGTCGTCGTTCTCCCGTGACGTTTCGGCCCTGGGTGAGGGGATGCGAGGCGAGAAACTATTGCCTGATTATGATCATGAGAACGTCGCTCCTTGTTTTCAGGCGGCTCGTGCCATCATCACGCGTATTCTAGACAGCCTCACTGCCGGCCCCGAGTTCATGAGCCAGTTCCTCTACGACGACCCGTTCTACACCGCCGAGATGCCTGCCCGCGCCTTTGGCCCGGGCAACTCCTTCTGGCTGCTTGTGCGGACAGATGATCCGGATCAGTCCCTTGAGGAGATTACGAAGATGGCCAAGCTCTCGGCTACCACGGGCATGAGCGCACTCCTGGCCAGGGCTGTTCACGGTATCGGTCTGACATATCAGGAGGACCCGCCGCCCGGCCTGCCGCGCACCAAGGGCGCACTCTGTTTCCGTATCGATACGCAGTCGCCCATGTGGCAAGACGTTGAAGCTTCGCACAGCATTTCGCTGTACTGGGATTCCGCCCCCAAAGAGATGGCGGCCTACATTGCAGCTCTGAGAGGATAGCGTTTCATGCATTTGTCGGATTGCTTTCTCGAACTCTTTACCTTCATCCGCTACGTGACCGATTCTTCGGAAATGGTTGATGCGGACTACGCCACTGTGCGCGGAGATGTTTCTCTGCTCACCGATCGGCTGGAGGCGAGAGCGAAGAAAGACGGGGTTTCCCCGGACCAGTTCGACAAGGCGCGATTCGCTGTATTCGCCTGGGCGGATGAAGCAATCTTGTGTTCGCCCTGGCCCGGTTCGCGTGAGTGGCTCAAGCGTCCACTGCAACGCGAGTTCTACGGCACGGCCAACGCCGGTGAGGAATTTTTTGAACGGCTGGATCGTTTGCTCGGCGACAGGTCTCAGGACAGTGACGAGAATGTCCTGTCCGAGTTCGCCAAGGAATCAGACCTCGAAGTTCCTGCTGATCCGGGGAATGATGAGGTTCTTGAGGTTTACACGCTGTGTCTCGCTCTTGGGTACACAGGCATGTATTTCAACGAATCCGACCGGGGAAATCTCGACAGGCTTCGTCATAATTGCATCACCCGTATTGTGGGCAAGCAGGGTGCGGCCGGACTGTCCGCCTTTCCGCAGTCCTACGGGAGTGGCAAGGGTGCCGGGCGCAAGCACGGCTATGGCCGGGTCTTTGATCCATTGTCCATTCTTTTTGTTTTGTTGCCTCTGTTGGTGGTGGCTGGTGTTTTTTTCGCCTACCGGGGATTGCTCGTATACAGCTTGAGCCTCTGGTTTGGGTAAGCTTATGACTCCGTTTAAACTCATAGATCGAAGAAGCAACCGACACTACGCATGAAGAAATTTTTAATCGCCGCCCTCAAGATTATCCTGCTTATCCTGCTGTTCGTGGCAGCGGCTGTAGGGTCTTATGCTCTTGTGATGTACAAGGGGTGGCCCTGGTGGGCGGGTGCCAGTCTGTTCGGCGGCCTAATCGGGCTGGTGGCAGCGGCATTATTCATTCGCAAGTGGATGCTGCGCAGACGGGAAAAGAAATTCGTCAAGAGGATCATTGATCATGACGCTTCTTCCATTGCAGCAGCTCCAGCCCATGAGAGGCACCGTCTTCAGGAGTTGCAGGACCGGTGGAGTGAGGCCGTTCAACTTTTGCGTACGTCTGAGTTGCGTAAGCGCGGCAACCCGCTGTATGTCCTGCCCTGGTACATGGTGTTCGGCGAATCCGATTCCGGCAAGACCACGGCAGTAACCAGCAGCAGACTGACTTCCATCCTGACCGATGTTGGACCCATGCCGGGTGTATCGGCCACCAAGAACTGTGACTGGTGGTTCTTCGAGGAGGCGATAATCCTCGACACCGCTGGTCGCTACGCTATTCCTCTTGATGAGTCGCGAGACAAGGAAGAGTGGGAAAGATTTCTTACGCTGCTGGTCAAATACAGGAAGAAAGAACCTCTCAACGGCCTTATCGTCACGGTCCCGGCAGACCGTCTTCTGGCGGGAGATGATGATGAGCTGACCGAGTACGGACAAAGTATCAGGCGGCGTGTGGACGAGCTCATGCGTGTCCTGGGTGCTCGCTTCCCTGTGTATGTTCTGGTTACCAAGATGGACCTTGTTTTCGGTCTGAGTGGCCTGACTGAGGTGCTTCCTGAGTACGCACGCTCCCAGGCCATGGGATTGGTCAACGAGGCCATGATGTCCGATCCTGAGGAGTTTGTGGACAAGGCTGTCCTCAGTGTAACGGACCGTCTGCGCGAACTCAGGCTTATCTTGCTTGATCGGGCGAGCAGTTTTGACCCCGCCTTTCTGCTTTTCTCCGATGAATTGGAGCGACTGCGTCCTCGGCTCAAGTCCTTTGCCGTGGGTGCCTTCGAGGATAATCCCTATCAGGAATCGCCGCTTTTCCGGGGTATGTTCTTTTCGAGCGGAGAGCAGACCGGTGAATTTTCGTCCGAGTTCCTGAGCGGTGTCGAGTCGCTCAATAACATCGAAAAGCGTTTGCCTGGCACCTCACGCGGTATCTTCCTGCATGACTTTTTCTCCAAGGTCCTTCCCCGTGACCGCAACCTGTTTACGCCCATACTGGAATTTCTCAAGTGGAAGCTGTTGACCCGAAACCTGGGCATGGCAGCCTGGCTGTTGGCCCTGTTCTTTGTCTGCGGCATGATGAGTCTGTCCTACCTGGGCAACCTGCGCGCTATGGATCAGTTGTTCGCGGACTTTCCAAAGAAACCGGAGTTTTCACAAGAACTTGACCTGAAGATTGTGGAACTGGCTTCTTTTAGAGAACACATCCTGGCATTGGAAAAAGCGAACACCAACTGGTGGATACCTCGGATGGGGCTGGATGTGAGCCTGGATGGACAGGACAATATCGAGGACTTTTATTGTTGGAAGTTCAGGACCATCTTTCTGGAACCAGTTGATAAAGACCTGAACAAGGCCATCAGCAAGTTGAACGCAAAATCGCCAGAAGAACTCACCAGTGAGTTTGTTCAGTTATTGGTCTGGCGGATAGACATGATAGAAAATCGCTTGGCTGGCGGGGATCTGAATTCTTTGGAAAATCTCCAGGTGCCCAGTGGTCATGTCCTGGCCGAGGTGGCCCCTGGATTCAGTCCGGATATGATGGAATACGTCAGGCAGTTGTATGCATCCTATCTACTCTGGTCAGACAAAGTAGAACCCTTGGAAGAAGAATTGCTTCTGCTCAAAGCACGTCTTGGAAAGGTGCTCGGGTTAAAGGGGGCGGATTTCAAGTGGCTGGTCGACTGGGCCAATGGCAACCCGGCTCTGCCCGAGGTTACCCTTCGTAATTTCTGGGGTGGCCCGCTCGTACCTCTGGGGCATGATGTTTATATACGCCCAGCCTATACCCAGGCTGGACGGAAGATGCTTGAAGTCTTTCTGGCTGAATTGAAAAGCGCCATGCAGGATGCCGGAGAGTTCGACAAGCATGAGAAGAAGTTCTGGAATTGGTATGCGACGCAATATTATAATGAATGGTTCGAGTTCTCCAGTCGCTTCATCGAAGGTGAAGGGCAGCTCCTGACCAAGAGCGATTACCGTAAGATGGCGGTCCGTATGGCGACCGAAGATAACCCGTACTTCAATCTGCTCGTGCGGATGAATAACGAATTTACTCCACTTAAGGATATTATGCCTCAGCCCGGTTGGGTGCAGCAGGTAGCCCATTTTAACGTCGTGCTGGCTCAGTACAAGGCGAGTCAGGCCGAAGGCGTGGAAGAGGCCTCGGAAAAGGCCAAGGCCTCTTTGAGGAAGGTCGTCGCGGATATGGGCGGAAAGCTGGCGGAAGATATCGGGCGACATATCAAGGCCGCCAAGAAGCTGGATGCATACGTTAGTGTGCTAAATGATATCGCAGCATATACCGCAAATCAGGAAGATGCGTTCAAAAGCGCTTCGGCCCTGTATCCTGGCAGTACGGGAGCTGGCGGAGCCGCTGCTGGTACTGCGGCAGGCAAAGGCGGCGGCAAGAGCCCCATCGTTGCAGCCACCCAGGCCATATCCAATCTCAAAGTGATCATGAGCATAAAGGGGCATGGAGACGGGGTGTTCTGGGATATTGTATCTGGTCCCCTGGACTACATAATTTATGTCATTACGCTGGAAGCGTCATGCGAACTTCAGAAATTATGGGAAGGGCAGGTGCTGGCCGAGATTGCCCACGTGCCCAGCAATAAATTGCGCGAAAAACTATTTGGCAAATCCGGCGTGGTCGATAAATTTACCAGTGGCTCGGCTAAGCCGTTCCTGAGCCGCGATGCCAAAGGATGGCACGGCAGAACTTGGTTCGGTATCCCGTTCCCGTTCATGGAAGAACTCTATCCCTTCCTCAACGAAGGCGCACGCGGCAGCCAGGAAATCCAGGCCGAGTACAAGGTCACCCTGTCTACCATCCCAACTACGGTAAACCAGGGAGCCAAGGAAGAGCCTTATGCCACCTTGCTTGAACTTGAATGCGGCAGCAAACCCCAGGTTCTTGCCAATTTCAATTATGCCGAAGAAGAAGTTTTCGATTGGAAGCCGGAGGAGTGCGGAACCACTACTTTGTCAATTCAGTTCCCCGGACTGGAGTTGTCCCGGGTATACGAGGGCAAACTCGGGTTCGCCAAGTTTCTGAAGGAATTCAGGCAGGGCACCGTAACCTATACGCCCAAGGATTTCCCTGACCAGAAGAAGGGTCTCGAGGGGCTTGGCATAAAGAGCATTCAGGTCGGCTACGCTTTCAAGGGCGCTGGTCCGGTTATCGAGATACTGAGCATTAAACCAATCAATGTCCCTGAGAACATCACGGAATGTTGGCAGCGGTAAGCTGTATGGAAACGGGAGTTACGACTTGCTGAAGATTTTCTACCGGAGATTTTACATTCTGCTCTTCCTGGTCTGGCTTGTTGCCACGGCAGGGCTCTTTGTGCTTTCCGTATGGGGAGACTTTGGCACGTTCGTCACCGACTTTAAAGAGATTGTCCGGGTTGGGGGCGAGGAGGATGAACTCGTTCTTGCCACTAAGGACACAGTTGCCCAGGCGACCGACAAGGCCTTGCACAAGGCCCAGGTGGCCAGAGATGTCGTACGCAAGAAAGTCTCCGGCGAGGTTCATGCCGTCGAAGAAGCTGTTGAAGAGGGCGTGGAGAAAGTTTTCAAGGTCAAGGTTCATGTCTCTGGCGACGATCAGGTGGAAAAGATCGTGGAGCACAAAGCTCAATCCATCCTCAAGCAGGCCCGGCAACACAAGGGGGCAGGGAAACTCGCTGCGATATCCTTCACTGAGAAGGGCGACCAACTGGTTGCTCACCTCAAAACTTCCAAGAGCGTCGGGAAAGTTACCCGGTTTTGGCTGGATAACCCGACACGCCTTGTAGTTGATTTGCGTGGCGACTGGAAAAACGCCACATCCCGTGTAAGCCGTTTTGCGGATAGCTTCATGTACAGGGTCATTATCGGTATGCATCCGGACAGGCTGCGAGTGGTCTTCAAATTCGAAGACTCCAAGGCTCCTGCGGGCGAACTCCCCGAACTGATATACACCGACGACGGTCTTGATATTGTAGTGGAAAATCCCGCGAAATGATTCGACCCCTGGCTGTGTCAGGGGTGAGGAATATGAGGCATTAGAGAGAATCTCTTTGAGATCAGCTCGTTGTTACTGAGTAGTTTATTCGGTCTCGACTTTGAAAGGCAGGGATATTGAGAACTTGCTCCCTTGTCCAACCTGACTTTCTACCCAAATCTTACCATTCATTTTTTCAACCAGATATTTGGAGATGGTCAGGCCGATCCCTGTCCCGCTCAATCGTTTGGTCATGACTTCCTCTCCGATTTCAAAGCTGTCGAAGATTGTTTCCTGCTTGTCCTCTGGGATGCCCACTCCTGAGTCGGTGACGATGAAGCGGAGCATGACCATACCCTTGTCCAGTCCGGCATATTGTTCTGGGTCAATACCTACGGTGAGGGTCACCTTCCCTTCGTCCGTATACCTGCATGCGTTGAGAAGGACGTTGTTCAATGTCTGCACGGTTTCAGCAGGCGCGCCGTAGACTTTAGTGGGAATGCCTTCTTGCATGGAGAACTGGAAGTCGAGACTCTTTTTCTTGGCATATGCCCTGAATATGGCAGCCTGTTGGGACAAGGCCCTTTCGAGATCAAAGGTGCGGAAGTCGATATTCACTGCGTCTGATTCGAGCATGGTGAGATCGAGAAGTTGGTTGAAGAGCGAGGTCAGTTGCTCGGCCCCGTCATGTATCGGTTTAATCAATTCGAGCCGTTCCTGATTCTCGTCAATCTCAAGCAGGAGGCTGCTCAGCCCCATCACATGGTTGAGTGGAGTGCGCAGCTCATGGCTGACGTTTGCCAGGAATGCGGATTTGGCTTTGCTGGCTTCTTCCGCTTTCTTTTTGCTTTCGGCCAGTTGCTTGGTCCTTTTCTGGACCTGTTCTTCAAGAGTTCGGTTTTGATCGTAGAGAGCAATATGCGTTTTCACTCTGGCCAGGACAATGGCCGGACTGACCGGTTTGGTGAGATAATCCACGGCTCCGTATTCAAGCCCTTTGGCCTCGTCTTCGATCTGGGCCTTTGCAGTGATAAAGATCACGGGGACTGCTTTTGTCCTCTCGTCGCTCTTGAGTCGCTTGCAGACTTCGTATCCATCCATATCGGGCATCATGATGTCGAGCAGGATGATGTC
>Ga0070729_10006052_pt1 | contig 12121 bp, 13 predicted proteins | sample tdDd472_FD_66725 | JGI IMG/M metagenome (GOLD analysis project Ga0070729, IMG submission 66725) | Marine sediment microbial communities from the Atlantic coast under amendment with organic carbon and nitrate - tdDd47.2 | ecosystem: Environmental > Aquatic > Marine > Coastal > Sediment | place...
AGATGCGCGAATATCTGCTGCTCGGTCAGCTGGAGAAGGACGTGACGGAGGAGGCACTGCGCGCCGCTTACGCCCGCTTCCTGGTCGACAATCCGGCGGACCAGGAGATCCGTGCCCGCCACATCCTGCTGAAGACCGAGGATGAGGCAAAGGCCGTGATCGCAGAACTGCAGGGCGGTGCCGACTTTGCCGAGCTCGCCAAGGCGAAGTCACAGGGACCGTCCGCACCCACCGGTGGCGATCTGGGCTTCTTCACGGCGGACAAGATGGTGAAGCCTTTCTCCGACGCCGCATACACGATGGCGGAGCAGGAGATCAGCGCCGAGCCCGTGCAGACCCGCTTCGGCTGGCACGTGATCAAGGTGGAGGAACGCCGCGACCAGCCGCGCCCGACGTTCGAGGAAAAGCGTCAGGAACTGGAGCAGGAAATGACCGGTGAAATGATCGGCAACATCATCGCCGACCTGCGCAAGGACGCGAAGATCGAGGAACTGAACCTTGACGGCTCCCCCCTGACCGAACCCGGCCAGCCCGCCGCGCCGAAGGAATAATCCTGATTGCAGCCCCGGACCTGACGCCGGCACACACCGTCGGTGCCGGGCCGGGGCTGAAGCGTTTCAGGATGCGGTCGCGGAGCGGATCTGTCATCCGGTTCTCAGCGCGATCATCCGATGTCAAGATACAGAATCTGATGTCCAGCGTAGTATCCGAGCAAAGCCGCCACCGAAAACAGCATGAAAGAGTAGATGAGCGCCAAGGCTGGTGCCACAAGCCATTGCGGCAGTACCCGACCGATGAATCTGGACCAGGGTGTCATGGGGATATGTACTCGGTCAGGCGGGAAAGGACTGGGTGTGTGGCACTCAACCAAAGGGCGGCAAAGGCCATTCCAACAGCAGGTACAAGACTCGCCGGCAGATTGCTGGGCGGCATCCGGAAGGCAAGCTGGGTGATGGTGATACCCAATCCCTGCCACAAACCCCAACCCAGCCAGTACAAAGAACTCTCGTGCCAGAGACCCATGGCCAGCATGGCCGCGAGTACCCCGAGATAGGCCGATCTGGTTGCAGCGGATACAGGTCGGAAGACGTAGTCGCGACAAAAGGCGGTCAGTGTCATGTGCCAGCGACTCCAGAATTCGACCAGGTTCCTGGCGCGCCACGGGGCGTTGAAATTCTCCTCGATCCTTAGCCCCGTCATCAGCGACAGTCCAATCGCCAGTGAACTGAACCCAGCGAATGTGAGATAGAGGCTGACCCAGTCGATCGCTCCAGCAATCCAGTCGCCCAGGAACATGGGGAGCGGCTCGAGCAGTGAGCGGCTCTCTCTCTCAATGCGGGTCATCAGCCAGGTCCCGAGAACAACCGCCTGAAACGCTCCCCACAACGCACGTTCGGCGCCTGAGAAGAGTTCCGCAGTATTCTTCCGGCGACGTGAGAGTTCGCGCTGAAAGTTCTGGAATCGATGGATTGGACCGACCGCCAGTACAGGCATGAACAACTGATATCGCATGTAGTCCGTCAAGCTGGGCCGGGTCAGAATCCCCATCCACCAGTCAGACAGGACATGGATATGACGCAGGGTGAAATAGGCTGTTCCGATCCAAAGGTATCCGGGAAGGTCACGAAACCAGACGAGCGCCGCAATATGCAGAATCACAGTCAGGCCGAAAAAGGCACCCTTGCGACCGGACCTGTCACCCAGTTGCATCGACCAGATTGAAAAGAGGGAACCAGTCAGCAGCCAGATGGCACTTTTCACTGAAAGGATACACAGGCAGAAAAAGGTCAACACTGATATTGCAGACTGGACGTGCCGAATGGGCAATGCCCAATAGGTGAGCACGCACAGTAATGCTCCTGCGAGCAGTACGATGAATTCAGCGTTGGCTGGCACTTTGCCGCCAGTAACGTCGCAGTTCTGCCATGAATCTGGCTTGTCCGGAGAGGTTCAAGTGTGCCACTTCATCGGCAAACAGCGCGTCGGGCCACGCGGCACTGACCAGCATCGCAGTGGCATCTGGTGGCATCACGTGAGTTCTCAGGTAACGATGCAGGGGCATCTCCAGTTCTCGCGCGATTTCCTGTTGCCGTTGCCGATGCCGGGGCGGTTCAAAGAAGACCACATCGATATTCTGCCTCGCCGCGACTTCCATCAGTGAGGCAAGGGCTTCTGTGTACTCACTGCCCGAAGGTCGGAGCGCCGTGTTCCTTTGCCACCGCATGACGCCATCCCAGCTGCCTCGGAATTCGGGATAATCGACGGCAGTCCTGTTGCCGTCCACTGCCAGCGAGATCGCCTCGCGGAGGTGTTCGGTGAAATCGTCAGACCAATCACCAAGTGCTGCAACCCAGCCTGGCAGATAATCCGAGCGGATCACACGCCGCGGATAAGAATAGGCAAAGGCATTGAGTTCAATCAATATGACCCTGGCACCGTCATCGATGGCCTTTCGGCTCAGGGCCATTGTTTCAGGAGCAGATATGGCCGGGACAAACCAGACAACATGCCGCCGGTTGTCGCCCAGCAACCCCTCCTGCACCTGACCTTGCTGTATCGCGGCAGCACTGAGTGATGACCCGATCACCACGATCGGAGTTTCGGCCTCGAGAGTGTGCAACTCCGTAACGGGCTGCCAGTTCCAGATCATCATGATCGATCCGACTGTCAGCATGAGCACGACAGCCCATACTGATGCGAAGTTGCGTGGCGTCACCGTTGGGCTTCCTCAACAGTCCTGATCAGGCTGCCGATGTCGCGGATCGCCGCGATCTGTGAGGTCGCGATTCTGACGTTCAGGGCGTCTTCGACTGCCAGGATCAGGTTGAGATGCGTGAAGCTGTCCCATCCTTCAAGGCTTTTGGGTGAGGATGCATAGGTCAGCGACGTCTTGTTGACCTGGAAAACACCGCTGGCGATCTCGATGATCCTTTCGTCCATACCGCTATGGTCAATGGTGGCGATCTTCGGTTCCTGAACCCGTTTCGTCAGGCCGGTACCCAAAGCATGTCGGTCGACCTTTCCGGACTGCGTGTGAGGCATCGTTTCGACCGGAATGATCCGCTTTGGCATCTTCAGCGGTTCCAGATACCCACGGCAATGCGCGGTCAGCGAGGCCTCGCTGACCGGAACGTTCAGAACGACTGCGGACACCGCGATCTGCTCGAATTCCGGGTCAGACAGCCCAACTGTAACAGCTTCCAGCACCGCCGGATGACGGAGCAACGCTTCGTCCACTTCGTCAGGCAGGATGGCCATTCCACCCTGATTGATGACGCTTTTCAAACGGCCCAGAAAATCGAAGGATCCGTCCGCCCGCCGACGAACCAGATCTCCCGTGCGCATCCATCCGTCTTGTAAATGGGTCTTGCGGGTTCTTTCAGGGTTCCGCCAATAGCCCGCGCAGATATTGGCACCCCTCAGCTGCAACTCGCCTTCATCCGCCTCGGTATCCCCGAGAGGTTGACCATTGCTGTTGCCCAGCCGCGCTTCGCAATCCACGGGCCGACCAATCGATCCCCAGGCACCGAATGCTGCCCCTTTGCCGGCATAGAGGGCGTTGGCGACCGTCTCGGTCATCCCGTAAACGTTCCAGACGTTCGTGCCGAATCCGGTTTCAAATGCTTTCCAGACTGGTTCTGGCAGGATTCCGCCCGTGGAAATTACGCCTCTGAACCCTGCTGAATCGAAATAGTCCCGATGCTCCGCCAGGCGCTCGATCAGGGTCAGCATTGTGGGATTGCCGATCAAATGAGTTGCGCCGCTGGATCTGATGAAATTCAGCCAGGGTTCCATATCGGAAATCTGGAACGGGCCCGGACGAACCATCACCGCACCACTCCAGACGGCCAACAGTGGGCCTTGAACCAGCCCGTCTGTATGGGCCAGGGGCGTGGCATTGAAGATGCGGCTCTGCGCATCATACTCGAAAAGGCGACATAACGTGTCCAGATGGCTGAACAGATTGCCATAGGTGATCTGCACGCCATTGGGTCGGTCCGTGGTCCCCGAAGTAAAGAGGATATAGGCCAGTTGATCCGACGCGTGGTCAGGACATTGCGGTGCCCGAACCCGGTTTGCGGGGGCCTTGCGACGAAACAGTTTCCTGATCGTGCCGGCTTGCACACCACCGCCGATGGTGGCGTTGAGAACATGCCTGGGGCAGTCATGACCACAGTCCACCGCATCGTCGGAAATCAGCAGGCTGGCTTCGGTGGACCTGGCAACGGCTTCGATACGGGCGAGGCGACTTTCCGGGGAAAGCATCACGGGCACAAGACCATCGAGCAAAGCTGCAAGAAAGCTGGCGCTGGCCGTGAAGTCGTCCTTCACAATGATGAGTACGCGGTCCCCGAATGTCAGACCGTGCCCGTCGAAGATACCGCAACAGGTCTCGATCATGGATCTCAACTGACGATAGGACCTTGATCCGTCCCGGATGGCCAGGAAGTCGCCTCGGCCCTTGCGCTCCATCTGGAGCCAGAGTTCTCGCAGGTCGTTACTCACTCGTCCTCGCCCCGGGAAATGGCCAGGGCACCCGATCCGCCCCTGATTGTGCGAGCCGGTGAACCAGCGGCAATGCTACCCTCGGGCAAAGCGCGTCGGACAATCGCTCCTGCCGCAATAACGCAGTTGTCGCCAATCCGGACGTTCGGCAGAATCACTGCGCCGGCGCCGACAATCACGTCTTGCCCGACATGGACATTACCCGCCAGCACGGCACCCGGGCCAATGCTCGTGTAGTCGCCGATGATGCAATGATGACCTACAGACGTTGACCGGTTGATCAGAACACCCTCGCCCACCAGGGTCACCGCTCCAATGACGGCGCCCGCATTGATGTAACACCCCGGATCGATGCGAGCGGTGCTGGCGACAATTGCCGAAGGATCGATCAGGGCATCAGCAAGCGTCAGGCCCATGGCCCGGGCCGATCGGGTCAGCGCGCGCCTGCGGCTTGGGGCGAAGGCGCAGGGTATGAACCTGTCGCCGTGTTCTTCCGCCAGATAGTCGTCCTTGGAAATAACACGGTCCGGGCGTGTTACCCGTGATGGCCCGCCAGTGTTCAATGCAGCACGTATTGTCAGTCCGGCGCGCAGACAGCTTTCTTCCAGCTCGACAACGATCGGAGATCTGACGCCAAAAAGAATCACAGGCTGCCCCTCAAAGGACTGACTAAGGTCGATGCAACTTCGGCCAGGCTGGCTTTCCCCAGATGATTCCTGCATCCAACTCCGTTCATTGCCGAACGGGCTTCATCCAGGAGCCAGTGACCTCTCGGTTCAGAAGGCAACTGTGCAAACGACCCAGCGCAGTCGAGTTGCTGTCCCCGCCCGGCTTCTTGCCATCTTCGCAAATCGTAATCAATCTGCGAAAAATGGAATTCCAGCTTCAGGTGAGGTTCAATACCGACCGGCAACACATTCAGGTTCGCTTTCAGCCTTCGGGCGCACCACTCAAACCCCGTCTGATCCGAAATAACCTTCTGTTTCCTACAAGAACAATCGCCATGCTCCGCGAGCAGGTCGCCTGTTCGTTCCGGGAAACAGGTATCACACCGTCGGCGCCGGGCCGGGGCTGAAGCGTTTCAGGATGCGGTCACGGAGCTGGTCGCGGACCTGGCGCCAGGATTCCAGGCGGCGTTCGCGGCTGCCCTCCGTCAGGGACGGGTCCATGGTGGGCCAGTATTCCACGTCGCAGGCCATGGTGCGGGTCAGTTCGATGGCCTTGTGCTGTGCCTCCGGCGAGAGCGTGATGATGACGTCGAAGGAGGAGTCCTCCAGGTCATCGAAACTCTTTGAATTGTGGCGGCTGACGTCGATCCCGAGTTCGTCCATGACGGTGATCGAGAAACCGTCCACGTCGCGGGACCGGACCCCGCAGGAGTCCACGTAGACCGCGTGGCCAAGCAGCTGTTTCATCAGCCCCTCCGCCATCGGGGACCGGACACTGTTCTCGGTGCAGCAGAACAGCACGGCACCGGGAAGGTCATTCGGCATGTGCTCAGGCCCTGATGTGCAGTACGCAGATCAGCGTGAACAGCCGCCGTGCAGTGTCGAAATCCATGTCGATCTTGCCATCGAGCCGCTCCTGCAGGACTTCGGAGCCTTCGTTGTGGATGCCGCGCCGACCCATGTCGATGGCCTCGATCTGCGACGGGGTCGAGGTCTTGATGGCGCTGAAGTAGCTCTCGCAGACCTTGAAGTAGTCCCGCACGATCCGCCGGAATGGCGACAGGGCCAGCACGATGCGGCCCTGCGGCGTGTGATCCTCCCCGCGGATGTCGATGACCAGACGATTGTCCTCGATCAGCAGATGCACCGCGTAGGGGCCGCTGAAGCCCTCACCCATCGGTTTGAAGTTGTTGGCTTCGATCAGGTCGAAGATCGCCACGCGTCGTTCGTGGTCCACGTCCGGACCCCAGCTCTTGATGGAGCCGTCATCCAGCGTGATCTCGACAATCCTGTCCGCGTGGTCGGCCATTGCTTCACCCGTTGTTGCGGATGCGGACGGAGAGTGCGTGGGCGGTCAGCCCCTCCGCATCCGCCAGCGTTGCGGCTGCGGGGCCGATGCGGCGCAGGCTGTCGGCGTCACAGCCCACGAAGGTCGTGCGCTTCATGAAGTCCAGCAGGTTGAGACCGGAGGAGAAACGGGCACTGCGCGCCGTGGGCAGGACATGGTTCGGTCCGGCCACATAGTCGCCAATGGCCTCCGGCGTATAGCGACCCAGGAAGATTGCGCCGGCATTGCGAACCCGGGCCATCAGGGCTTCGGGATCGCTGACGGCCAGTTCCAGATGCTCCGGCGCCAGGCGGTCAACCAGGGCAGGGGCGTCGTCCAGATTGCTGACCAGAATGATTGCGCCGTGACTCTCCCAGCTCTGTCGCGCCATGCCGGAGCGGTCGAGGGTTTGAAGGTGGCTCTCGACCGCCTCCGCCACCCGGTCCGCGAACAGGGGATCGTCGGTGATCAGGATCGCCTGGGCCGAGACATCATGCTCCGACTGGGACAGCAGGTCGGCGGCGATCCAGGCCGGATCATTGTCCCCGTCTGCAACGACAAGGATCTCGGACGGTCCCGCGATCATGTCGATGCCGACCTGCCCGAAGACCCGGCGCTTGGCAGCCGCGACCCAGGCATTGCCGGGGCCGACGATCTTGTCGACGGGGGCAATGCTGTTGGTGCCATAGGCCAGTGCCGCGACGGCCTGCGCACCGCCAAGACGGTAGATCTCGCTGACGCCGGCACGCCGCGCGGCGGCAATTACCAGCGGGTTGATGACACCGTCCGGTGTCGGCACCACCATGGCCACCCGTTCCACCCCTGCGACCCGCGCGGGGATGGCGTTCATCAGCACGGAGGAGGGATAGGATGCGGTCCCGCCGGGCACATAGAGTCCCACCGCACCGACCGCTGTCCAGCGCGCGCCGAGCACGACACCCTCGTCATCGGTGAAACGGTCGTCGGCGGGGCGCTGGCGGGCGTGAAACGCCTCGATACGGTCTGCAGCCATGTCCAGCGCGGCCAATGTCTCCGGCGCGCACTGCCCTTCGGCGGCGGCGATCTCGTCTTCCGTGAACCGCAGGTCCTCCGGACCGGACAGATCCATCCGGTCAAAGCGGCGGGTATATTCGATCAGGGCCGCGTCACCGTCCCGTCTGACTGTGGCGATGATGTCCGTGACGGTCGCGTCTACATCCTCCGACGTTTCCCGCTTGTCATTCAGCAGCGCCTCGAAGTCGGCGTCGAAGGATGGCGCGGAACGATCAAGCCGCTTCAGCATCGACCGCCCTCCGGAACTGCTCGATCCAGCCCTGAATCTCCACGGGCCGGGTCTTCAGCGCGGTACGGTTCACGATCAGGCGGCTGGTGATGTCGGCAATGTGCTCCACTTCCACCAGCCCGTTGGCCTTCAGCGTGGAACCGGTCGAGACCAGATCGACGATGCGGCGGCACAGGCCCAGCGTCGGCGCCAGCTCCATGGCGCCATTCAGCTTGATGCACTCCGCCTGCACGCCGCGCTTGGCAAAGTGGGTGGCGGTGATGTGCGGATATTTCGTGGCGACACGGACGTGCGACCAGCGGGACGGGTCGTCGGTGCGCGACAGTTCCGCCGGTTCGGCCACGGCCAGACGGCAGAAGCCGATACCCAGGTCCAGTGGCGCGTAGATGTCCGAATAATCGAACTCCATCAGCACGTCATGTCCGGCAATGCCCAGGTGCGCCGCGCCAAAGGCCACAAAGGTGGCCACGTCGAAGGACCGCACCCGGATGATCTCGACGCCCGGATGGTTGGTGGCGAACCGCAGCTGGCGCGACTTCGGATCATCAAAGGCGGCCTCCGGCTCGATGCCCGCAGCGCGGACAAGCGGCATGGCTTCCTTGAGAATGCGGCCCTTCGGCAGGGCGATGACAAGCGGTTCGGTCGTGGTCATGGGATTCAGCTTTCGCTGTTGTGCGGCTCCGGATCGTCCAGCCCGTGATCGGGCTGGTTGGGCGTATACCAAGGTCGCCCCATATCGTCCATCAGCACGTCGATGCAGTCCACGTCCAGCAGCATGGTCATGCCACCGGCGAAGCTCAGGGTGAGTTCTGCGGCGGGGGCGTCGAGCGGCTTCTGCGTGATGGAAAGCAGTTCCAGCACCGCCTCGCCATCCAGCGCCGCCATGCCCAGCGCCCTGACCCGGATCACGTCGTTGATCTGCACACCGGCACGGATGCGGCTGCCACCCATGCCGTCCAGTCGCTCATCCTCCCAGCGGAACCGGTTGCCGACGAAGGCCAGACGCCGCCGGACCTTCTGGAAGGCGAGATCGGCGCGTTTCACGGTCGTGCCGACCAGTGTGGCGCTCAGCACTTCCAGATCATCTGCATTGACTGCGTGAAGATGCAGCCGCGGCAGCGGTTCGCCCTGGTCCCCTCGCTCCATCAGCTATTCCCTGACCCTCTCCACATCCGCACCGCAGGCCACCAGCTTGGCCTCCAGCCGCTCATATCCCCGATCCAGATGATAGACGCGATTGACGACGGTTTCACCTTCTGCCGCCAGACCGGCCAGAACCAGGGAGACGGAGGCGCGCAGATCGGTCGCCATGACCGGCGCGCCCTTCAGCCCCGGCACGCCCCGGACAAGGGCGGAGCCGCCGTGAACCGTGATGTTCGCGCCCATGCGACCAAGCTCCGGCACATGCATGAAACGGTTCTCGAAGATCGTCTCCGTGATCATTGCGGCCCCGTGACTGACCGACATCAGCGCCATGATCTGCGCCTGCATGTCTGTCGGAAAGCCCGGATAGGGCTGGGTCATGACATCGACACCCAGGATACCGGCCCCGTTGCGGCGGACCCGAATGCCCTCCGGCAGGTCGTCGATGGTCGCACCGGCGCGGGAAATCGGCTCCATGATGGCTTCGACGATCTCCGGGTCTGCCCCGGCCAGCAGGATATCGCCCCCCGTGATGGCGGCGGCCACCGCGAACGTGCCGGTCTCGATCCGGTCCGGCAGCACGCGGTGCGTGGCGCCGTGCAGCCGGTCCTTGCCATGAACGGTCAGGCGGTCGGTGCCGCGTCCCTCGATCTCCGCGCCCATGGCGACCAGCAGGTCGATCAGGTCGGCGATCTCCGGCTCCCGCGCCGCGTTCTCCAGCACCGTGGTGCCGTCGGCCAGTGCTGCGGCGGTCAGCAGGTTCTCCGTCGCGCCGACGGAGACATTCGACATGGTGATGCGCGCGCCCCTCAGCCCGTGCGGTGCGCGGGCCTTCATGTAGCCGCCCTCGATCTCGATCTCCGCGCCCATGGCGACCAGGCCGTCGATGTGGATGTTCACCGGGCGGGTGCCGATGGCGCAGCCGCCGGGCAGGGAGACCGTTGCCTCCCCCTCCCGCGCCAGCAGCGGGCCGAGCACCAGCACGCTCGCACGCATCTTGCGCACGATGTCATAGGGGGCGGTTGTGCTGGTGATGTCGGGCGTGTGCAGGTGCCAGGTGCCACCATCCCTGTCCTCGGCAATGGTCCCGTGACCGCGCAGCAGGGCGGCCATGGTCGCAATGTCCATCAGGTCGGGGACATTGGTCAGAGTGACAGGTTCGTCGGTCAGCAGGGTGGCGACCATCAGTGGCAGGGCGGCGTTCTTGGCACCACTGATGGCGATGGTTCCGTTCAGCGGCTTTCCGCCCCGAATGACAATGCTGTCCATGTCGTTCCTGTCTGTCTGATCACGATTCGGGGTGGTTGCGATTCACCCTGCAGCCTGAAGTCCCGCACAAATCAGGCGATTCCGCGGCAGGTCAATGCTTTTCAGTGCTTTTCGGTGTTCTTGATGGCGCCTGCCGGGCGATCACCGGTCTTTCGCGGCGCGCGGCGACGTTTCAGGTTCTCCCGCAGCCGCGCGGCCAGCCTTGCCTGCTTCTCCGCCTCGGCGGCTGCCTTGCTGCCGTGCCGGTCCTTGTCATCGCCATCACCTGTAGCCATCGCCCGTCTCTCCGCTCAGGGTTGCGTGGTTCTAGGCGGCACTCGGGTGTGCCGCAAGCTTGACGATGCCGCACCGGCTGTGCCCGATTGGGGCCGCACCGACAGGGAGAGCGGCTGATGACAACTGCGGCGGAGATCAGGCGGATGCTGGACATGCAACCGCATCCGGAAGGCGGCTGGTTCGCGGAGATCCATCGCGCGCCGGACCAGTTGGCTGCCGATGCGCTGCCTGCAGGCTACGACGGCCCCCGATCCGTCTCCACCGCGATCTACTACATGCTGGAAGGGGCGGCGATCTCCACCCTGCACCGCCTGCGCTCCGACGAGATCTTCCATTTCTATCTGGGCGACCCGGTGGAGCAGCTCTGGCTGATGCCGGACGGCAGCCATCAGCTTGTCACCATCGGCAACGATCTGGCGGCGGGGCAGCGCCCTCAGGTGGTGGTGCCGCGAAACGTGTGGCAGGGTGCGCGTGTATGTGGCGGGCAGGGATTTGCCCTGCTGGGCACGACGGTTGCCCCCGGTTTCGACTTCGCGGACTTCGAGATCGGACAGCGCGATGACCTGCTGGAGGGCTGGCCCGACGCCGCGCCCCTGATCCGCGAACTGACACACTGAACAGGAGAGCTTCCGATGGCGACGAAACTGACCGAAAGCGAACGTGGTGACGCCCTGGCCAGCATCGGCGACTGGTCGCTGGTGGACGGGCGCGATGCCATCACCCGCACGTTCCAGTTCAAGGACTTCAATGCGGCCTTCGGCTTCATGAGCCGCGCGGCCCTGAAGGCCGAGAAGATGGATCACCACCCGGAGTGGTTCAATGTCTACAACAAGGTGGAAGTCACCCTGTCCACCCACGACGCCGGTGGTCTGACCGAACTCGACATCAAGCTGGCGCGGTTCATGGACAAGGCTGCCGGTTAGTGACGCCAGCCTGAAGGTTTGACATTCAACGCTGCGCCAATGCGCGGTCCTTCATATTCTCATCTCGGATGAGGCTGTCATTCCTGAATATTCGCCATCAAGTTTGCCTACTGCACCGGCTTCTTCCGCAAAGGCAAATCAAGATCCAATTGAGTGTGACGCGCGAGAAAATCATCAACATGTTCTCTTCTGTTATTGGTGATAAATTGAAATTCCTACAATATTCGTAAAGTATTTCGGTATGTTAATTCATGGATAAAGCAAATGGTTCTCCGGAATGGCTTTGGTTCCTGATTGCGGTAGTATATTTTATTTTTACCGCGACTATTTTTAGAAAAATAGAAAAATCAAGAGCTATTTCAAAAATTCCAAAAAATAAAAAATTGCACGACATGCATTCAGCAATATTTTTTCCGCATTTTTTCAGAAAAAATGATGACCCGTTACGGTATATGCGCATTCTATTTTCATATATATTATTTTCTATAAGAATATTTTTCATATTGATACCAATTTTAATGTTAGTTGTTATTGATGTAATCATTTTTCCGGAATATTTCAGGTTTCTTTTTTTGCTGTGAGTTTCATTTTCGTAAGCTGGAAGCGGCGTTTTGACGATGAAAAAGTCGCATGAGTGACCGTCTCAAGGAGGTGCGTAGCCGTTCGGTGGGTTAGGGTCTGAACCCAATTCGGAGTGAGGTTGAAATCTGCGGATGCCCCTGATTCA
>Ga0070729_10006053_pt1 | contig 12120 bp, 7 predicted proteins | sample tdDd472_FD_66725 | JGI IMG/M metagenome (GOLD analysis project Ga0070729, IMG submission 66725) | Marine sediment microbial communities from the Atlantic coast under amendment with organic carbon and nitrate - tdDd47.2 | ecosystem: Environmental > Aquatic > Marine > Coastal > Sediment | place...
TGCAGCACGCCCGGCCGACCGCCGTTCAGCGAGGCCGCGTGCTTGCCGCTGTTCAGGCCGAGGCCGCCGGCCTCGACGCCGATGATCTCGACGTCGGTGTCGTCCAGGAACGGGTGGAACAGCCCCATGGCGTTGGAGCCGCCGCCGATGCAGGCCACCAGCGTGTCGGGCAGCCGGCCCTCGGCCGCCATCATCTGCTGCTTCACCTCGATGCCGATGATCGACTGGAAGTCGCGGACCATCGCCGGATACGGGTGCGGGCCGGCGACCGTGCCGATGATGTAGAAATGCGTCTCGGCCTTTGAGACCCAGTAGCGCAGGGCCTCGTTCATGGCGTCCTTGAGGGTGCCAGAACCGGAGGTCACCGGGTGCACCTTGGCGCCCAGCAGGCGCATGCGGTCGACGTTCGGCTTCTGGCGCTCGACGTCCTCGGCGCCCATGAAGACCTCGCACTCCATGCCGAACAGCGCGCAGGCGGTGGCGGTCGCCACGCCGTGCTGGCCGGCGCCGGTCTCGGCGATGATCCTGGTCTTGCCCATGCGCCTGGCGAGCAGCGCCTGGCCCATGACGTTGTTGATCTTGTGCGCGCCGGTGTGGTTCAGCTCGTCGCGCTTGAAGTACAGCTTCGCACCCCCGAAGTGCTCGGTCAGGCGCTCGGCGAAGTACAGCGGGCTCGGCCGGCCGATGTAGTGGGTGTGGTAGTACTCGATGTCGCGCTGGAACGCCGGATCGGCCTTGGCCTCGGCATACGCCTTCTCGACGCTGAGGATCAGCGGCATCAGCGTCTCGGCGACGTAGCGCCCGCCGAAGATCCCGAAATGCCCGTCGGCGTCCGGTCCGGCGCGCAGGCTGTTGGGTTGGGCCGTGGCGGCCATCGTGAACCTCTCGTGACGCGCGTTCCTGTGTCGTCCCGGTCTTAAGGCCGGGCGCTCGGGGGCGCAAGGGTCGTTCGGGCCGGCGGCCGCCCGACCGGGCACGGGAACGCGCAGGCAACCTTGCCTGCGCGGGCAAGGGGACGACGCCAGGAGTCGCCCATTCCTGGTTGGCCAGGCCCCACCCTTCGCTTCCCGATTGTCATAACTCGTCACATTCCCGGCGTTGACGCCCCTGCAGTCACCAAATAATCTTTGATCGAAGGCGAAATAATTTCGACATATAATTAGACAAACCTGAAGAAGTTTTAAATTTTATAACGCGTCCGCGTCAATTATTATATTTTCAAAAAGTATTCATTAAATATAATAGACTAACCCATGCGCCTGAACGATTCATTCTGTCGATTCTGCATGAAATACAACCAGAAACGGGGAATGAAATGCGCTTGTCAGCTTCAATGTTTCTCATCGGGGCAGCGGTCTGCGGGCTCTCGAGCCCAGCTCTCGCCGGTCCTGGTGCTGTTCTGCACGCCTGCTTCAAGTTCCAGGTGACGCCGACGCACCAGACCTCGTCGGACAAGCTCGACTTCTCCTTCGACTTCAACGCGACGGTCCAAGGGACCTGCATCAAGACGGACAGCAGTCCCGCGTTCTCCACGACGGTCGACTTCACTTCCGAACCCAACCCGGAGACCGACAAGTCGACCCCTGACGACCTCGTCCACTGCGGAACGCTCGGCTATTATGAAGCCAACAACTCGTCGTGCACGGTCACGCTCGGCTATCACACGACCGGCGGCAACGCCAACTACTCGGACTCCATCGATCTGACGTGGTGGAGCGGCGACACCAACAACCACATCAGCGGCGGCAAGGGCCAATCCACCACCGTCGTCTGCGGGTCGAGCGACGTCTGCCAGGGCCAGGAGTACAACTGGGAGACCGGCAGCGTGGGCCAAGCCTACGTGATCTTCCAGCCGTCAGGCAGCTGACGCCGGCACATCGAAGGCCGATGGACCGGGAGTCGGAACGGCTCCCGGTGCCCGCCCGGTCCGCCGCCCCACCATCACACCAGCACGATCCGTACCGACGGCCCCGGCCGGCGTCGACGCCGGACAGCGGAAGGTCCGTCCGCAGGGAGAGCACGCCGTGACAGCAACGAGCGCTTACCAGGGCTCTCAGGCCTTCAACCAGACCGTCTCAGCCCTTGAGTTCGTCAACCACAACACCGGCAGCCTCACCCTGAGCCGGAATCTGGCCGGGCTGCGCGGCCCGACAGCCTCATCGGGCCTGTCGCTCTCCCTGCGCTATTGCCAGTCCGCGATCGGCGCCTACGGGCTGCCGCCGTCCTGGAACCTGAATATTCCCTTCATCCTCAAGGACGGCGTCGACGCGCAGTCGCTGACGATGCCGAATGGCACCTACGTCATCTGCGAGCCGCGCGACCAGCCGTCCGGGCTCCGCTACGTCAACCGCAAGGGCGTGGCGTTCAAGCAGCACCACGGCTTCACTCCGGCGCCGCTATCGAAGCGCGCCGCTGCCTACACCTACGCGAACGGCAACGGGCAGACGCTGTATTTCGATGCCAGCGGCCGCTTCTTCGAGCAGTCGGACCAGTTCGGCGCCGGCCGGGTCGTGACCTACCTCGCCGGCGATACCGATGCGATCAGTGGACGGATCAGCCAGATTCAGGTTTTCGTCACCGACGCCGGGACCCCCACCGCCTTCGGCCCACCGCTCAACTTCTCCTACCAGTCCCGCTACGGGCTGGCGCTGCGGCTCGGCGACACCTCACTCTGCTCGGTCGGCTGGACCGACACGGGCGACCTGCACGTCGACGAAAACGGCCAGCGGGCAATGCGAGTCACCAGCACGACGTACCTGGAGCAACAGGTCGTCAGCCGGATCCAGTACTGGAGCGGCCTGATCTCCTCGTTCGACTACCAGGGCATCGACTACTTCGACAGCGACCGGAAGACCAAGCAGTTCGTCGCCGTGGCAGAGCACCGGCAGAACGATGCCGGCGGCGATGTCCTGAGCAAGACCCAGTACGCGTTCGGCGACAACACCGCCGGCCGCACCTTCACCGGGCACCGGGCGGGACTGACCCTCAGCCAGTCCGAGGACGCCCTGATCGAGCTGGCCGACCCGACCTTCCAATACGACGTGACGGTCCGGCGTCTCGACAGCACGGGCGCACTGACCTCGAAGTCGGTGCTGTACTACAACACCTTCCACGCCCCGAGCCGCACCGACCACTACAACGACGACGCGGCCCAGCCGACCTTCCGCACGGAATACGGCTACGATCACGTCGGCAAGAGCGCCGTCACGTCGCCGAACTACAACAAGCCCACGAGCAAGACCGTGGTCGCTCTGAGCGCACAGGCGGCGACGCCTCTGCTCCGGGAGACCTACACCTATGACGACTACGGCAAGGACACCGGCAAGTCGGTCTACCTGAACGGCAGCGAAACCGCCGCGTCCAGCGAGGCTCACTGCTATCAGGAGACGAGTTGGGGCGGGACGGTCCCGGCGATGTCGACCTTCACCGAGGCGGGCATCGACCGGACCACCCGGCACACCTTCAAGCTGGCGATCGGCGGCAAGTGCTACGCGAGCGTCGTGACCGACTACTCGGAAGGCGGATCGGACACCTGGACGAAGTGGAAGACCGTCGGCCTGGTGCATGACGAACTCGGGCGGGTCCTCAGCCGGACCGTCAGTTGGACCCCCACGTCCACATCCATGGGCGGCGATCGTGGCCTCTCATCGTCGACGGTCGGGCACAGCTACGCGTCCACGTCCACCAACTACACCGTCAAGACCACCAATCCACTCGGCGGGGTGTCGACCGCCCTCCACGACCTGACCATCGTAGGCGGCCCCCTCGTCACGTTCACCGACCCCGACAACGTAACGACCACGCACACCTACGACGACCTCGGTCGGCTATCGAGCACGACCGAGCCGAACGGCGAGACCACGCAGTTCAGCTATACGGTCGCCGGCCTCCAGCCGGCCCCGGGCGCCGTGAACTCGGTCACATCGAGGCGAGCCGACGGCTACGCTGTCAGGCGCTACATGGATGCGCTGGAGCGCGACACCGGGCTGTACGACAACGGCGGCGGCACGTCCCCGAAGTCCGAGCCGACGCGGCTGCTGCGCGGCCAGACCTTCGACGCGGCCGGCCGGCTGGCGTCCATCTCCGACGATCTCGGCAAGACGACCACCTTCGCGTACGACATGCTCGGGCGGATGGTCGCGAAGACCACCCCCGACAAGCAGACCGCGACCATGGCGTACGACAACGCCGCCGGCACCTGCACCGTGACGGTCGCCGGAGTGAAGCGCTCCGTGCACACCTCGGACCCGCTGGGCCGGGTGACCCGGGTCGACACCTATCCGGAAACCGACACGCCGGACGTGGACTACTTCCTGTCGGCCATCACGACCTACTCCGGCCGCGGCCAGGCGCTGACCCACACGGCCAGCAACTACCTGATCGCCACCCCGGCCACCTGCCTGAACTGGGAGCGGATCTCGCTCTCCTGGGATGTGGAGTCGCGGCTGGCGTCCTGGACCCGGACCACCTCGGCGTCGGCCGGATCCAAGGAAACCCTGAAGCATACCCGCGACCTGCTCGGTAACATCGTCCAGAGCAACCGTGCGGTCGAAGACGAGTCGGCCGGAACCCTGACCGCCGCCGGGGAGACGGTCGGCTTCAACGCCACAGGACTGGTCGCGACGGTCGAGACCGCCGGCGGGGTCGAGGAGCGGTGCTACTTCAAGTCGGGCCGGATCAAGTCGCTGAGCCGCCCGGAGGGCCAGTTCGACTACGGCTACACCGCCGGCAAGCTCACCTCCATCACCGGCCCGTCCGACAGCATCGCCTACGAGTACTGGCCGAATCACCGGCTCAAGTCGATCACCGCCGGGACCGAGAAGATCAGCTACGACTACCTGCCGGACGGCGCCCTGACCTCGATCAGCTATCCGGGGGCACCGGGCGTTTCCATCGTGTCTGACGAACACGACCAGATTACCTCGGTGACCGATCAGAACGGCGTCGAGACCACGACCAGCTTCTACGACGACGGCCGGCTGCAATCGCGAGCCCAAAACGGGCAGATCCTGACCTTCGGCTATGCGGACGGGACCAATCGCCTCGAGAGCATCGCGTTCTCGGGCAACGTCGATGCCATGCTCACCTGCAGCTTCGATGACTTCGGCCGGCCTTCCGGCTCTGTGCTGAAAGACGCGCAGGGGAAAGACATCCTGAACGTCGCGGTGCAGCGTGACTGGTCCGGCCGGATCAGTTCCATGGCAGTCAAATCCGATGTGCTGGCCGGCGCGACGGCAGCCAACGCCGTTACCACCTTCGAGTATGACTGGCGCGGGCACCTGGCGTCACGAACCGTCGCGCCGACCGACGGGCCCGCGACGACCGAGAGCTTCACCTACGACGCCGCCGACAACGTCAAGACCGTAACCGTCGCCGGGCAGACCCGGAGCTACGACTACAACGGCTACAACCAGCTCACCGGCGACACTCGCTACGACGCCAACGGCCGGATGCTGGCTGACGGCAGCGGTACGTCCTACGGCTTCGACGACTGGGACCGCCTGACGACCCGTACGGGCGCAGACGGCACCTCCGCCCTCGCCTACTGGCCCGACGGGTCGCTTAAGAGCGTGACCGAGGGCGGCACCACCACGACCTTCGCCTACGCCGGCGGCGCGGTCGCCGGCATCACCGACGGCGAGCGGTCGACGTCGCTGCTGCAGGCCTTCGGGACCGCCCATGCCGCCACCGGCGGGACCGACACGACGGTCGCCCTCCTGGGCACGGCAAACGGATCGACGACCGTGCAGTCGGGCACAGGCGGCACCTCGGCCATCGGCTACGACGCGTACGGGAAGCCGTCGGGCGACGCCGGTGATCGGGCACTGCCGACCTGGACCCAGCAGGTTCAGCTACCCGGGTCCGGACTCACCTACCTGCGGGCCCGCTGGCACGATCCCGCCCTGCGACGGTTCATCTCCGCGGACCCGACCCGGCAGTTCAACCGCTATGCCTACTGCGAGGGCGATCCCGCCAACCTGACCGACACCACCGGCCTGATGCCCGCATGGCTGAGCGACGTCATCGGGATCTCGCTGGCCATCGGGCTCGACGTGCTGACCGACGGCGCCGCGGCCGGCCTGTACGGCGAGGAAGCTGCCGCGCTGGACGGGGAGGAGAATTTCATCGCGGGTGCCGAAAGGGAGCTCGGTGGGCTCGAGAAGGAGGCCGACGGCCTTAGCAGCAAGGTCGGCCAGGATGAGCGGCTCGAAGGTGAACTGACGAATACCCGTGGCAAGCTGAAGAACATCCGTAGCGAACTGAACAGCCGCAAGATTCGACTGAACGAAGCGCGAAAATACCTCCTATCGAGCAACCGCGGCCGGCTCGGCCGACTACTGTCGAACAAGTATGCGAAGGGGATGCTGGTCTCGGTCACCGAGGACGTCCTGCACCGCGTGGCCACAGGCGAGGAACTCGACAAGGAGACGCTCGAATCCTTCGGCCTGGATGTCCTGACCAGCGTCTTCTTCGCCTGGGCGCTGCCGATGCCGAAGGATGCCGGCTTCTTCACGAAAGCATCTCTGTTCGCGCTCAAGCAGGTGATCGGCAGCTCGGTGCACCGGCAGTTCGGCCTGGGCGGCCTGTCCTTCGTGCCGCCAATCGGGGCGCTTGCGGACGCGTCGGTCCTGATCCCGCACAACGGCGGCACGTCTTGGCACGAGGCCTTCGCATCGGCCGTCGGTGCGTCGACGGTTCCGGTATCCCTGTCGAACGGCGAAGCCGATTTCCTGGCGGTGTCCGGTGCGGCGCACGGCCCGTCCGCGAGCGGCCTGGCGGCGGTCGGCGCGCGCCAGCACGGGTCGTTGAGCGTGCTGTCGACGCTGGGGGCGGTGTCCAGCGCCGCGGCACTGGCCGAATCCGTGCAGTATTCTGTGTTCGACAGCGGCCCGGCACTGCACGCGATGCCGTGAGGCGGGCCGGCCTCCGAAGGATCAACCGGCCCCGGCCTTGGCAGCGGCGACGAAGGCGCGGATCTTGTCCGGGTTCTTCGCGCCCGGCCGGTCCTCGACTCCCGAGGAGGTGTCGACCGAACGGACCCCGGTCAGGCGGATCGCCTCGGCGACGTTGCCGGCGTTCAGCCCGCCGGCCAGGGTCCAGGGCGTCGCCAGGTCCAGCCCCTCCAGCAGGTGCCAGTCGAACGACAGCGCGTTGCCGCCCGGCAAAGCGCCCGCCATGTCCTTCGGCGGCCTGGCGTCGAACATGATGCGGTCGGCGACGCCGTCGTAGGCCTTCGCCGCCTCGACGTCGGCCCGGTCGGCGACGCTCAGCACCTTCATCACCGGCAGGCCGGTGCGCGCCCTGACCGCGGCGACCCGCTCCGGGCTCTCCCTGCCGTGCAGCTGCAGCAGGTCGATCACCCCGGTCGCCGCCACCGCGTCGATCAGCGCGTCGTCGGCGTCGACCAGCAGCGCCACCCGGGTGATCCCGGCCGGCAGCTCGCGCGCCAGCTCGACGGCACGCTCCGGCGTCACCGCGCGCGGGCTCCTCGGGAAGAACACGAAGCCGACCATGTCGGCTCCGGCCTCGGCCGCGGCACGGGCTGCGACCGGGTCGTTGATGCCGCAGATCTTGACCAGGATTTCCGTCACTTCATGGTCTCTGGCCAATGGTCTCTGCGGCGATATCCAGGGCGATCTCGCGCGCCGCATCGGCCGGGTCGTCGGCCCGGGTGATCGGTCGCCCGATCACCAGGTAGTCGGCGCCGGCGGCGACCGCCCGGCCCGGCGTCATCACCCGCTTCTGGTCGTCGTCGCCGCTGCCGGCCGGCCGGATGCCCGGGACCACCAGCAGGAAGTCCGGGCCGCAGGCCGCCCGGATCGCGGCGATCTCCAGCGGCGAGCACACCACCCCGTCGCACTCGGAATCCTGTGCCAGCCGCGACAGCCGCACCACCTGCTCGGCCGCCGGGCCGCGCTGGCCGACCGCCTCCAGGTCGGCGTCGTCCAGACTGGTCAGCACGGTCACCGCGATCAGCTTCGGCCGCGCGATCCCGACCGCCTCGGCGGTCTCGCGGTTGGCCTCGACCGCCGCCCGCATCATCGCGGTCCCGCCGGCGGCGTGGACGTTCAGGATCATCGGCCGGCAGGCGGCGACCGCCGAGCGCACGGCGCCGGCCACGGTGTTCGGGATGTCGTGGTACTTCAGGTCGAGGAACAGCGGCGTTGTGCCGGCGACCGCCCGGATGCCGTCGGGGCCCTGAGCGTTGAAGAACTCCATGCCGAGCTTGACGCCGCCGACCGAGTCGCCGAGCCGCTCGGCGAGGCCGATGGCGACGCCGCGGTCCGGGGTGTCGATGCCGACGAGGATGCGGTCCTTCGGCTGGATGGGAGAGCTTGTCATGCGGCCTTTCCGGGGCGCCGGTCGACCAGGGCCGGGCGGCGCTCCGCCGGCACGGCGCGGGCCCGGATCTCCTCCTCGCGGATGCGCATGACGGCGATCTCGCGCTCCAGGTCCTCGGCGCGCTTCTCCGCCCGATCCGCGCGCCGCTTGTGCCCCAGTTCGCCGGCCCAGGCAATGACCTCGCCGATCAGCAGGCCCAGCCCCAGCGCCGGCAGCACCACCAGCGACAGCGACACCTCGAGCTCGCCGGGAATCGGCCACAGCTTGATCGGCACGGCGTCCAGGTTGGAGACCGCGAACAGGATCACCAGCACGGTGATCGGAAACACGACCACGAACGACACCGCCCGGACCGCCCAGTTCCGTCGCGCCATGCTCTGTCTCCTCGCCTCGTCCGGTTGCCGGGCACCATATCCACGGCCCTATCCTCGGGCAATGCGGCGGCTTGGACAACGCCGCACCGGCCCGCTAGCCTCTCCGGAAAATGGGACCTGCCGGGGGACATGCCAATGCCGCATCGCCCCGAGGCGGGCCCGGAGACAGGGAGGTGGCCGGTGCACGGCCTGTTCGCAACGCCCGACATCGCGCGCGAGGACCGGCCCGACGGCAGCGTCCTGCTCAGCTCGCGCACCCCGCTCGGCGCCCATCCGCCGACGCTCTGCCATCACCTCGAGGCGCGCGCCGCCGAGCATCCGGACCGCATCTTCCTGGCCGAGCGCGACGGCGATGGCTGGCGGGGGGTCGGCTTCGGCGAGATGCGCCGCCGGGCCCGCGGCCTGGCCCAGGCGCTGATCGACATCGGGCTCGCGGTCGGCGACCCGGTGCTGGTGATCTCCGACAACGCCATCGACCACGCGGTGGTGCAGTTCGCCGCGCTGTACGCCGGCCTGCCGGTGTGCCCGGTGTCGACCGCCTACGCCGTCGGCTCCGGCGACTTCGCCCGGCTGCGGGCGGTGGCCGGCCGGCTGCGGCCGCGCGCGGTCTACGCCGCCGATCCGGAGCGCTTCGGCCGGGCGGTCGCCACCCTCGGCCTCGCCGGCGACGTGCCGGTGCTCGACCCGGACGCGGTCGCCGCCCTGGCCGAGACGCCGGACAGCCCGGCGGTCGACGCCAGGATGGCCGGGCTCGGCCCCGAGACCGTCGCCAAGGTGCTGTTCACATCGGGCTCGACCGGTGGGCCGAAGGGCGTGATCAACACCCACCGCATGCTGTGCGCGAACCAGCAGATGCTGGCGCAGATCTGGCCGTTCCTGACGCGCCGGCCGCCGGTCCTGGTCGACTGGATGCCGTGGAGCCACACCTTCGGCGGCAACCACAACCTCAACATGGCGCTGGCCCAGGGCGGCACCCTGCACATCGACACCGGCCGGCCGGTGCCGTCGGACATCGGCCGGACCGTCGAGAACCTGCGGTCGGTGTCGCCGACCCTGTACCTCAACGTGCCGCGCGGCTACGACGCGCTGCTGCCGTACCTGGAGGCCGACCCCGAGCTGCGCGACCGGTTCTTCGCCGAGCTCGACCTGCTGTTCTACGGCGGCGCCAGCCTGCCGCAGAGCCTGCGGGAACGGCTCGAGGCGCTCGGGCAGTCGGCGACCGGCCGGCGGCCGACGGTGACCACCGCCTACGGCTCGACCGAGACCGCGCCGCTGGCGATCGGCGCCCACCACCCGACCGAGCACACCGGGGTGATCGGGGTTCCGGTGCCCGGCACCGAGGTGCTGCTGCGCCCCGAGGCCGGCAAGCTGTCGGTCGCCATGCGCGGGCCGCACATCACCCCCGGCTACCTGAACGATCCCGAGCGCACCGCCGAGGCGTTCGACGAGGAGGGGTTCTGGAAGAGCGGCGACGCGGTCCGGATGACCGACCCGGAGCGGCCGGAGGCCGGCCTGGTGTTCGACGGCCGGCTGGCCGAGGACTTCAAGCTGCTGACCGGCACCTGGGTGGCCGCCGGCACCCTCAGGCTGGCCGCCATCGCCGCCTGCGCGCCGGTCGCCCAGGACGTGGTGGTGGCCGGCCAGGACCGCGACAGCATCGCCATCCTGATCTTCCCGAACCTCGGGGAATGCGCCCGCATCGCCGGGCTGCCGAAGGGAGCCGATCCGGCCGCGGTGGTGGCCCACCCGGCGGTCCGCGAGACCGTCCGCAAGGGCCTGGCGGCGCACAACGCCGCCTATCCGTCGTCCAGCACCGCGATCGCCCGCGCCCTGCTGCTGACCGAGCCGCCGGACGTCGAGTCCGGCGAGATCACCGACAAGGGCTACATCAACCAGCGCGGCGCCCTGGAGCGCCGGGCCGCCGACGTCGAGGCGCTGTACGCCGAGCCGCCGGGCGAGGCGGTGATCGTCGCCTGAACGCCCCCCTGTTCTTTGCGCCCAGTCTTCCCGGAGCCCCGATGCCGCTGCACGAGACCGACTTCGGCACCGTCGAGACCCTGGAGTGGGGCGACGGCGAGGACCTGGTGGTGCTGCTGCACGCGCTGGCCGCCGGGCCCTGGGGCTTCGGGCCGCTGGCCGAGCGGCTGCTGCGCCCGGGCCGGCGGATCGTCGCCCCCGCCCTGCACGGCTACGGCGGCACCCGGGTAACCGGGGCCGACCACCCGGTGCAGGCGCACCTGGCGGTGGCGCGCTGGGCGCTGCGGTCCGGCGGCCGGCCGACCCTGCTGTTCGGCCACTCCATGGGCGGGCTGACGGCGCTGCTGGCGGCCGCTGGCCGCGACGACCTGGCGGCGCTGGTGCTGTTCGAGCCGATCGTGCACGCCTCGCTCGACCGCGACGACCCCGAGGACCGGTCGCTCGGCGCCCTGGAACGCGGGATGATCCGGCGGATCCGCGAGGGCGTCGACCGCGGCGATCCGGAGCCGGCGCTGGCCGCCTTCATCGAGGCCTGGAACGAGGCCCGCTGGGACGCCCTGCCGCAGAAGCTGCGCGAGCGGCTGCTGGCCGACGCCGAGCGGCTGGCGGTCGAGACCGCGACGGTCGCCGACTACACCTTGCCGGCCGGGCTCTGGCCGACGGTCACGACGCCGACCACGGTGCTGTACGGTGACCGCTCGATGGCGCTGGCCGCCCGGTTCGCGAGGCGGCTGGCGGAGCGGCTGCCGGCCGCCCGGGCGCACTGCCTGCCGGGGCTCGGCCACATGGCGCCGGCACTGGCGGCCGACGCCGTGGCGGCGGCGGTCGAGGACGCCCTGGCAGCCTGACGAGCCGGCATCACCGAAGGCCCGTCCGGGCGCATCGGGGCACCGCACCACATTTCCCCTATCGGTCCAGGACTGTATGCGACTATCCGGGGCACGTCTCGACGTCCGCGCCTCTCAGCCTCCGCGACCATTCCGTGAACAGCCATCGCGACCGGCTTGGTCTGCGGGATCCCTCCTTCGGCGTGCAACGTGACGATGCAGAGGACCGGCGCTGCGGAGCTGAACGGATGTTGACCGCGCACACCGAGAGCATCGCCGAACGAATGCACTGTTTCCTTCGACCAAGCCTGCTATCGTCGCCCATTCGCACGCCCCGAGGCAATCACCGTCGCCGTTAAACCCAGCATTCGCAATAACATAGATCAATAAGCATCACTGATTACTGTCATTTTGATAGCCACATCAGCGTCAATATTGAGAATTACATCCAATACATGCCTGATGTTCTAATTCGAAAACTGTGAAATAGAAATAACCCGGAGTTATCACTGATGCTCGGGCGACGGGGCAGGCTCGATCTCGTTATCAGACCCGTCTCGCTAGCACTCTCCCTCTTACAGCAATGCCTCCTCTGGGGA
>Ga0070729_10006055_pt1 | contig 12118 bp, 8 predicted proteins | sample tdDd472_FD_66725 | JGI IMG/M metagenome (GOLD analysis project Ga0070729, IMG submission 66725) | Marine sediment microbial communities from the Atlantic coast under amendment with organic carbon and nitrate - tdDd47.2 | ecosystem: Environmental > Aquatic > Marine > Coastal > Sediment | place...
AAACAAGAAAGACAAAAATATCTTCATCCTAAAGTTCTTGAATTATTAGAACCTAAAGAATCGGGAAAGGTTTTTTATAATGTTGTGGGTGTGGATAGTATGGGTAAACGATTCAAGAAATACATAATAGCATCCGAACTTGACACTAAATATACTGCTTACTGGTTTAGACACACTTTCATTACAAAATCACTTAGACAAGGTTTAAATACAAAAATGATTTCAAATGCCGTTGGTCACACTACTACAAAAGTAACTGAGCAACATTATTCACATTTAAATTTTCAAGATACCATTTCTGTAATCCAAACTATGCCAAATCCAAAATTGGTAAAAAGTGATAAAGAATAATCTTTTTTAAAATTTTAGTCAACGTCAGTATCAACGCACGGACGTAACTCTCTGATAATCAGCCCTAAACAAGGGACTTAAAATCCCTCGTTCTTTAAGGACGTGCCAGTTCGATTCTGGCCTTCGGCACAAACATATACGACGAGAAACCCCGAGTAAATCGGGGTTTTTTTATATCTCAACAATTTTAAGAAATCTATCCAATATGGACAAAATAAGACATTTTGGGACAGGCATGGTAACTTTTTAGCAACTTTTTTACTGACATTTTGCTGACAATCAAATCAGCCACTTCTCCCCTTCAAAATCATATTGAAATAAAAAAAAGCCCAATGCATCAATAGTCAATGATTTTTAGGATGGTAACTTTTTCTAGAGATTATCTAGTTTGGTGATTTCTTCTGCCAGTTGTGATTCCAGCATTGTTGCGTAGTGTTTTTGGGTAACAGTAACAGATGAATGATCCATCAATTTTGATACGGCAAATATAGAAACGCCTTTTTGTGTAAGTTGTCAAAGTCCGGGATTGAAAATAATTTATCCGATATGTTCAGATGCTGAAAGTGCTACAGTTGTGCCTTCTTCGACGGCAGTAGATACATGCCGAAAACTTTTGGCTCTTACATCGCCAGCAGCATAGATACCTTTAACAGAAGTGTTCATATTATCATCAGTGACGATATAGACTTCTTCATTGATTTTAACACAATTTTTCAAAAAATCTGTATTAGGAATCAATCCAATAAATACAAACAAACCTTCAAATGGTTTTACTGTAACTTTACCGGTTTTCTTGTTTTCAGTTTAAGCACCTTAACTTTCATTTCACCAACAATATCTTCAACAGTTGAGTCCCAGACAAACTCAATTTTTCCACTTTCTCTGGAATCCAAACATTCCGCCTGTTTCCAAATATAACGGGAAAATGGATAAATTAATCATTAAGCGTGAATAGTGTTAGCCCGGAAAGATCTTTGCTTTTTTCCGGCATAAGTATACTGGCTACATATCCAAGAATAACACAACTGAGCATCCCCGTTGCAGCGAAAAGGACACCATTCACAGCATTGGTAGCCTGGAGAAGATATTGCACGATTGCGCTTCCTAATACACCAACCATCGCTCCCTGGCTATTTGCACGACGAGTAAATATTGCCAAAATAAACAATCCGCCCAATCCGCCACCTAACAATCCAATGTATTTTGTAAATTCGGCCCACAAGGATTGAATATCCCACGTTGCCATAGCCAAAGCAAAGCACATCCCGCAGAGTCCGACAACTACTGTAACAGCCCGGGCAATTTTCAAACAGACATGGTCTTCAGCAGAAGGCTTAAATCGTTTATAAAAATCTGTTGTAAAGGCCGTTGCTACACTATTCATACTACTGTCAAGGCTAGACATGGCTGCCGCAAAAATACCGGCAATCAGCAGACCAGCAACACCAGCAGGCAGCTGCGTGGCAATAAACCAGGGAAAAATTGCATCATTCATTTCTATTGATATATTAAGTGTCTCCGGATTTGATTTAAAAAATGCATAGAGTGCACTGCCCAGACCAAAAAATATGAGACTTGCCGGTATGGTCAAGACTGCATTGGTCCAGATGCCACGTGCCGCTTCTTTCTGATTGCGGGTTGTTAAATAACGTTGGATAACAGACTGATCGCTTCCATAGGAGATCAAATTTGCTCCAATCCCCCCTAAAACCAGTACCCAGAAAGTAGGGCCCTTTAAACTAAAATGAAAATCAAACATGCGTAACTTATCAGCATCCCGAGCTAAATCAACCACTCCCATGAAACCATTTTGAACATGGCCGGGGATTGTTAGCAATACCAGGGTGGCGCCTCCGAGCAGAACAATTACCTGAATCACATCGGTCCAGATTACCGCCTCGATCCCGCCCATTACTGTGTAAGCGATGGACAACAGCGCCATGATCATAGTGCAAAGCCAAATATCGACTCCTGTAACCACTGACAGAGCAATGGATGGCAAATAGAGAACAATTCCAATGCGCGCAAATTGAAATATCATAAACATTGCACTGGCAAGTGTTCGCAGAATAACATTGAACCGTTTTTCAATATATTCATAGGCTGTGGTCACATTTAACCGGCGATAAAAGGGTAAAAACAGAAAAACAATGAAAGGTGCCACAAGCACAATGGTCATATTCAAAACAAACCAGGTCCAGTCTGTAGCATAACTCTTTGCCGGGATTGCCATAAAAGTGATTGCACTAAGTTGTGTACCAAAAATACTCAAGCCCGCTGCCCACCAGGGAATTCGTCCACCAGCTTTGAAAAAATCATCTGTACTGTTTTCACGTTTTGAGAAATAAATACCCATTAAAACCAAACCGCCAAGATAGATAACCAGGATAAGAATACTACTTGTTGCAAATTTGGTGTTGGAGGGTATGGTTGCCTGCCAGATTTTTGGTGATCGGACCCCCGGTCTGACTTCACCGTTTGGAATAATAATATGCCCATCCCATTCCACTGCGGAAGTGGTTACATGGGATCCAACTAACCGTCCATCAATGACTGATTCCGGAAATTTACCCATCTTTGCCCAGATATTTGTAATAGTATGATAGACCCAAATATCCCGACTGAATCCGGGATGATTTTCATAGAGATCCCACCTTCGTGCATTTAACGCATTGGCCTCTTCAGTTTTCCCGGCATCTCTGAGCAGTTGAATCTGGTTAGGAATATCCTGTTCTACTTTGCGAAACAAGTCGCCAGGTGCACCGCCAAAGATCGCCACGTGATTTGCACCCACCGCAATACCCGGGGCTGCCATAACACAAATGGGGTCATGATTGGAGAGGTTTGTACCAACATCAGCAACTCTGATCCAGATGCCGGTATCGGGTTGATATTTATAGCTGTCTGTCAAAAACTGCCAGCCTTTTTCCGGATCCTGATAGCGTCCACTAAAAATGTAAAGACATTCACTTCTTCCATCACTTTGTGCTGCTGCGATGAGGCATGAACGGGGCGGACCAGGCCAGGCTTTGAGGGTTTCCCATTTATCCTTTTTGCAAAGATTTAATCGCCAAAAATATTTTTTTTCTGCCCCACCATTATTGCCACCAGCAATATAAACATAATCCCCAATCCGGGCACCAGCCATTGCGGATATCCCTTCTGGAATATCCGGAAAACGTTGATTATCAATTGTCACGTCACCATTGCCAGAATATTTGATCAGATACACTTTATTAGATTTAACCTTAACAGATTTTCCATCTTTCACTTTTGCCCATTCACCGCCAATACAAAGGATCCCCTCATCCAATTGAATTGAAACACCATAGCTGTACCCTGCTGGAAGTTTCTGATCGGAAATTTTCCATTCACCCCCTTTTGGTAAGATATAAATATCACGGTGATAAATCTTTTGGGGATTACCTCCATCAGGCAAAATACTCCACGGCAGACCATCGGGGAAATTTGCCCCACCGGCAATAATCAAAGCATCATTATGGACACCGGCAAAAGCACCGGCCAGACCGGGCTGATTGTCACTTCCCGGTAAGGGTGGCAACCCTGGTAATTCTGTCCACGAGAAGTTTTCAACAGCAAAAAGGATGTGACTACTGATTAAAAGGAACAGAATAGATATCTGGATTTTTTTCATTTTTTATACTCCATTCAGGAAATCCCTCAAACCGGATTCCTTTACAAAAGTTGCTAGTTCATCAACGGATTGATTCGCCAGATTAATCTGAGGAGGGCGCATTCTCCCAAGATCCAGGCCAATCATTCGCATAATCGATTTCAGCCCACAACCAAAACTACCCGTTTCGTAAATAGTCTTGCAACTAAGGGCTGAAAGTTCCTGCAGTTCTTCCGCATTGGAAAAATCCCCATCATGAAAGGCCTTTATCAGTTTATTGTAGAGTGGCGCGAAAATATTATAAGTGCTGCCGACAGCACCTTTGGCATCGACTCGCAATCCATCGATTAAAAACTCATCACGTCCAAACAGAATATCATATTTTCCATCACGGTACTCCAGACAGTGACGATAATCTTCGATATCATTATGCGTATACTTGATACCCGCTAGATTTGGAATCATTTCATCGGCAATCTTCAGGTACTCAATCATTGGAAAGGGTAAATCATTTATGGAAGGCATATGATAATAATAGAAAGGAAGTTGAGGGATAGCGCCGGCGGTAGCAGCAGAATATTTGACCAGATCCTGAACAGTGACTGGAGGATTTTGTGTGGGACCAATTTCTCCAATGGCATCAGCGCCTATCTCGGCTGCATGAATTGCCAGCGCTCGACTTGTTTCCGGATCAGAGTAACCGACATGGATAATAATCTGCAGTCCCTGCGTCGCTGAATCTACCCATTTTTCTGCCAACCTCTTTCGTTCATCAGATGTGAGTGACATTCCCTCACCGGTGGTTCCATTGACAAAAACACCCACTACTCCATTGCGGTATAACATAGCTGCATAGGCGGGAATTATGTCCAGATTTACCGAACCATCGGGATGGAAACCAGTCATAGATGCTGCCACTAATCCTTCAATCTTTTTGTTCATTATATTCTCCCATAAAAATTTAATACCAAAAACAAGTGTGCTAATTCTGTTCGCACACCCTTATTTTTGCAAAATAATTTTGTCCTTTTTTTTAAAATAAATAGAAATAAACCTGAAATGTTTTTCAAAGTTTGACATTTCTAATTCCTACCACTCTCCCTTGCGATGAAATTTTTCTTTGGCATTTTGACCAAATTGCTCGGCGGCCTGATCAATCGAACGAAGAATTTCATCCATGGTCTTGCCTTGTGTACTGCGGGCTGCTCTAATCACAGTCCGGCACTCATTGGAATCCATAAACCGTACCGCTTCCAGTAGTTGTTTCTCTTCATCTTCAGAAATAACCAGAAACCCATGTTTGTCAGCATGGATCAGCTGTCCTGGATGGATTCGACAACCAAAAATCTCTACATCACAGTTCCAACGCACCGGTACCACATGGGCATGCCCCACACATAACTGGCGGGCAATGGCTTTAAAGCCAGCGTTGTTCATTTCATCAACATCCCTAATCGCTCCATCTGTGATTGTACCGACACACCCCAAAGCCCGATGAATATTACTATTAACTTCTCCCCAGAAGGAGCCAATTATCTCTGGTTTGTCCAAATCCTGAACCAATACAATCTTGGGACCGGCTGTTGCGGCTACATATTTCCGGTATTTGTTCCAGGCCTGCTCATTTTTTTGAACATGTGTCGGATCGCTCGGTTCAATGACCACAGTTATGGCATAACCGATCATCGGACCCATTGCAACCATGAAATCGTGACAAGGTTCAAGATTAAAACTGCCCCGGGCAGTATTCCGGCTTGTGATTTGTTCCCATCCGTTATAAATAGAGGGAGTATTCCAGCGCTTTAATTCAAGCAATTCGTCATGGTTTAATGGCATTGAATCTCCTTTTTCTCAATTAATTCTACTCTTTCAAGTCCACAACACAGCGGAATCCAATAATTGCGCAGCGATCCAGGCCGGGCCATACCAACAGCATTCGGGTTGTCGTATTAGCTGGCTGTGGTCCACCAGCTACATACCAATCTGAACCTGTTGCCTTATAATAGGAACCACCACGAATGAGGCAATAGCGTGATCGTCCATCATCCATCTGTTCGCTCTCTGTCCATTCCCAGGTATTACCAGCCATGTCATAACATCCAAATGGTGACCGTCCTTCAGGAAATGCGCGAACACTTGTGGTGCCACTAAATTGTCCATGGTTACAAACATTTTCATCCATGGTATTCCCCCAGGGATATTTCAGGGATTCCTTACCGCTGGCAGCATATTGCCATTCGGCATCTGTGGGCAGTCGTTTTCCCGCCCACACAGCATAAGCGCGGGCGTCGTTCAAATCCACATAAACAACCGGATGGTCTTCCTGACCAACCGGTGGCTTACAATTTATCCAATGCTTCAGGAAATTTTCCTTATGACGAGGCTCATACCCCGTTGCTTTGAGGAATTCCTCGTATTCCAAGTTTGTCACCGGTGTCAAATCAATCGCGTAGGCCGAGTGAGTCATTTTCACCTCTGGCGCCAATTGATCATGGAAGCCTAATGGGAATGCACCTTTATTGAAATCTCTCTTTAGCGTCACTGTCGCGGCCTCTATTGCGACCATATTTGATGGCAGCTCTGCTATATCATATCTCCTTGTGTTGGAAACAGGATGCAATGTCTGCTTTTCATATTCGGGATATACCGGGTTCCAGTTTCTGGCAGCAAAACGGTTTTCCTGTTCCGTAAGGAAATTCTCAAAATCTTCAGTCATGGCTGTTTCAGGAATCGCCAATAATCCACCAATACCCTTTGCATCCATTTGCCCATCAATAATGGCGAGGTTTTCCTTAAAGTTCACTCTGGCTTCCTGGCCACGAATCAGATCAAAGTAGCGGTCACCCGAATGATGGTTTACGGTAATCAGCTGACCCTTGTACTGTTTATTGGTCCGGTTGACCAGAGTCCAAAGCCGTAGACTATCTCCTTCCCATAAACTGGCAAATAGATTATCTCCGCTGTGTGCTACCAGTGGTGTCCATTTTTCACCGCAAAAAAGATTACTAAAGCGTCGTTGTATCGGAGTTATTGCACGCAGAATTGAACGCGATCGCTCACTCCATCCATTCCAGCATCCGAAGCGGTTTTCCCATACCAATGTTCCGGTACCGTTCATCCATGAAACCTGAAGATCGCCGATGCGGTTTTTAATCCAGCGGTTAGTCGGACGAACCACATGTCTTCGTTCCAACCACTTACTCTTCAAAACCCCAGGAGCACAGCTATCCTCAAAAAGCCATGTCCGCCACGGTTTGCTCTGGGCCCAGGACATCTGGTGTTCGGCAACATACTCGATGGGGATCGGCAATTCAGTATCAATGGCTAACCCGGGCCGAATCTTATCCAGTTCGCGCCGCAATGGAGCGCATTCATACCAGGTGTCAAGATAGATACCATCAGCATTGACAGTTTTTATAAGGGACAAGAGCATCTCTGTATCGGATAAATCTTCCTCTCTTGTCGATGAATCCCAAGGCAAAAATGGGATAAAGACCTTGATTTCATTTTCATGAAAAGTACTAATCAGTTTTCGCAAACCTTCCAGGCCACCCGGCAGGTCGCGATACATGTCGGTTTGATTTCTCTCGCTAATACCGAGTAATGGATAACCCAGCCAGAGCACAACACTATCAAATCCACCAAATACCTTCTTCGCATTATTAATAAACGCCTCGATTTTGTACCTACCCTCTACGGGATCAAGAAATGTCATATCCCAGATCATCAGGAATCCAGACACATAGTTGGACGCAACCCAGGCAAAAGCCGAATCACTGTAATAGGAGTCGTTATAGTTCATTGCCTGTCGCTTATTGCTGCGCCATTCTTCCAACCAATTACGCCAGAGGGGCCAGAGTTCGGGATCATTCGGAGCTTGAAAAATATCGTCGAATGTGAGTTCATCGGAAGTATAGGGCCCATCCGGAATATTCATACTCCGTTTTTCGCCCAGTTTTTGCTCATGTGCCGTACGGTGAAATTCATGTTGTTGATTTTCTAAGGCTCGCTGATTATGAATCCATGTTGTGAATTTTTTCTGCAGAGCCGGTGATGTCAAAGGCTGCTCTGCCTGCAGATTCATCCTGAGCAGTAATAACAGGAGAGTCAGCGCTACCACCATTTTTAGAAAGTAAATATTTGACTTATGCTGCATCATATCTACTGAAATTAAAAACTGAACGAAAAGAGTTTGGATTCTCTCAGTTCGAATTTCAATTTAATTTCATCGCCTTTGAGTTGATTCAGCGAAAAGTTATCCTTCCATTGTAATTGACGATCTGTCGCTGTTTTTGCGACAAATTCGGCTTCCGCTAACACATTATTTTCGGTATCCAAAATCGTGACTTTTACATAACCGGAAGGCGCCACATCAGCACTAATATGCAATGCATTGGAAACAACTGTCACCGGTTTCGTTATCAAGGAGCCTGTTTGATTATTTCCACCGGCTATTTGTTCATACCCAGCAAACCCGTCGGCCCGCAGCCAGGCCAAAGCCAGATATCCATTCCGCCAACCCATGAACCGGCCATCGTTGGCACCGTAATAAATTCTTATTTTGTCTTTTTCTATTAGTGGTCTGGCTGCGAAAATGCATCCCCAGTCATAATCACCCATGACACCGCCATTAGGGATAAGCGGTACACCCGGTTGAATCCGATGCCACACTTTGCTATCAGGACTCCAGGCCAGTTCACACCACTGTCGACTGGCTTTGATATCAAACAGTCCCACCATTCCAATGTATGCACCTGCGTATTTTACAACTGGCATATCATGTATCTGCATCCGTAAATCGAGACCTTTGATAATAATCTCAGGTTTTGACCAATGTAAAAAATCCTCTGATTCAATTCTGGACACATTCCGATGGCCCATGCTTCCGTATAGTCCCGTGGTCTTTGCACCACCCCAATGACGGGTAATCCCCACATATTTGCCGAGATCCGCATCCCACCAAACATTGTTATTTGTGTCGCCATTATCAATGGGTCCCACATTAATTGCTTTGCCCCAGTGAATTCCATCCACTGAAAACCACACCATACTGTTTTCACTTTCCGGGTGAAAAGCTTTATAACGCTTCTCTGGATCGGTCTCATGCAGATCTTTCATCACCGTTACACCATGGTTAAAGACAATAACAATATTGTTCTTTTTGCTACCATTGTATTCAATTACACCCAATTCGGGTTTATCCCAATGAATGCCATCTTTAGAGGTTGCATAACATATGCCATAGTCACGAAAGCCTTCGGTCCATTTATGCCAGGGTCGTTCGTCTGAGGGTATCGCTTCTCCGGGATTACCTTCCCCCGGACCCACTTTGATAAAAATGCTATACCAGCATTTAAAAATTTGCTCCTCTTCATCATAGATAATGCTACAATAAGGATTATCGAAACGGGGTTCCCACTCTTTATCCTCACGAAAAAGCGGATTGTTGCCATCTTTTTGTACAACACCAACCGTCAACTGCACATTTTTCGTCTGATCGATGATCCGGTTATCCAGCAGTAGATAGCGATTACGCCGGTTATCAAAATCAGCAGCCCTTAAGAGTGATGACATAACCAGCAGCACCAGAACCAAAGACATCAAAATGTCCCTACCAAACACAGGGTTTAAACTCTTAGAAGATCGCTTAATTTTTTTGAGCATTACCATAATAAACTTCCTTTATCTTGTTTTAAGTATTTAGAACTCATTCTTTTCATTTTCTTTTTGCAAACTGTTCTAACAAAATTTCAGTGGTTCGTTTGGCTGCTTGTCCAACTACTTCAGGACAGTTTGTATCTGTATTTTCCCGAATATGTTTACAGACAACGCTGCCATATTCCGAAACAAAATGCTGGTGTACCTTATGAATTAAATCATGAGACAAGGAATTATCGCCAAAACGTCCGGTGCCGCAAACCCAGCCGATCATCATGCCCGATGCTGTAAAGGCACCACAACTGGCCGAAAAATCAGGAGTCGCGCCACCATCAAGACAACTGGCGGCCCGAAACAGATCTTCATTTTTGGGTATAAACTCAATGGCATCCTGCAAAGCGGCCAGTGTACAGCGGGCGCAGCCACGATGTTTTTCCTCATATCGAAAACCGAGTTTATAGGCTTTTTCAGCCATTGCCTTTGACCTGTTACCGACATCAATTCGACTGTTTTTATCCAAAACAATAAATTCATTTTTGTTTTTAGAATTGGCCAGTAGTTTTTTCCCACTTAATCCATAGCCGCCAACGCCTATTGCAATCGACTTTAGGAATTGACGACGGTTGCTGATTATTTTTTTGGTTTTCCCCATTTTATACTTCCTGTTTTTTTCTCATCTGATCAATTCGCTCTTATTTTTATTAACCCTTCTTATTGATTATTATTTGAAGTCAATTCTTCATTTATACTTCAATCCATCGATTAACTTCCGATTCAGATCGGCTATTGACAATGAAGCACCCCACTCATCTTCTCCCTGAGTGATTTTCATCAATATCGAATTCCATCCTTTCTTAAAATCAGCTGGCGCAATATCCTGTCCTTGTTCCAGTCCGCGTTCCTGGTCATTCTGATGAACAAGTTGGTGATTGACCCATACTTTAACGCCATCGTCGGACCCAATCTCCAGAATGACTTTCTGAGGGCTGGCAATCCAGACATTTGTCTTTAAATAAGCCACACTGTTTTCCGCATTGAAGAATTTCAAAAGATTAACACAACCAGCGTCAAAACCGTCAACCTCAACAGGTATCTTCTTCCATATTGCATAATTACTATCTATTTCAGGAGCAAAAAGCACATCAAACAAATCCAACCCGCTAACACCTTTTTTAGAAAAAGGCCCGGCCACAACCCAGACATTGACCAACTCTTCAGGACGACGGATCTTGAAAGTGATTTTATCCATTTCAGCTTCACTGAAATATACATCACCTGTAATCTCTTCCGGCGCCCAGGACTGTACCACCGGCGGAACCACCGGTTCTTTGTAAGGAATCACAAATTCTTCAATCCCCTGCGCATTTTTTTCAATGGAACCCCCTGAACGGAGAACCGCCTTTTTAGCCAGCATGACACAAACATCCATTAATGACTTTAAATTGTATGAAGTATAGGAGAAATTGGTAATTTTGTCAATCCCGGTTTTATATCGCGCCGGCAAATTTTCCATTCCCAGGGAAGTTGCCAGGATACCACCGGCGTTCGACGGATTGCAATCGGAATCCTGCCCGCACCGCATGGCAATCGTAATGGTTTTGTCCATATCCCCTTCACCGTAAAGCAGCCCCATGACAATATAAGCACCGTTAATTTTTGCATCGATATTTTCATCTGCATCTTCAGTACCCCTGGTGCAACTAAATTTTCTGTATTCTGGGTTAAGGTTATATTTTTTCTCGATGAGCCGCCATGTTTTCTGCCAATCTTTCGGATAGGTTTTGTGCCAGTTGATCACATCGCGAATGGTTTCTGCATACTGACTCTCTGCCGGAATGCAGCGCAAGCCTGCCTGGACAATTTTTTGAATATCGGTTTCAAAAAACGCATTGGCATACATGGCCCCCACAAAATGCCCGCCATAAACACCATCGCCGTAATTCATCAAACGCCCGAATTTTTCAGCCAATTCAATGACAAGTTGGGGCATTCCAGGTGCAATGATTCCTGAATAGTCCGCTTCAATCTGATAATCAATATCATCAGCATGCTTGTTGTATTTTGGATGACTCGAATAGGGAGGCGCAATGCCGCGACGAAGATTATTCCGTCCGCATTCATTGGCATGGGCTAACCCATACCGGCTGCCGGCAAAATCAATTCCAGCCTGGCGAATGGAGACATCCAATCCATAAACTTCAAGTGTTCGTAAAAATGTCATTTCTACATAGATATCATCCTGATATTGCTGATTGATCATGCTCTGATCCCATACTGGTACCTTCCCTGCCGGAATCATCTCCCCGTTAAAATGAAATTCTGTAGACGCACCCCAACCAACGCCGGCCATTTGACCCAACCAGGCAGCTTTCATTTTACTTTCATAGTCCGGAATTGATATTTTTTGCGAAATGGTTATTGAATTACATCCAGCCAAATAAATAACTAAGGTTAAAGCAAATATTATATTATTTG
>Ga0070729_10006057_pt1 | contig 12114 bp, 12 predicted proteins | sample tdDd472_FD_66725 | JGI IMG/M metagenome (GOLD analysis project Ga0070729, IMG submission 66725) | Marine sediment microbial communities from the Atlantic coast under amendment with organic carbon and nitrate - tdDd47.2 | ecosystem: Environmental > Aquatic > Marine > Coastal > Sediment | place...
CCGCATCGCCCAGCAGATTGAGTACTCCAAAGGCACGGTCTACCAGCACTTTTCCTCTAAGGAGGACGTGCTCGTCGCCCTCGCCGGCCAGACCACCCAGACCCGCGCAGATCTGTTCACCCGCGCCGCCGCGTTCCGCGGCAACACGCGCGATCGAATGACCGCCGTGGGCGTCGCCGACGACCTGTTCGTCCGCCTCTACCCCGAGCACTGGCAGGCCGAGCACATCATCCGCGCGGCCTCCATCCAGTCCAAGGCGGCCCGCGAGCGTCTCAAGGAACTCGAGTCGACCGAACACCAGTGTTTCCTGGCGCTAGCGGAGATTCTTGGTGACGCGCTGAAGCAGGGCGACATCGAATGCACGGAGGAGCAGGTCCCCCAATTCATTTCATATGGGCTGTGGTCCCTTTCCTTCGGGTCCCATTTCATCGCGGCCTCGAACCCCAATCTGGGTTCCAAGGGCTTGGACAACGAAACCGAGATGCTCAACCGCAACTACCACGCGCTGCTCGACGGCTACGGCTGGAAACCTCTCTCCAAGGACGCGGATTATGTCGCGGTCCAGGAGCGGGTACGGCGTGAGGTGTTCCCGGAGGAATCCCGCCGCGCGGGGTTGTTGGAGTGACTCGCCCCCCTTTTTTGAAGAGGACTTGACGATGCGTCAATTCATGACCAAACGTAAGTGGCTCGGCCTTGGGGCCGGCGCTCTGGTAGCCGGTCTCGGCCTCGGCTGGCCCCACCTCGTCCACGCGTCCGGGGCGCCCAACGATGAGTCGGCCGAAGACGGACGGCACGCGCGTGCCCTCCCGGTCGAAACTCTCGTGGTCTCCGAAACCGGGAGCTTCGAGACGCAGCGTGCCTACACGGGTCGCATCGAAGCGAAGCGTGTGGCCGATCTCGCCTTCGAGCGCAGCGGCCTGCTCCTTGAGGTGAAGGTCGACGAGGGCTCGGTCGTCGAGCAGGGACAAACGCTCGCGCGCCTCGACACGCGAGAGCTGGAACTCGATCGCCAAAGTGCCGTGGCGGAACGCGATGCAGCCGCGGCGAAGCTAGGGGAGATGCGCAAGGGGCCGCGCCAGCAGACGATCGAGGCTGCGCGCGAGGTCGTCAACGACCTGACCGCGCAACTGGAGCTTGCGCAAAGCCGCAGGCAGCGACGCTTCGAGCTCAACAAGTCCAACACCAACGCGATCTCGGTAGAGGCCGTCGAGGAAGTGGAGTTCCAGCTACTCTCCGCCAAGGCGAGACTGGCCCGCGCGCGGCAGGTGCTCCAGGAGCTCGAGGCCGGAACGCGCGAAGAAATGATTGCCGCGCAGGACGCGACGGTGCGTCGTCTCAACGCACGCATCGCCGCCATCGATCTGGCGATTGAGAAGAGTGTGCTCATCGCACCCTTCGCCGGAACGATCGCGGCGCGACGCGGAGACGAAGGCTCCGTTCCCTCCCCCCAGACCCCCCTCCTTTCGCTGGTGGAAAGCGGCTCGCTCGAGGCGCGCATCGGCATTCCGCCCGAGGACGCGCTGCGGATCGCGTTGGGCTCGAAGGCGAAGGTGCTCGTCGGCAACGAGACCATCGAGGCGACGCTGCGCGCACGCCAGCCGCAAATTGACGAGGCCACGCGCACGCAGCGTCACACCTTCGATCTCGCCGAGGCGCGCGCCGACGTTGTCCGCGGGCGACTGGTCCGCATCGAGCTGGACGTGACTGTTGAGGCGAAGGGCCTCTGGGTCCCCCACGCGGCGCTCGTGCGTGCACCGCGCGGTCTGTGGGCCTGCTATGTCGTCGGAGACGATGGCATCGTCGCGCGACGCGAAGTCAGTGTCGTGCACACGGACGGAGGGCGCGTCTATGTCCGAGGAACGCTGCGCGGTGGCGAGCGCGTGATTCGCAGCGGTGCGCATCGCGTGGTCCAGGGCCAGCGCGTGAGCGTGGAGGACTGACCGGTGCTGGGCAGTCTGTTCCTGCGCAATCCGCGCCTGTTGGTGCTCACGATTGCGCTCATCGCGGTCGCTGGCCTGAGCGCGTTCAGCCTGCTGCCGCGCCGCGAGGATCCCGAGCTGGTCGCGCGCTTCGCGATCATCACGACGCCGTATCCCGGCGCCAGCGCAGCCCGCGTCGAGGCGCTCGTGACCGAGAAGATCGAGGACGCGCTTCGGCAACACGATGAGATCAAGGACCTCTATTCGAGTTCGCGCGCCGGCATCTCCGTGGTGCAGGTCGAGTTGCGCGATGACATCGACGATCCCGATCCCACGTGGTCGCGCCTGCGGGACGAAATCGATCGCGTCGCGCGCGACCTCCCCGACGGGGCCGCCAAGCCGGATCTGGATGAGAGCGACGTGGATGCGTTCGCCGTGATCGTCGGCTTGCGCTGGTCGGGCACGCCGCCTCCGCCGCTGGCCGTCATGCAGCGCCTTGCCAAGCAGCTGGAGGACCGCATCCGCGACGTTCCGGGAACGAAGGAGACCAAGGTCTTCGGGAAGTCGCCCGAAGAAGTGCGCGTCACCATCGACCCCAGCAAAATCGCCTCGCTCGGCATCACGCCCGAAGACGTTGCCGGCGTGCTGCGGGCCACGGATGCGAAAGTCAGCGCGGGCCAACTGCGGCACTCGGAGGCCAATCTCCTGATCGAGGTCGAAGGCGAGCTCGACTCGCTCGCGCGGTTGCGCCGCACTCCGATTCGCTACGGCGCGGACGGCGCAGTGGTGCGCCTCGGCGAAGTTGCGACGATCGAGCGGGGACGCGCCGACCCGCCGCCCGAGATCGCGTTGTTGGACGGCGAGCCGGGCATCGCGATCGGTGCCCTGATGCAGCGCGATCAACGCATCGACCGCTGGGCCGTCAAGGTGCGTGCGGAACTCGATGTCTTCCGGGCGCGGTTGCCGCAGGGCATCGAGCTCGACCTGCTGTTCGACCAGAGCGTTTACACCGAGCGGCGCTTCGACAGCCTGCTCTCGAATCTGGCGCTCGGCAGCCTCTTCGTCTTCCTCGTCGTGCTCGTCATGATGGGCTGGCGGAGTGCGCTCCTCGTAGGCGTCGCGCTTCCGCTCAGCGCCCTGATGGTGCTCGCGGGCATGCGACTGATCGGAATGCCGATCGAGCAGATGAGCGTCACCGGCCTGATCATCGCGCTCGGTCTGCTGATCGACAACGCGATCGTGATGGTGGATGAGGTGCGCCATCGGTTGATGGACGGCGAGACGCCGGCCGAGGCCGTCCTGGGCGCGGGCAGAAAACTGTCCGTCCCGCTGCTCGGGTCCACGTTGACGACCGTCTTCGCGTTCATGCCGCTCGTCCTGATGCCCGGACCCGCGGGCGAGTTCGTGGGCGGCATCGGTACCGGCGTCATCCTCGCCATCACGAGCTCGTTCCTGCTCGCCCTCACCGTGATCCCCGCGCTCACGGGGCTCATGGGCCACTGCTGGGAGAAGCAGCCGCTCGGCTCATGGTGGCGCGACGGTTTCAGCAGCGAGCGCCTGACGAACTGGTACAGCGGAGTCCTGGGCGTGCTGTTCCGGCGCCCGGTCCTCGCGATCCTGTTCGCGGTTGCCCTTCCGTTCTGCGGCTTCGCCGTGGCCGGCCAACTGAAGGAGCAGTTCTTCCCGCCCACCGACCGCGACCAGTTCGAGATCACGATGCGTCTGCCGCCGCAGTCGTCGATCGGGGAGACGGCCGTCATCGCGCAGAAAGCGCGTGCCCTGCTGCTGCGTCACGACCGCGTGCGCCATGTGCACTGGTTCCTCGGGACGAGCGCGCCCAAGTTCTTCTACAACATGCTCGAGGGCGCCGACGGCACCCCGTCGTTCGGTCAAGCCTACGTCCAGATCAGCGACACCGAGGAGCTCTCGCAATTCCTCAACACGCTGCAGGGCGAACTGGACTCGCAGGTTCCCCAGGCGCAGTTCCTCGTGCGTCAGCTCGAGCAGGGACCGCCGTTCCCCGCACCGGTCGAGCTGCGCCTGTTCGGCCCCGACCCCGACGTGCTGTTTGAACTCGGCGACCAGATCCGCGCCGTGCTCGCCGACATTCCGGGCGTCACCCATACGCGCTCGACGCTCGCGGACGGCAACCCCAAGCTGAAGTTCATGACGGATGAGATCGAGGTCAACCTCGCCGGTCTCGATCATCGCGCACTCGCCGCACGCCTCGAAGCGAGCCTCGAAGGCGTGCTCGGTGGATCGATGGTCGAGGAGACCGAGGAGCTTCCGGTCCGCGTTCGCATCGACGACAGATTTCGCGGTAATCTCGATCGCATCGCATCGCTCGAACTCCTCGCGGAAGACCGCCGCTCGTGGATCCCGCTGCGCGCGCTGGGCGAGATGCAGGTCGTGCCGGAACTCTCCAACCTGCCCCGCCGCGATGGACGGCGCATCAACACCGTGCAAGGCTTCCTGCAGGCGGGCCTGCTGCCCAGCCAAGTGGTCGCGACCTTCAAGGAACGCATCGCCGACTTTCCGCTGCCGCCCGGCTATCACACCGAGCTCGGCGGCGAGTCAGCCGAGCGCGACGAAGCGGTCGGCAACCTGCTTGCGTCCGTCGGGCTCCTGGTCGTCCTCATGATTGCCACGCTCGTGTTGAGCTTCCAGTCGTTCCGCGTTGCCGCCATCATCGGCGTCGTCGCGATCCTCTGCGTCGGCTTGGCGCTGCTCGCGATCTGGCTGTTCGGCTACCCGTTCGGCTTCATGGGCATCGTCGGCACCATGGGTCTCGTCGGTGTCGCGATCAACGACTCGATCGTCGTGCTGGCCGCTCTGCGCGGCAACAAGGCGGCGAGCAACGGCGACGCCAGCGCCACCCGCGACGTCGTCGTGCGCTCCACGCGCCACGTGCTGGCGACCACGCTCACCACCATCGCCGGGTTCATTCCACTCCTGCTCGACGGTGGCCTCTTCTGGCCTCCGTTGGCCGTTGCCATTGCGGGCGGTGTCGCGGGGGCCACCATGCTCGCGTTGTATTTCGTTCCCGCCAGCTGGATCCTGATGAGGAGGGGTCGCGGGGAGGAGAGCGCGCGGGACGTGTCTCCGGTCGCGCCCACTCCGGTTGCCGTAGCGACATAGGCGATTACACTCTTCCCGTGGACGTCAACCTCTTTGCCACTCTCCGCGAACTCGCGGGCCACCGCACCGTGAACTTCGACATGCCCGACGGCTCGACCGTACGCGAGTTGCTCGATCGCGTGACCAGCGAGTATCCGGCGATGCGCGACGAACTTTTCGGTGAGGACGGCGAGCTGTTCGGCCACGTCCACGTATTCATCAACGGCCGCGACGCGCCCCACCTGGACAAGGCACTCGAAACACCGCTGACGTCGGCCGACAAGGTCGATCTGTTCCCCGCGGTCGGGGGTGGCTAGCTGCCATGGCTCGCATCGAGCGGGAAGTGCGCGGCATACCGCTCTGGCAGATCCTCGAGTACCTCGAGGCGTTAGGTGGTCGCGCGGTCGGTGAGCACGCGGCCCGAACCGACGTCTGGAGCGCCACGTTGGAGCAGATCGAGGACTTCCAGATCGGTTCCCTCAAGGTCGGGCAAGTGCTGCTGGTTGTCGAAGGCGCCGATGGAGTCCTTGCGGAGCTCAACATCAAGCTCGACGAGAAGCTGTTGCGCGCGGGAGGTTGATCATGGACATCGTCGGACTCCATCACACGCAGCTGGCCATGCCGGCTGGCCGCGAAGACGAAGCGCGCGGGTTCTACTCGGGAGTCCTGGGCCTGACCGAAGTCGAGAAGCCCGAACCGCTGCGCGCGCGCGGAGGCTGTTGGTTCCGTGGCCCCGGCGTCGAGATCCATCTCGGAGTCGAGGAGCCGTTCGCGCCCGCGCGCAAGGCGCATCCCGCGCTGCGCGTGGCAGACCTTGAGCAGGCCGCCTCCGAACTCGAGGAGTGCGCGCGCGACACATCCGTGCCGGAAGTGCGCCGCCTCTTCACGGCCGACCCGTTCGGCAACCGCATCGAGCTGATCCAGGACGGCGACAACTTTCCGTCGCAAAGTTAGGGTACCCTGTCCGCGATGGGGATCTCGAGAAGGACTTTCCTGCGTATTGCGGGGGCCACCGGTGTCGCGGGCGCGGCCACGGGCGCCTACGTCTTCGGCATCGAGCCGATCTGGCTACGCACCGTGCGGCACGAAGTCCCCATCGAGGGCCTCGACCCCCGCCTTGACGGCTTTCGCATTGCGCAACTCTCCGACCTGCACGTGGGCGCCGGCGTCCCGCTCGACTACCTGCGCGAGGCCGTCGACCGCGCGCTGAGTCTCGAACCCGACGCGATCGTGATGACCGGTGACTTCGTGCATCGCGGCGGCCAAACCGGCGCCGTGCGCGACGCCTGCAAGGCCGTCGAAGGCCTGCGCGCTCCGCTCGGGACGTTCGGCGTCCTCGGGAACCACGACCACGGTGTCTACAACGCCAGCCGGCGGGTTGCTCCTGCCGGGGGCGGCATGGTCAAGGAAAGTCTGGGAGCGGCCGGCGTTCGCATCCTGAGCAACACATCGACGCTGCTCCAACGACCCGATGGCGCTGCGGTGCGCCTCGCGGGATTCGCCGATCTGTGGTCGGGCGGATTCGATCCTACCGCCCTCCCTCGCGCTCCCTCCCACAAGACGATTGCGCTCAGCCACAACCCGGACACCGCACCGGAGGTCGCAAGACAGACGGACGCCTCCCTGATCCTCTGCGGCCACACCCACGGCGGGCAGGTCAGCATCCCGTTCATGGGCCCGCCGATTCTCCCGATTCGACTGCGGAAGTTCGCGGCGGGACCGTACGACCTCGGCAGCGCTCGCCTTTACGTCAACCGCGGCGTCGGCTGGCTCCGCCGCGTGCGGCTGTTCGTGCGCCCGGAAGTGACGCTGCACGTATTACGCGTCGGGTAGGGTGGAGCGATGGCTCAGACGCGACGTGAATTCGTGAAGACCGGAACCGCGGCCATTTTCTTCGCCGCCGCCGGCTGCTCCCTGTTCATCAAGAAGCGCGATCCCGATCTCACGCTGCCCGTGGTCGACGGGCGGGTGCGGATCCCGGCCGACAAGCTGACGGACGCGCTGCTGATCGACATCCCGGAAGGGGACAAGATCCTCGTGTTCCGCCGGCCGGACCGTTCGGTTCACGCCGTGAGCGCCGAGTGCACCCACATCGGCTGCGACGTGGAGTACGTCAAGGACAACGATCGCATCGAGTGCCCCTGCCACGGATCCGAGTTCGACGCCGACGGCACCCGCCGCAAGGGCCCCGCGAAGAAGTCATTACAAAACTACCCCGTCTCCGTTTCCGGAAACGAGGTAGTCGTGCAGGTGGTTTCCGCGGACGCTAGCTGATCTCGAGTTCGACGAGTTTGCTGTCCGGAACGACGCCGTCGTCCCAACCGCGGGCCGCGTAGTACTCGGCGAGCATCTCGTCGATCTCGCAGACGTGGCCCTCGGAGCCGCCCATCGTCGAGGGCTCCTTGGAGTAGCGCTCCGGTAGCTTGTCGCTGCCCTTGCCGAAGCCCGCCTTGTTGTTGTAGTGGCGCTCGAGCGTGTAGATGCGTTCGCCGGTTGCCAGAACATCGTCCGCGGTGAATTCGCGACCGGTCATGCCCGCGTACTGCGCGGCATACTCCTCGGCGCCCATCGCGAACGCGCTGAACTTGCAGAGGTCCATCGAGTCGCTGAACGCGTGGAGATCCTGGAGGAGCTTGGTCAGCTCGCCCTTGCCCTTCCACTCGAGCGGCTTGGTACGCAGGGCGATGACGCCCGTCTCGCTGGCCGGCGTGTAGGCGCGCAGGTGGCAGGCGCCGCGGTTGGAGGTTGCGTAGGCGACGCCCATGCCCTTCATGCCGCGCGGGTCGTAGGCGGGCATGCCCTGGCCCTTGCAGTGCATGGCCGCATCGGGGTGACCGAAGTGATCGGCGGTCGGCGCGAGGCCGTTGGCGAGGATGTCGCCCACGCCTTCGCGCTTCACGATTTTCTCGATCATCGCGATCATCGACTTGTAGTCGCCCCACTCGAGGCGCTCGAAGCCCTTTTCCTCGGCGGCGCCGCGGTCGGTGAGCTCCATGTAGAGGCCAAGGACATCGCCGATCTCGATCGCGTCGAGGCCGTAGCGGTTGGCCATGTCGATCATGTAGGCGATCGAATCGAGGTTGTCGTTCAGGCAGTTCGCGCCCAGGCACCAGGCCGGCTCGTACTCCACCGACTCCATCTTCAAGCCCTTGAACTCGCCCTCGGTGATCTCGACTTCCTTCTTGCACGCGACCGGGCACGCGTGGCAGGTCGGGTCGTTCACAAGGATGCTTTCCTTGACCGCCTCACCGCTGATCTTGTCGGCGAACTCGTACTTGGTGGCCTGTGCGTTCTTGGTGGGCAGCGCCCCCATCACGTTGGCGATGTTCATGAGCACGTTGGTGCCGTAGACACTCAGACCGCCCTTGCGCGGTGCCGTGATGTTCTTCGGGTCCATGATGCCCTTGAGCGCGCGCTGACGGGCGGGCTTGAAGGCCTCGGCATCGGCGGGTTCGGGGAAGACCTTCTTGGCCTTGATCACGATCGCCTTGAGGTTCTTCGAGCCTCCGACGCAGCCGGTTCCGCCACGACCCGCGGCGCGGTCGTCCTCGTTCATCCACGCGCTGTAGCGCACGAGGTTCTCGCCCGCCTGGCCGATCGCGTTGACCGTCAGGTCCTTCTCGCCGTACTTGTCCTTGAAGTGGGCGATCGTCTCGTGGGTCGTCTTGCCCCAGACCGCGGAAGCGTCGCGAACCTCGACCTTGCCGTCCTCGAGATAGAGGTAGACCGGCTTGTCGGCCTTGCCCTTGATGGCGAGGCCGTCGAAGCCCGCCCAGCGCATGCGCGCGGCGGACCAGCCGCCCTGGTGGGCGTCGGTCACGGTGCCGGTGAGCGGCGATTTCGTCACGACGGCGAGGCGCCCGCTCATCGAAGCGGCGCTCCCGGTCAGCGGCCCATTCATGAAACACAGCAGGTTTTCGGGCGACATCGGGTCGACCTCGGGGCCGTTCTCGAAGACGTAGCGCACGCCTAAACCACGCGCGCCGATGTACTTGAGCGCCCACTCTTCCGGGATGCCCTTGTATTCAATGGACCCGCTGGTGAGGTCGATGTGTGCAATCCGGTCCGCGTACCCGCCAAGTGTCATGAGTTGTCCTCCTGCGCCGATTCTACGGGATTCCGACGCTCTTCTGCCTCTTGTCTGTAGCCATGCACGACGAGGATCAAGAATCCCACGACGCACAGCGCGAGGAACGAATAAAAGACGTGGCCCCGCGCGATCAGGACGCCCCCCACCGTGGTCGCGAGCAGCGCCGCGAAGAGCCCAAAAACCATCAGGAAGCGCCGATAGGCTTGGGATCCGGGCGGTTCGCGGGGCGGGTTCATTACGACGATTATTGCCCCTGTCGCCGGGATCGCTACGATATGCGCCCATCGTGAGCGAACGCGTGCACAACTTCCTCCTCACCCTGATCGGCGTCGGCACGGGCATCTATGCCCTGACGCTGCTGGGCGGGGCCTTTTCCGGCGACCTTTCAGGCTTCGCGAAGCTGCGGGGGTTTCTGATCGCCGTGTTCGTCGGCGCTGTCGCGTTCGGCTTCATCAAGCGCCAAGGCTGGGCCTTCCTCGCGTTCAGCGTGGGCCTGTTGGGCGCGTGGCTGTACTCGATGGTGGTCGGCATCGTCGCGTTCTCCGCGGAGCAGCCGGTCGGGATGCACGTCTTCTGCTTCCTGCTGATCAACGTGCTGATTGGCTACCTCGGCCGCTGGTCGATGGAACGCCGCTTCCGCCCCCACCTCGACCACTAGGCGCCATGCGCGCACGGTGGTGCTGCCTGCTTCTGTTTGCGGTGGCGTGTGGTCGTCCCGATCCCGACATCGTCCGCCTGACCCAGGAGTTGGAGGCAGGGGAGCGTGAGGGGCGCAAGCTCGCGGAGATCGGTCCGGACAAGCGTGACCACCTCGAGCCCGTCTACGAGTTGATGCAGGGCGACGACCGTCGCTTCATCCAGATCACCTGCCTCGAGGCATTGATCTCGGCGGAAGCCGGTGAGGACGCGCTGCCGGCGGTCGCGCAGGCGATGAAACACCGCGACGGCTCCGTCGTCAGTCTCGCGGCGCTCGCCCACTGGAAGATCACCGGAGCTCCCGATCCCGGCTTGGCCCACCTGATCGAGAAGGCGGGCGCCACTCCGCCCAGCCGCTACACGCTCGAGCTGCTCGCGCGGGCGGCCCCCATTCCGATCGCCATCGTCGAACCGCTCATCCAGGACGATCCGCTGCCGCCGGCCAAGCTCGCCATGGTCGGCGCGTTCGGCCAGAGCGCAGCCGCCGCGGTGCCCGCGGTGACCGCACTGCTGGACGCGGAACACTCCACCACGCGCATCCAGGCAGCCGACACGCTCTACCGGATCACGGGGTCCTTGCAGCCGGCCGTCGTCCGCCTCGTACGCGAGTTCCGGGTGGATAGCCTCTTCCTTCGCCAGCGCATCGCCGCCACCTGGATGGATATGTGCACATCGAATCCGAAAGCGATGAAGAAGGCGCTGCGCGCGATGCTGCACGACGGAAGCTCCGCCGTGCGCGGGATGGCCGCCGTCATACTCGGTGAGATTCGCGCGCGGGACTCGAGAGCCGACCTGGAGCGGGTTTTCGCCGAGGACCCCGATCCCGAAGTTCGCGCCTCCGCAGAGCGCGCGCTTCATGCACTGGGCGAATAGGATCGGTCCAGGGGGTGTATGTCCCCCGGAGGATCGAACCATGTCACGACCGGTTGCATTCATACTCATGCTGGCTATTGGAGCGGCCGCGTTCTTTGCCGGCCGCATGACCCAGTCCAAGTCGGATACACGCGCCGAAACCAATCGTGCCCCGAGCGTCGAGGAGCAGGCGGCGCATGTGACCCGCGAAGCCTACGACGCGCTGCACGCCAAGCTGACGCAGGCGGAAGCGGTCGTCGAGTCGCAGAAGCGCCAGCTCGCCAAGGCGACCGCGGAGGCGCCGCAGCCGGAGACCGAAGCCGTGCCGGATCCGGAGCCGACGGTCGACGCGGTCCGCGAGAGTGCGCCGCGTTTCGTGTTTGAGGGGCAGGAGGAGATGCTCAAGAGCATCGACTGGAAGATTATGGGCGAAACGCTCAACAAGATGCCGTCCCTGCTCCACGAACTCCGGGAGGTCGTTTCGACGGAGCCGCTCGACCAGGCGCGCTTCCTGGAAACCGCTGGAAAGGTCCAGGCCCTGAACGGCCCGCTCCTCGGCTTCGCGTCCAAGATGGGAAACACCGACCTGAGCGGCACGGGCACCAACGGAGTGTGGACCCACCCCGTCCTCGTGGTCAACCAGGTGTACGCCACCCTGGCCGCCTCCGAGCACAAGATGACGGAAGCGCAGGTCCCCCAATTGCAGCAGATCGGGGATCGCTACAAGGAGGCGGAAGCCCGACGCGTGGCTTCGTACACGGAAGACGCGTTTGGTCTCGCCAAGGTGATCGAGGAAACCGCGCTCCGCGATGAGCTATTCGCGGCGATCGACGGCATCCTCACACCGGAACAGCAGAACGTCCTGCACCCCGATGGGTCGCGTGGCTACACCGCGGCGGACCTGTTTTCCAGCGCGTTGCTCTGGAACACGTTGGTGCAACCGGTCGCTTTCCGGGCGCGTGCCGACCTCGGCTCGCAGATCGCGAACATGATCATCTCCGCCGAGAAGGTGCCGAACGCGAACGCGGATGCTGTCCGTGCGGTCGTGGCCGAGTGGGCCGCCGCGCTTCCGGACGCGCTGCTCAAAGAGCCGCACACCACCGCTGTCGAGATGGTGCGCATCATGCGCGTGTCGCACATCACCGCGTGCGCGAAGCAGTCGCTGAAACTGCGGAAGGAACTCGCGCGTCGCGTGCCCAATGAAGCGTTCCAAAAGCGCATCAGCCGCGGTCGTGGCGCGCTGGTCTGGTTCAAGGTCGGCTAGCGACGGCGCGCGCGTCAACGCAACGGTCCCGTCAACGCAACGGTGCAGCGATGCGCACCGGGACGCAGAAGTTCTTCTCGCGCAGCATGCGATCGCGCTGCGCCCACGTGAAGGACTTCTCGGCCAGCAGGGTGCGGCGGAGTTGCGCCGTTGCCTCGGCCATCTTCACGGCGAAC
>Ga0070729_10006058_pt1 | contig 12113 bp, 8 predicted proteins | sample tdDd472_FD_66725 | JGI IMG/M metagenome (GOLD analysis project Ga0070729, IMG submission 66725) | Marine sediment microbial communities from the Atlantic coast under amendment with organic carbon and nitrate - tdDd47.2 | ecosystem: Environmental > Aquatic > Marine > Coastal > Sediment | place...
CTGGACGCGGAACCGGGCACCGTACGACACGGTGATGTCGAGGTTGAGCGTGTACTTGCCGGAAGAACCGGACAAATCGATGGCCTCGCCGGGCATGGCAAAAAGACCGATGATGGCTGCCGCGATAATGACCTTCCCGGTCGTGCACAGCCGGTGCGCAGAAGAATGACTCATCTCCCCCTCCTCGTTGGTTGGTTCACCAAGAAACCCGCCGCAGGATTGAGGGTTCCGAGCTCACCCGATGGTGAGTGGACCCGTTTGCGGCGGGCAGAATGAATCTCAAATTTGGTCTTGGGTAACACAGCAGAGTCTGTTTCGACGTGGTCGCGCTTTTGCCGCTCGAGCTTCGTCGCAATGCGCATCCCTTCCCCGGTCCGGATGCCGGGCTGTGAGACGTAAGTGACTCCGTTTATTGTGCCGCCCATGAGCTTAACACAGGCATGACCGAATTCGTGCCCGGTGAATTGAATTGTGGGGGCGGGGACGAGATCAGTCTTCGTCGAGATCGACGTTCTGTTCCTCGACGAGATGATCCACGAGGAGAGTCTGGAGGTGGTTTCTTGAAATATGGATGCGATCGAGGAGTTCGGCGGCGTCTTCGGCCGGCATGGGGCGGGCGATATAGAAACCCTGGACCTGGTCGCAACCCATCTCGCGCAGGGCCTCGAGCTGAGCATCGGTCTCCACGCCTTCGGCGATGGTGGTCTTGCCGAGATTCCGGCCGAGATCGATGATGGTGCGGACGATCTCCATGGAATCCACATCGTCGAGCATTTTTGTGACGAAGGAGTAGTCGATCTTGAGTGAATCGATCTCGAATCGTTTGAGATATGAAAGGGAAGAATAACCGGTTCCGAAGTCGTCGATGCTCAGTCCGATGTCGAGGGCGGAGAGCTGGTCCAACATGGCCGTGGCATGCACGGTGTTCTCCATGAGGACACTCTCGGTGACCTCCAGTTTGATATCACGGCCGTAGAGACCGTTTTGGCGGAGGGTGTGGTCGATTCTGGAAACCAACTCGAGCTGGAGGAACTGGGTGGTCGAGATGTTGAGGCTGATGGAAATCGGTGGGTCCATGCGGTATTGGACCTGCCAGGGTCGGACCTGCCGGCACGCCACATCTGCGACGATCCGGTCGATCTGGACCGCGATGCCCATCTCTTCGGATGCCGGGATGAATTCTCCCGGAAGGACGAGCCCGCGGGTTGGGTGATCCCACCGCGCCAGGACCTCGAATCCGACAAGATTTCCCTTGTCGAGCGAGATGATCGGCTGATAGAAGGGCCGGAACTCTTTTCGAGTCACAGCGCGTCGAAGGTCGTTTTCCAACTCGAGGGTGGCAACGACTTCAGCGTGCATCTGTTCGTCAAACACCGCGTAACGGTTCCGACCGAGATCCTTGGCTCGATACATGGCGTTGTCGGCATCACGAAGCAGGTTTTCCGGTTTTTCGTAGCCTGCATGCCACATGGCGATCCCGGTGCTGACGGTGGCATACGCCTCGGATTCACCGAGTTGGAACGGGACCTGGAACTCGTGGTGGAGGCGTTCGGCGATGCTGGTGGCGTCCCGAACCGAGTCGACATCCTCGGCAACGATGACGAACTCGTCGCCGCCGAACCGACAGACGGTGTCGCTGGGCCGGCAGATGGATCGAACACGATCAGCGATGGCCATGAGCAGCTTGTCGCCGACCAGGTGGCCGAGACTGTCGTTGACGGTTTTGAACCTGTCGATATCGAAGAAGAGCACCGCGAAAGGCTTGTCCTGCATCCTCGACGCCCGGGCAAATGCGTGGCGAAGGCGATCGAGCAGAACGGTCCTGCTGGCCAGACGGGTGAGTGGATCGATCAGGAGGTTGGTGCGGGGCTCCTCGAAGGTGATCTTGTCATCGGTGACATCGGTGTGGCGGCACACCAGGCGAAGGGCTTCACCATCGGTGTCACGAACCGTCTCGCCGCGCATCATGAAGCGACGAAGAGACCCGTCAAGAGTGATCAGTCGGTAGTGTTCTTCGAGCGATTGCAGTTCGCCCCGCGCTGCCGACTCGATGAGCTGGCGGATTCGGTCGCGGTCTTCCTCGTCGACAAACTCGAGCCAGATGTCGATGTTCGTCTGCCGCGGAACATCGGGGCCGATGAGAGCTTCCCACTCGGGCGAGAGAGTGAGTTCTCCGGATCGAACATTCACATCCCAGAGTCCGTCCTCCTGACCACCGCAGGAAATGAGGAGACGCTCGTGGCTCTGCCGGAGTTCCGCGTAGGCCTTTTCCAACTTGAGAAACTCGGCCGCGATGTGTTCATGGACGCGAATCCGTGCCTCGACCGAGGCCGGTTCGAGTGGTTCGGTCAGGACATCACACACGCCGCTGTCGAGAATCGTCGAAACCTCGGAACTGGTGTATGAGTCAACCACTGCGAGGATCTGGCAGGCGGAGGCCAATCGAGTGTCGCTGTGGATCTGTCGGACGAGATCCTGGGCAAGCCCGTCGGGCAGTCGCCAATCGATGATCGCCAGATTGGGGGCGAATTCGACGAAATCGACATTCTCGATCTCGGTGTGATCGCAGGTCGTCACCGTATGGCGCCGCACCTTGAGCATGGAATCGAGGAGGGACCGTACGTCTTCATCGTGCGAGACGATGAGGCATTTCAGCAGCGGCCGCGGCCCGGTGGAGGGAGCGGACCGGCTCACCGAACTCTCATCACTGCGCCGCTTGAGACTTCCCGGCGTCAGTTCAGCCGATTGCGCTGAAGGGTCGGACGGATTCATGACACTCCCCGTTCCGCATTATAAATCGGAATCTCATGAGACGTGTATGAAAATCCACAAAGTTCGGGGAAATCGAATTCTCGGGTTGGTCCGCGGTGTAGACCTCAGGACCGGAAAACCAGTGGTGCTGAGTCAGCTCCCTGTTTGATCTGCTACGACCGCGGGCTCCTCGATGGCGCTGACGGACCGCCCCGGTGGATCGCAGAAATATGCGTGGAGCTTGGGGCCGGTCCATACCTTCTCCAGACCGGCCCGGTCGAGGGCCTGCTGGAGTTCGGGTCGTCGCGCGTGGACGAGATACACCGTCGGTTGGGCGCATCGATCGAGTCCGTTCACCCCGGACGGTGCGGGTCGGAGAGCGCCGTCGGCATCCGCCCAGTCGCTATAGGTTCTGAGAATGTAGTTGCTTCGAAGCTCGTCGCCATCGGCACTCAGGATCGGAACCGGTCTCTGGAGGTAGAACGAGACCGACGGACGCCAGCTCCTCAACCCCAGAACTTCGGTCTCGGCTGGAAGTTCGGTCTGGATCATGGTCACCAGGGCACGTTCCGAACGGCGTTCCCCAAGGACAGTGATGACCGGAAAAAGAACCACCGGGAGGGCGACGAGAGGGAGGCTCAGCGCAGCGATGAGCCACGGGCCGTTACCCCTGCGCAGCGCGACAAGAGCGCCGATGATCGAAACGAGGCTCAGTGCCGCCATGAGAAATGCCGGCATGGGGAGGGCGTTCTGCAGGTCCAACGGAACCCGACTTCCAGTGAGAGCGCCGGCCGCGGCGGCCGCCATCCCGATTCCGAATAGGCCCCAGCCGGCAAGAGAGACCACGGTCGTCCGTCGAGGCAGACTCGAGCCGGGGGCCCACCGAGAGGCCAACAAGAGCGCGACAGCGGGCATGAGCGGCAGGATGTACTGGGGCAGTTTAGAGCGGGAGAGCGAAAAGAAAACGAGGGGGAGAATCAGCCAGAGAAAACTGTAGACGCGCTTGGGGTCGATCCCACCGTCCATCCGACGGCGGCCGAAGGCCAAAGGCCACCAGGGGAAGAACCCGACCCCGGCGATGACCAGGAAGTACCACCACGGCTGGGTTCGTTGGAGCTCATCGCTGCTCACGCGCTGCCAGGTCTCGGTGATCGCGACGTACTCGAGATAGCCGGGAAGACGATCCTCCATGAACCACACCCAGGGCGCGATGATGGCGGCCATCAGCAATGGGCCCAGCGGATTCCACACCGCCCACGAAGCCCGACGCCATAGTGCATAGGGCGCCGCAACAATGAGAGGGACGGCCAGCGCCACCGGGCCTTTGGTCAGGACTCCGAGCCCGATGGCGGCCCACGCGACGAGGGTGAAAATGCGCTCGGGTCGGCCTGCCACTCGAGCTTCGACCGCGGAATAGAACGCGAGCAGCGCCGAGGTCACGAGCAATGCGAGCAGGCTGTCGAGAATGACGATCCTCGAGAATGCGAGGGGAAGTGGCGCTACGGCGGAGGCGATGCCCGCGATCCATCCTGCCTCACGGCCGTACCAGCGCGCTCCGAACCAACCCACGAGGAGCGCAGTGGCCAGGGTCGAGAGAAACGGAACGGACCGTGCGGCGAGTTCGGTCGGGCCGAGAACCTCCATGACCGCGGCTGCAGCTGCAAACGAGAGAACCGGTTTATCGATGTAGGGGAGTCCGTTGAGATGGGGTAGAACATAGTCGTTGGACTGAGCCATCTCGCGGGCTACCTCGCCGTTGCGACCTTCATCCTGGTCCATCAGGGGATAGCTGCCGAGGCCCCAGCCGAGACCGGCGATGGCGACGAGCGCCCAGACAACCAGAAAAGAAGTCTGGCGGTTGCCGATCATGCGGTTTCGGAGATTTCGTCGGGTGGAGCGGTCGCGACGGGCACGGGTGCGCCTTCACCATAGGTGGCGTCGCACCAGAGATCGAGGGCGAGGAGAGAGAACAGCGGTTTGCGGTGATCGGTTTGGCGGCTCATGTGCTCGTCGATGAGGTGGGTCATGCCGACCGGGTCGAGAAGACCGCGCGTCCGGACTCTTTCAACCGAGAAACGTTCTCGAAGCTGCTCGCCGAGGCCGTGCAGCAACCACCGCGAAAACGGGATGTTGAAGCCGCGTTTGCGCCGTTTAAGAACATCGGGAGGCAGGCGCTTCTTGACCGCCCGTCGGAGGATCGCCTTGGTCGTGATCCCCTGGAGCTTGAGCTTGGACGGGATGCCGGCGACAAACTCGGTGAAATCGTGATCAAGAAACGGAGTGCGGGCTTCTAAAGAGGCGAGCATGGTCGCGCGATCGACCTTGGTCAACAGATCGTCCTGGAGGTACATCGTGAAATCCGAGTAGAGCAGAGTGGCCAGCGGATCGGGAAGATCCTTGCCCTTCACCCGCGCCTTGGCCGAGCCGAACGGGTCGTCAGTCGCGAGCATCGCCATCACCTGCTCGGAAAGGATTTCGGGGTGCCGCTCGGGGCGCAGACTGCCGAACCACGTGTGGTGACGTTCGACGAGTTCGCGTTCGGCCGCTGCGGAGAACCGACTCAAGAGATAGTCCGGGCTGACGTTGCCCATGGACACGGGCAGGACCCTGCGGATCCCGGCGATGAGTGACCGTCGAACAGGGCCTGGCATCCTCCGATACCAGCCGGCGACCCGATTGCCGATATAGGTCGGATAACCGGCAAAGAGCTCATCGGCACCCTCGCCCGAGAGGACGACCTTGACCTTTTGAGCGGCAAAGAGCGAAAGCAAGTGGGTCGGGATGATGGAGGCGTCGCCGAGGGGTTCGTCAAAACCGACCGCGACCCGACGCAGCCCATCCTCGAGATCGTCTTCGGTGAGGATCAACTCGTTGAAGTCGGCCTTGAAGAAACGAGCGGTCTCGCGAGCAAACCGCGATTCGTCGAAGTTGAGATCGGTGTGGCCGAGGGAGAATGCGGGGACCCCGGGTCCGATCTGATCGGCAAGGTGGGCGAGGACCGCCGACGAGTCGATGCCGCCGGAGAGAAACACGCCGACCGGAACATCGGCGCGTCGTCGCCGCTCCACCGCCTTTGCCATTCGGCGGTCGACCTCGTCGGCGATGGCCGCCGGGGTCATGGCGGCAATCTCGGGCTGATTGAAGTGGTCTGCGAGATCCCAGTAGCAGCGCACCGCGAGTCGGCCGTCCCGGACCGTGAGCACATGGCCGGCGGGGAGTTTGCGGATACCGGCGATGGGGCTCAGCGGCGCCGGGAAGTAGTCATGAAGGAGATAGCGGCGCAACGCAACCGGATCGACCCCGCGTGGCGCGTCGGGGTGGGCGAGGATGGCGCGCAGTTCGGAGGCGAAGACCAGTTGGCCGTCTTTCCACCAGTAATAGAGCGGTTTCTCGCCGGTCCGATCGCGGCCCAGGAAGAGGGTCCTCTTGCGCTCATCCCAGACGCAGAAGGCGAACATACCATTGAGATGGTCGACGAGATCGACACCGTACTCCTCGTAGAGATGCGGGATGACCTCGGTGTCGACGTGGGTGCGGAACGTGTGACCGCGGGCCTCGAGGTCGGGCACGAGCTCACCCGAATTGTAGATCTCGGCGTTGGCCATGGACCAGATGCTGCGATCTTCATTGGCATAGGGTGGCGAGTCGGCGGCGACATCGATGATGGCGAGACGGCGGAATCCGAAATCGCACCCTTGAGTGAACTCGTAGCCCTCACCGTCGGGACCGCGGTGAACCAGGGTCGAGGCCATCCGGCGGACGATCTCGTGACGTTCGGTCGGGTCGCCCTTGCCGCCGAAGATTCCTACCAGGCCACACATTACGCGCCTCCGATTTCGATCTTCGGAAAGTATCGCATGAACCGTATCCGTATCCGTGTCCGTGTCCGTATCCGTGTCCGTGTCCGTGTCCGCTCCCGCTCCCGCTCCCGATCCCGTACCCCGAGGCGATTTCGGTGCGCTGGCAGGAAGCTTGCGGCTACAAAGGTGTTCCGGTTCTTGTTGCGGCAAGCATCCCTGCTTGCCCGGGGGCGCTCTATTCCGTCTCCGAACGGCCTCGTCACTGAGCACCATCGATCCGAGCATGAAGGCACAATGGATCCGCAGAGTCGCAATGAGCGCCAAAGTGCCGCCAAGCATCTCATGACTGACTCATCCCACCATTGCAGACTCACCGCAAAGACCGCCAAGATCGCAATGGACATCGCAAAGGCGATCGCACTCATGTCCCACCGCACCATCGCAAGATCGGCATCATTCCGGGTCAGAGGGAGCCCGGGTCATCCCGTTTCCGAAACGTGAACGCCGTCGTCTCAGCTCTTTGCTTTGATCTCCACCTTCGTGCTGTGTTCGCTCATCTTGACGGGTGTGGCCTCCTCGGCTGGAACTCCCATGTACTCGGCTACCGAAGAAACCAGCTTGGAGTACCAGACCGTGGCGGTCACGGTGACAGTGCCCGCCGGCAGGTCATCGGGCAGCGCCCAGGTGAAGGTCTCATTCCTGGCCTCGAGCGGCGCCAGTCGGTAGTCGGTCCCGAAACCGGCGGTGTTCCACTGAGCCACCGTCATCCGGCCCTGCTCGTCGAGATAAGGCAGCCGGAAGATCCGGTCGCCGGCCGGCACATCGCCATCGCGCTTGATCCCGGCGAAACCCTCGATGCCCTTGATGTCGCCGATGTCCTGGTAGGCCATGGCGTCGGCAGAAGCGATGGTGAGCTCTTCGCCTTCGAATCCTTTGGTATCCACTCTTAGGTGGTGGGTCGCGCCGGATGCATCCACCGCTTCGACGTGGAGCCAGACCACGCGCTCTTCTGCCGAACCCGACGGGATCATGTGGCCCGCCTTGGCGTTGACCACCGTCGCGGTGAGGATGATCTCGCGACCGGGTTTGGCCTCGAGTTCAGACGGGTGGATCCGCACCTCGACGGCGCCCATGAGCTTTCCGGTGTCGTGTGCGCCGTGGAAGAGGTGCTGGCGGACATCGGCGTGATCGACGCCGCCGGTTTCGGGTGCCGAGTTGCCGGCTGCCGGTGGCATGTGGCAGTCCTGACACACGATGCCGGCCGCCGCCTGAGGACTGTCTTGCCACTCGAGATGGGTGGCCTTGACCCAGAGTCCCCACGGGTCCTTCTCGTTGTGGCAGGTGCCGCAGAACTCGGCCGTACCGATATAGGGATTGACCACGATCTCGTGGCCCGGGCTCTCGACCCCGGCGCGGGTGCCCTGGGTGCCGGCGGACGGATCAACGGTGAAATTGAAGTTGAAGGGCACCTCGCCGTCGTGACCGGTGATGGCGTGGCAGAGGGCACAGCTGACGCCCTCGTTTGCTCGGGTTTCTTCGGCGGGAGGTTTTGGCGGGATATCGCCTGCGAGGAAGGCGAGTGGAGCGTGGCAGCCGTTGCATCCGGCCTTGATGCCGGCGACCTTTTCGACCTTTCCTGAGTGTGGGAGGGCGAGTTCGAAATACTCGATTTCGTCCCAGTGGTGGGTGAATGACTGGGACATCATGGCCTGCTGGTGCTGCCTGGCGATATCGACGTGGCACTCGGCGCAAACCTCATCGGTCTCGAACACATCGTAGCTCTGGGTGCCGAGGGCAGCATCACCGGCCGGCGACCCGGCGTCGGCAATCAAAGCGGCGACTGCAATCGCGGCCAGCGGGACAATCCACAACAGCTTCTTCATGTCGAACCTCCCTGTCGGTGCCGAGAAGGTCCTCAACACCTATTCCTGTTCCGAAGACTGAACCTCCTCTCTCCCGGTGTCAATTTGAGAGTTGGTGGAAACGTGGAAACTCTGGTGACGCCGAGATGCCCGCTGTCGAGATTCGGCGGTGCGGTTACAATATCGCCATCGAAACGCGATAGCGGGAGGCGAAGAGAATGAAGTTTGCAGCCATCGGGTGTGGGGTGCTGTTGTTGATCGTCGGGATCGTCGTCATGATCGGTGTCGGCGGATACAACCGATTGGTCTCGTTGGAAGAGGGCGTCGATTCGGCGTGGGGCCAGGTCGAAAATGTCTATCAACGCCGGGCGGATCTCATCCCTAATCTGGTGGCCACGGTCAAGGGCTCCGCCGAGTTCGAACAGGAGACTTTGACGGCGGTCGTCGAAGCACGCGCCAAGGTTGGACAGGTCAATTTCGAAAACGCCCCTGACGCCGCCCAGATGCAACAGTTCCAGGGCGCCCAGGATGGCCTGTCCAACGCCCTCTCCCGGTTGCTGGTGGTGGTTGAGCGCTACCCGGACATCAAGTCGACTCAGGGCTTTCGCGATCTTCAGATCCAGCTCGAGGGAACCGAGAACCGGATCGCCGTCGAACGGCATCGCTACAACGAGGTGGCGCGTGATTTCAACACCATCAGGCGGACCTTCCCGACGGTGTTCATTGCCAATTTCTTCGGTTTCGGGCCGAAGACCTACTTCGAGTCGGTGGAGGGAGCTGAAACCCCACCGGTGGTGGAGTTCTGAATCGTGCCTGACCTCAATGCACTCTTCACCGAAACTGATCGGCGCGCCATTGCTGATGCGGCCCGAAATGCGGAGGGCAGCACTTCAGGTGAGATCGTCCCCTTTGTTGTCGGTGTCTGTGACGACTACCGCGTGGCGGAATGGAAAGCGGCGGTCATCGGTGCATTGATCGGTGGGGGCGGCGGTGTGACGCTTCACTATCTCGGAGGATTCTGGGGCGGATCCCTCTGGCTCTGGGTTGTCCTGCCTCTGGTGGTCGTGGCCGCGGTTACGGTAGTGGCGGGAAGGTTCTCCGACGGTTTTCGCCGTTTGCTGATCGGGGGTGGCGTTCTCGATCTTCGTGCCCGTCAAAGGGCAGAAGCCGCATTCCTCGAGGAAGAAGTCTTTGCAACGCTGGACCGCACCGGGATCCTGATTCTCGTCGCTCTGTTTGAACACCGTGTGGTGGTCATGGGCGATGCCGGGATCAACGCCGTGGTGCCGGATGGAGCCTGGGATCACGTGGTCGAGGATCTGATCGCTGGGATTCGGGCGAGGAAACCGGCCGATGCGATGGTCGCTGCCATTTCTGAGTGCGGTCGATTGTTGAAGGAACACCGGCTGGAGATCAAACCGGATGACACCGACGAGCTTCCCAACGAGCTCAGGATCAGGAATCGATGATGGTCCGTCGACTGCTGCTCGTCGTCGTGGCACTGTTAGTCGTTCAGCCGGGCCTGGCCCTGGATGTGCCGCCTCTCGAGAGGCGGGTGACTGATCTGGCCGGGCTCTTCTCATTGGAGGCCGCGTCCGAAATGGACTATCGGCTGAAAATCCTCGAGGAAGAGACTGGGGCCCAGGTGGCCGTGCTCGCCATTCCGAGTCTCGAAGGTCAGGCCCTCGAGGACTTTTCCATGAGGGTTGTTGAGGCGTGGGAGCTTGGTGATCAGGAGCGGGACAACGGAGTCCTGGTTCTCATCGCTCGCGACGATCGGAAGATCCGCATCGAGGTCGGTTACGGGCTCGAGGGTGTGATTCCCGACGTTCTCGCTGGGAGAATCATCGACAAGGCCATGAGACCGGCCTTTCGCCAGGGTGACTTCTCCGGCGGCACGGTCAGGGCCGTCGAATTGATCGACGGGTTGGTGCGGGCCGATCCGGAGGCGACCCAGGCTCTCGATGAGGGATCCGGCGGGTCGACCGACACCATGCCGCTCATCGCCATGGGTGCGATCTTTCTCAGCGTTGTCGGGGTCTTCGCCATGTCGGCCCTGTTTACCAAGGGCGGAGGGGCGTGGTTCCTCTATCTCTTCCTGATGCCCTTCTTCTTTGCCTTCCCGGGGGCCATGATCGGAGGGAAGTGGGGCGTCATCATCGTTCTCGCGTGGATGATCGGCTTTCCTATCCTCCGCGCAATGATCTGGCACACGAGCGCCGGAAAGGATTTCCGTACGTCGCACCCGACCTGGACCGCCTGGAGTTCGTCAGGTGGCAGCTGGAGTAGTGGCGGTGGAGGTTGGAGCAGCGGTGGAGGCGGATTCTCGGGTGGCGGCGGCAGCTTCGGCGGAGGCGGCGCTTCAGGGGGCTGGTAAGGCGCCGAGCGCCGATTTACCCCTTGAGACCTCCCTCGATGTTCGCTGTTGCTGATGGTGTGCATTGCCCTTCCGGCGTGTAGGGATCATCGTCAATCGACAGGAATTCGGCGGGATGTACTCAGCGGTGTGGATGAATTGGGACTCATAGGGTGGATTGCCACACCTGTGGGGCGAACCGACACGCACCGAGGTCGCCAAACCCGATAAAAGGCAATCAAACACGGTTTCGCTGAGCTCCATATGGTTGGCCCCGATCTTGCTCTGACGTGGCTAGCAACCCATCGCCGGATCGTGATTGTCGAGCACCCGATGCCATCGGATCTGCGATCCACTCGTGTCCACGATTGCTGAATGGAGGTCTACCGTGAAGAAGATTGTTGCGATCGTCACCGTTTTGTTGGTTCTCACCGTGGCAGCGGTTGCCGTTGCCCACCACGCAGCGGCCGGGATCGTCGATGAAGACATCTACGCGATGATTGATGACCTGGTCGCGGACACGCCGCATGGTGAAATGACTCTCATCCCTGTCGGCGGGATGACCGAGATCACGATCGATCAAGTGACCCTGGTCTCGGTCGAGCGAATGATCGAAGATGATCTGCTGACCTACGCGTCCATGCTCGATGGTGATGTGACGGTGGAGATTTCCTTTGACGGTCCGCGTGACGTTGAAATGGTCATCCTCCAAGAGGAGTAGCCCCCTGCTCCTCCCTCCACCCCGGGCCGGTCGGTCTGACGCACGCCGGCCGGCCCGTCTTTTTGATCTGGATGCGGTCTCGAAGTTCTTTCATCTCCGGCCATTGTGGTGCGGGCGTCTCGCCCGCAGGATGGACGATTACGTTTGAGATTTCCCTGCATCCCACTGGCGCCCGTCTATTGGCCCCGGCCTTCTGGCCCGCCTTCGGCGACCCAGCGTCGCGCGATCAGCGTGGTCATTCGGGGGTTGATTGGAGGGGTTGTGACCACGCTGATCGTGCGAGCGGCGGCCTCATTCGTGGCCGGGAGAATTGATCTCGAGGCTTTGCCCGAGGGAGCCCGGCAGCGCCATTGTGCGCAGCGTGATGCGGTGCCGGTTGGCCATACCTGCACAATAGCGTGCCCGGCACCCCGCCGGGGCGAAGTGTCCGCGAGGTCGGTAGTTGTTTCGGCTGCGGTTACGGCAGTTGGTCACGGTCTCGGCTACGGATTCGGCTACGGCCACGGATACGGTCGCGGAGGCGGCGATTGTGGTGCGGGCGTCTCGCCCGCAGGATGGTCCACCGCCGTTCAAGATCGGCCTGCGCGCGAGACGCGCGCACCACAACATCGCACCAGAAGACT
>Ga0070729_10006059_pt1 | contig 12112 bp, 9 predicted proteins | sample tdDd472_FD_66725 | JGI IMG/M metagenome (GOLD analysis project Ga0070729, IMG submission 66725) | Marine sediment microbial communities from the Atlantic coast under amendment with organic carbon and nitrate - tdDd47.2 | ecosystem: Environmental > Aquatic > Marine > Coastal > Sediment | place...
CATGACGAAACCGATCACGCCGGCGACGAAGGCGGTCAGGAGGTCGATGGGATTGCCGCGCACGCCGTAGGCGCCGATCAGCGCGATGACCGAAACCATGGCCATCAGGATCGGTTCGGGAATTCGCAACGCCCGGGTGAAGGCTTGTGCGCCGATGGCGCCGACGATGAACATCACCACGTTGACGGCGATCAGAATCAGGAAAATGGCATAGACGATGTCCAGGTGCTGGGTGAACAGGCGCGGGCCCGGCGTGATGCCGTGCACGATAAAGGTACCGAGCATCACCGCCGTAACCGGATCGCCGGGAATGCCCAAGGCCAACGTCGGTACCATGGCGCTGCCGGTCACGGCATTGTTGGCGCTTTCGGCGGCGATCAGGCCATCGGGTTCGCCGGTGCCGAGTTTGTCGCGGTTCTTGGACGATCGTTTGGCCTCTGAGTAGCTGATGAAGGCGGCCGTGGCCGCGCCGGTTCCCGGCAGCGCGCCGACGAAGGACCCGATGGAGCACGACTTCAACAGGATGCCGATGCGCCCTTTCCATTCCGCCAGCCGCGGCAACCGGAAGCCGACCTTGTGGTTGATCTCTGGCTTGGCCATGTGGGTTTCGGAGGCGCGCACGAACATTTCCGAGAGCGCGAACAGCCCGACCACCGCCGGAATCAGCGAAATGCCGGCGGTAAGTTCGAAATTGTCGAAGGTGAAGCGCATGTCGCCGGTGACGCTGTCGACGCCCACCGTCGCGACGAACAACCCGATGGCGCCCGACAGCAGTCCCTTGACCATGGCGCCACGCGATACGTTGGCGATGCAGATCAAGGCGAAGATGCCGAGCGCGAAGTACTCGATGGCTGTGAAGTTCAACGAGAAGGCCGCCAGTTGCGGAGCGGCCAAGATCAGCACGACAACAGAGAAGAGGCCGCCGATCAGGGACGCCATCGTCGACCAACCGATGGCCAGGTCGGCCTCGCCGCGCTGCGCCATGGGAAACCCGTCGAGCGCCGTCGCGGCGGCCTGCGGCGTGCCCGGCGTATTGATGACGATGGCGGAGATCGAGCCGCCGTAAACCGAGCCGCAATAGATTCCCAGCATCAACGCGAGAGCCGGAATCTGACCCATGGTGAAAGTGAACGGAAGCACCATGGTGATGCCGATGACCGAGCCGAGGCCCGGCAGCACGCCGACGATGACGCCGAGCACGGTACCGACGACGATCGAGACCAGTGCCGGGATCGTCAGGATATGTTCAAGGCCAAGACCGAACGCGTCCATTTGTTTCTCTGCCTAAAACCAGTCGAACCAGGGAGACGACGGGAGAATGATCTTGAACACCTTTTCGAACAGGTACCACGTAGCCACTGGATAGACGGCGGTGATGGCGGCGATGACCTTGAGGTTTCGGTAGTTCAACACCCAGGGAAGGGCAAAGATGAAAACCACGCTTGAGATCAGAAAACCGGCCCAGGTGATGGCGAAAATATAGATACCGGTGAGCGCGATGGCGCCGAGCGCGTGGTAAAACTGCGCGCGCGCTATCGGCTGGAAGGCTTCCCGTGTGCCCTGCCAGATCACGCCCAGGGAAAACAGCGCCATCAAGACCAGCAGGATTCGCGGAAAGAACACCGGGCCCTTTCCCGCGGTCACCGCCGACACGTTATAGGCCGGATCGAAGGTGTGATAGAAAAAGGCGGCCGTCGTCAGGAAAAAGGCCCCGCCGATAACCGTCGTCCAAGAAAGCTTCATCGTCTCGCCGCCCCGTTGCGAAAGAGAGGCGCCGGAATTGAATCCGGGCCTCTCCCCATGACTTAAACGATTTCGGAAGCCCGTTTAATTCTTTTTCAGGCCCGCTTTGGTCAGCAACTTTTCGTTCTTGGCGAACTCGCTGGCAACGAAAGCCTGGAAGTCATCGCCGCCCAGGAAGGTGACCGGCATGCGCAACTTGGCCATGCGGTCGCCGAACTCTTGCGACTTCATGCCGGCTTCGCAGGCCATCTCGAGCTTCTTGCGGGCGTCCGCGGGAATGCCCTTCGGCGCCACCAGGCCGCCCCAGATGGGGAAGTGCAGGGAGATGCCTTGGTCCTTGGCGGTCGGCAGGTCGGTGGCGGTGGAGACGCGGTGATCCATCAGCATGGCAATGGACTTCACCTGATCCGCGTTCTTGGTCAGGAAGGAGATATGGGCGACGAACATGTCGACGGTGCCGTCGAGCATCGCCTTGAAGGTCGGCGCGCTGCCCTTGAAGGGAATATACTGGTAGTCGATGCCGGTGGCGTCCTGAATGCCGAGCCCGGCCACGTGCGGGATCGAGCCGACGGCCTGGATGCCGAAGTTCAGCTTGCCCGGATTGGCCTTGGCATAGGCGACCATGTCGTTGAGCGTGTTGAACTTGGAGTCCTTGCGCACCACCAGCGAAGACGGCGCCGAGTAGGCTTGGCAGATATAGTCGAACGAATCCGGGCCGTAAGGCAGTTTTCGCAGGTGCGGCTGGGTGGTCATCGGTCCCACCGGCATCATGCCGATGGTGTAGCCGTCGGCCCGTGCACGGGCCACTTCGGCATTGCCGATGGTGCCGCCGGCGCCAGCCGTATTCTTGACCACGATCTCGCTGCCGAGTGCCTTGGCCATGGGGCCGGCCAGGGTGCGGGTGGTGATGTCCGTGCCGCCGCCGGCGCCGAACGGAACGATGATGGTCACTGGCTTGTCCGGAAAGGCCTGGGCGCTCGTGCCCAACGCCGCGACCAAGGCGCCGGCAAGGGCCGGCATCAGAAGTTTACTCTTCAGCATGGAATTTCCTCCCTGTGTGGATTCTGCGCCCCGCAGTCGATCAGGTTCCCCCCTTTTACGACCGCACGTCATAATGGGCGTTAACGGAAACGGATGCTAGAATTTTTAAAACTCAATTTCAAATTATTTTTTGAAATTGAATTTTAAAAATGTAATATGGCGCCGGACTTCAGTCGACCATTCAAGGGGAGGACACGGAAATGGTTAGGAAGACACTGCTATCTGACGACGAAATTCGCCAATACCACGAGGAAGGGCTGGTCATTCCCGATTACCGCCTACCCGAAGAACAACTGCTGGGTCTGCGCAAGGCCGTCGACCGGCTGATCGACGATCACCCGAATATCCGCCCCGAACAGCTCTCCGGGCCGCACAATCCCTGGGGCCAATCGGCACAGCTGATGGGCAATGTCGATTTTCTCGCCTTCTGCCAGTTCCCGGAAATCCTCGACATGGTCGAACAACTCATCGGCCGCGACATTATCCTTTGGGGCAGCATGCTGTTCGCCAAACCGCCGAAAGACGGCAAGGCGGTGCCGTGGCACCAGGACGGTCAGTACTGGCCGATCGATCCCCTGGCGACGGTGACCGTCCGCGTCGCCATCGACGGCTCGACGGTAGAGAACGGCTGCATGCGCTATATTCCGGGTTCCCACAAGTCTGCCCGGCTCGGCAAGCACGTCACCCAGGACCGTGAAGATTTCGCCATTAAACAGTCCATGCCCGACATCGACGAAAACCAGGCCCGCGACGTGGTGCTGGAGCCGGGCCAGATTTCGCTGCACGACGTTTATACGATCCACGGGTCCAACCATAACCGCTCGGGGCTCAGGCGTGCCGACTATGCCATCCGCTACATGCCGGCGACGTCGCTCTACGACCGCCGCGACACCCATCCGGCCACCGTTTACGCGCAGAAGATTTCGCCGACCATGCAGTATCCGTTGCGTCCCCTGTGGCTGGTTCGCGGCCAGGACCGTGCCGGCAACGACTTCGAGACCGGACACGGCGCCAACGCCGCCTGATCCCGGAAACTCGCCCAACATTTAATAAAGACGAAGACCAGACTTCCGAAGAGGAACCGATTCTCCATGACCAAGACCAATGAAGCCGTTGTCGATACCTTTATCGAGGCGGGGATTACACGCGGCTACACCCTGCCCGGCCTGGGCGTCACCTGGTCCCTGCCGGCCTTCCACGAGCGCCGCGACAAGTTCGACCTTGTGTTGACCCGCAATGAATGGATCGCCTCGATCATGGCCCAGGTGGAAGGCAAGCTGACCGGCCGGCCGGGCTTGCTCATGGGGCAGGGGCCCTGGATCACCACCATCGGCGGCATCGGCATCCTGGAGGCGCATTTCTCCGGGTCGCCGATGGTGATCCTGACCGAGACTTCTGATTATGACGGCTACGGCCAACTCGGCTGTTACCAGACCATGACCGGCGACTACGGCGGTGCCGACGCCATGGCGTCGTTGAAGCCGATTACGAAATACTGCACCTATGCCACCAGCCCCGAGGAAGCCGTGTTCGGCACCCAAATGGCGATCAAGCATGCCAGCCTGCCGCGCACCGGGCCGGCGGCGGTAATCATGAAAACCCCGATCATCCGCGCCGAGATGCCGGAGATCACCAAGCCACGCCTCTATCCCACCGACGGCTATCTCAGCTACACCGCGCCGAAGGCCGATCCGGCGGCGCTCGAGCGCCTCGCCAAGATGATCGACGATGCCGAGAACCCGGTCATCGTCGCCGGCAACGGTGTCACCAGCGTGTTTGCGGGCGCGGCGCTGCAATCGCTGGCGGAGAATGCCGGCATCGCCGTCGCCACCAGCTACAATGCCAAGGGTGCCGTGGCCGAGACCTCCGACATCGCGGTCGGCATGCTCGGCACCTGGGGTATGCCGACGGCCAACCGTGCCGTGGCGGCTGCCGACCTGGTGGTGATGATCGGTGCCAGCATGGGCCCGGACTACACGCGTTTCCGCGACCCCGACCTGATCCGGCCGGGCGACCAAACCCTGGTCCAGGTGGACGTGGACCCGCGCAACGCGGGCTGGGTTTATCCGGTCGACCTGGCGATCACCGGCGATGCGCTCGAGGTCATCGAGCGCCTTGGCGAAATCGGCCTGTCCGATTCCGGCCGGGCGAAACGTATCGGAGCCATCCGCGACCTGAAAGACCGTACCGACTATGACAAGCTGCCCGATTTGCCCGCCGCGCAAGGTACGGTGCACCACACCGACATGGTGCGCGCCGTGCAGGGTTTCCTGACGCAAGACGACCTGGTGACGCTCGATGCCGGCGCCAACCGCATCTGGTCCACCTTCGGGTTGCGCATGCCTTATCCGCAGCAATTGATCTCCCCCGGCGGCACCGGCGTCATGGGCTGGGGTGGTCCGGCGGCGGCGGCGGCCAGCCTGGTGCATCCGGAGAAGCGGGTGACGTCGGTGATCGGCGACGGCGGCTTCATGATGACCGTGCAGGTGATCACCACCTGCGTGCAGCAGAACCTGGACACCGTGTTCCTGGTATCGAACAATGCCGGTCTCGGCATGGTGCGCGATAACCTCGGTGAGAAACGCATTGCCGTGGATTTCGCCGAGATCGATTTCGCCACCGTCGCCGAGGGCATGGGCGCCACGGGCATGCGGGTCTATCACCCGGACGAAATCCGGGGAGCCCTGGAAGAAGCCCACAAGATGCCTGGACCGGTGGTCATCGACGTCAAGGTCGACCCCGATGCCAGCCACCACGGAGCCGTCGACAATGCGCCGCTTTGAGGGCCGTACAGCGCTGATTACCGCCGCCGGCAGCGGCATCGGGCTCGGCACGGCGGTTCGCCTGGCCGTGGAAGGGGCCGCGGTCACCGTCTGGGATCGCGATCCCGACGCCCTTTCCGCCGCCGAGGCGGAAGCCGGCACAGCCGGCGTCGGCCTCAGTACCCGCGCCCTCGACATGACCGACGCGGCCGCCATTGAGGACGCCGTCGCGGCGCAGATCGCCGAAGACGGGCGCATCGACGTTCTCGTCAACAACATCGGCGGCTCGCTGCATACCCCGTTCAAATTCCTTGAGCAATCGGACGAAGACTGGGAGCGGGTGATGCAGGTCAACGTTACCGCCTGCATCCAGGTGACGCGCCAGGTGCTCCCGCATATGGTCGAAGCCGGCTACGGGCGGATCATCAACCTGGGCTCCAAGGCCGGGCGCTACGGCAGCTTGTTCGCCGGCGCCAACTATGTCGCGGCGAAAGGCGCCATGCAGGCCTTTACCATGCAAATCGCTCAGGAGTTTGGCCCCGCCGGCATCACCTGCAACACGCTCTGCCCAGGCGCCATCCTGACGCCTCGGGTTAAAGGACTGTTGGCGGAGCGGCAATCGCCCGAGGAGCGCGAGCGGGTGTTGCAATCGATCCCAGTGCGCCGCCACGGCGAAGTCGCGGACGTAGCTGCCGCCATCGCCTACCTGGCGTCGGAGGAAGCCGGCTTCGTCAACGGTGCGTCGCTGGATTTGAATGGCGGCCAATCGATGGCCATCTGACCGGCCGCCGGTCTAAAGAAGGCCGCGGGCCACATGCTCGATCTGGCGCGCCAAGCCCAACACCCGGGGCCCTAGGTCTTTCTCGATACGCTCGTCGGTGATGATCGAGCGCAGGCCGCCGACATTGATCGCGTAGACCGGAAAGCCGTCGGCGCGGCGGATGGCGGCGCCGGCGGAATTGGCGTCAGGAATCCATTCGCCGAGCGCCAGCGCGAAACTCCGCGTCTTGGCCAGTTTCACGGCCCTTTTCATAGGGGCTTCCATGGCCTTCCAGTCCGCGGCGTAATGCTTGGCGAGTTTCGCCGTCATTGCCTTGAATTCGTCATCCGGCAATGCGGCCAAGTAGGCGCGCCCCATGCCGGTGGTCGGCATCGGGATGCGGGATCCGACGCCGAGGCGGATCGACATGGAGGCCGGCGAGCGGCAGGCCTCGACGTAGATCAACTCGGTGCCGTCCGGTGCGCCGAGGAAAACAGACGCATCGGCATAGTCCGCCAGTTCCTGCATATAGGGCCGGGCGATTTCGCGGATTTCCAACTGTGCCATGACATCATAGCCGAGCGTCAATACGCCGGGGCCGAGGTGGTAGCGTCCCGTATCCTCCGCGAACCGGAGGTAGCCCAGTTCTGTCAGCGTGAAGGTGATGCGCGACACGGTGGCCTTGGCCAACCCCACCCGTTCCGCGATTTCGGCGTTGCCGAGCGGACGGTTCTCCGGTCCGAATGCGCGCAGCACCGAGAGACCGCGCGCAAGTGCGGTCATGAAGCGGTAATCTTTCTCCCCTTCCGGAATCTCGCTTTTGGTTTTTCGTCGACGCAATCGTTTGGCCTTTCGCTAAGCGGCTCGATTTCTCGCGATTGGCACAGACCATAAGTACTTGCGGCGGGAGTTACAAATTCGATGTCTGCAAGTCGTATTTTCAGGCCCTCGGAAAGCCGTCCATTCGGTCCGATCCGAACTGACAAGCGGTCAACTCGATTGGAACATTCCGTATCTGCGAAGTGCCGATGCGCTTCAGCGCCGGCCCGGGTTCGAGTTCATTTTCGCGGGCAAAAACCCCCAGCTTCGGACTATGATGGAACCATGGATGGTTCTCTTGTCACCGCAAAAGACCTGATCTTCGACTATCCCACCAAACGGGCCCTGTTCGATATCAATTTAGAAATTCCCCGCCACGGGATTACGGCACTGGTGGGGCCGAACGGTGCTGGGAAAACAACGCTCATTCGCTGCCTGGTGGGATTGGCGGAGCCGTTTTCCGGCGCGGTCGCGTTCAAGGGCAATGTCGTTGCCGACGATCCGCGCGCCGCGCACCGGGCCATGGGCTACCTGCCGGATTTCTACGAACTCTATGACGATCTGAGCGTCCGCGCCTGCCTGGAGCACGGCGCCGAGATGCGCGGGATTCCCCGCGCCGAGGCGCGCCTCAGGGCCGAACGTTCGGCCGAACGGCTGGGCATCGCCGACCGCCTCGATCACAAGGTCTCGTCCTTGTCGCGCGGTCTCATCCAGCGCGCCGCCATCGCGCGCGCCATCATCCATGAACCCGAGTTCCTGGTCCTCGACGAACCCGCGGCCGGGCTCGATCCGGATGCGCGGCTCAACCTGTCGGCGCTGTTTCGGCAACTCCGGGATGACGGCATGACGCTGCTGGTGTCGTCGCACATCCTTGCCGAGCTCGAGGACTACTGCACCCACATGGTCGTCATCCGGGCGGGCCGGGTCGTCGATCTGGCGGACGCCCGTCCGGACCGCGACCGGCGCAGGCTGGTGATCGTCACGGCGGAACCGACGGAAAAGCTGACAGAGGTCCTGCAACGCCACGACGGCATCGATGAGCTTGTCGTTTCCGGAAGCGAAGCGCGGCTGACCCTTAGCGGCGGCGATGCCAGCCAATGGGCGCTGCTTAGGGAACTGGTCGAGGCCGGGGTGCCGGTGATCCGCTTTCGCGACCTGGAAGACCGGCTGCAGGATACCTACCGCCGTGCCGTCGCCGGTTCGGAGGCCGCGTCATGAACCCGGAGTTCCGGCGCCTGTTGCTGAGCGAGTTCCAGGGCTACCGGCTGATCGCTCTGCCGATGGTGCTGGCTGGCACCTTCATCGTCGCCTACCTGGCCAACGGCCGCGAGTTGGACACCGGCACGGCATTCGTCGCGGTGCTGGCCTATTTTGCGCTGGTGTTCATCTGGGGCACGCGCCAGGCGGCGGAAAGCGTGGTGCAGGAAATCAACGCCAAGACCTGGGACCCGCAGCGCATGTCGTCGATGTCGGCCTGGGGCATGGCCTGGGCCAAGTTATTCGGCTCCACGTCCCTGACCTGGGTCGGCGGCGCGGTATGCCTGGTATTCTATGCGGTTTCCAATGTCGAAACCTGGGGTGCGCGCCAGACCCTGACGGCGGCGTATCTCTACGCGATGAGTGGCGTATTGGCGCAGGCGGTCTGTTTTCTGGTCAGCCTGGCTGCAATCCAGCGGCGGCGCGAATTCGGCCGGGTGCAGATGCTCTCCTACCAGTTTCTGGGCCTTCTGGCGGCCCTGCCGCCTTTGTATATCGGGCTTTCGTTCACCGGTGGCGAGGGGCTGATGGACCTGGTCATGTGGTTCGGTGACTACTATACGCTGGCCCGGTTCATGAGCATTCTGGTGGGTGTCTTCACGTTTTGGGCCTTGGCCGGGATCTGGGCGCTGATGCGGTCGGAACTGCAGGAACCCGTCGGGCCCTGGCTTTGGTTCGGCTTTGCCGCCTTTACCATGGCCTTCTTCGCCGGCGTTCGGACGCTGCCGGTGGGCCCCAATCTGGCGATCGCGTTGATCGACATCCCAAGCGTGCCTTCTGTCGTGTTGATGGTCGGGCTGGCGCTGGTCTACGTGATCGTGCTCCTGGAGCCGAAAGGGCGCGTCGGGTTGCGCTACTGGGCGGCGAAACTCGAGGCCGGCGATTGGCGCGCCGCCGTCACGCGCGCGTCGCGGTCCGTGTTGACAGTGGCCGCCGCCGCCATCGGCGTGCTGGTCGCTGCCCTTGGGTTTGCCGACTACCCGCCGCAACGGGCGGGCACCTTGCATGCGTTTTTCGTCTCCGCGCTGTTGTTCGCGCTTCGTGATGTCGGTTTCATCTATTGGGTATGCCTGGGGCGCCGCGACGGGCGCGGCGAAGGCGTGGCGGCGATCTTCCTGATCCTGACCTACTTCCTGCTGCCAAATGCGTTTTCGGTCAGTTTCCTGCTGCCCGTCAGCGCGTTGTTCGCGCCGGCCGCGTACGACGGCGCCGGCGTGGTGCTGCAAATCTGGAGCATAGCCGCGCCGGCGTTGGAGGTGGCTTTGGTCGGATGGCTGTTGAGACGCCGCTGGCGGCAGGTTGCTGCCGCGCCGGACAGGCGTTAGATCAGCCGCCCATCGCCTTTTCGATGGCCTCGTTGAGCTTGCCCTGTTCGCAGAGTTTGACCGCGGCCGCTGGCGGTTTGCCGCCGGTCATTTCGCTGATGGTCTCCTTGCAGATTTTCACCTCTTCGGCGGAAGCCGATTGCGCCTGGGCCGGGTTGGCGGCTGCCAGGGCAACGAGCCCGAGGGCGAACGCGATGGACAGGGTTTTCATGGGTGTGCCTCCTTGTTGTGTGAATGCGGTTAGCTGGACGGGCCGCGGATCGACCATTTCTGGGTCTTGTCGTCGGAACAGGTATTCAACACCAGGCGGCCGTTGCGGCCCCCGTTGTTGGTGACGTCGATGCACTGGCCGCCGGTGATATGCTGGATGCGTCCGTCGGGCAATCGCCGCCAGCGCTGGCGCTGCATGGCGTCGCCTTCGCCGTTGCAGCCCCAGATGATGATCTGCTCCATGCGCGGCGGCCGGGTCTTGCCGCTGTTGACGTCCAGGCAAAGCCCGTTGGTGGCGATGATCTGGCCACGGTCGTTGTGGGCCCAGAGCTGGCGCTTGCGCGCCGCGCCCGATGAGTTGCAGCTCCAGGAGATGACCTTGCCGCCCTTTGTCAGTTTGCCGCTTTGCTCGTCGGCGCAAAGACCGCTGCCATTGACCAGTTGTGCCAGGTTGAAGCTGTTGGCCTCGAGCGACATCGGCTTCAGGGGCGACTTCGATGCCCGCCAGGTTTGCGCCGATGGCCAAGTGTTGGCGTCCGATGAGCCGCCGCAGTTGACGGTATAGGTGCGTCCCGACCGGACACCAAGGCAGCGGCCGGTCGCCTTGTGGACGATACGGAAGCGCCAGGTGGCGTCGACCTTCGACGGCCCTTTGCCGCCGGACCAGGCGACGTCCCACTTCTGGTCGGAATGGCCGTCGCATTTGGCGACCACCACCGGCGCACCGTTGGCACCGCCGTTCTGGACATTTAGGCAGCGATCCTGCGGGTCATGGCGGATGGTGTCATCCGACCAGAAGGTGAAGCGCAGGTTCCCATGGGCCTGGCAGGGAATGGCGCCGAGCGCGCCGCCCTGTGGGTAGCTGTCGAGGCAGGCGGCGTTGTCGTTGGCGGCGATGTACATGTTGCGGAAATTGCGGTCGGGCGCGCCAGGCTTGGGGACGTCGCTCGCCACCTTCCATTTCTGGTTGGCGCCGTCGTGGCAACCGCCGAGGCGCAGCGCCTTGCCGTTGCCGCTTTCGACGCCCCAGAGGTCGACACAGCGCCCGCTGGAGATGTGTTGGATGCGGCCGTTGGCCAGTTTCCTGAATCGCATGCCGGGATGATCCGTGCACTTGTAGCCCCAGAGCCAGCCATCCTCTTGCGGATCCAGGCAGAGACCGTCGGCGCGCAACTCGCCATTGCCGGTCATGGTGAAACGCTGGTTCTTTCCGCCATGGCAATCCCAAACCTGCGCCTTGCGCGCGCCACGCTTGTTCTTGGTGCCCTCGCTGAAATCGATGCAGCGACCCTGGTGACCGATAATCACCACGTTCACGAGTGCGGAACCGCCCTTAGCCTGCGCCGCCAATTGCTGTTTCCGCTCCTGTTCCTTGCGCTCGGCCGCCTTGCGCCGCTCGATCTGGGCCTGGGCGGCGGCCAGGATGGCGGCCTGGATTTCCTTCTTGGAAACCGTCGCCACCGGCAGGTTCGGCGGTTCCGGCAGGGCGCCCGCCGCCGCCTCGACTTTCTCGCCTTTGATGATGGAGGTGATGGTCAGCGCCAGGTCGCGCAGGTCGGTCTCCAATGGCTTCGACAGGTTGACCTTGAGGCGCATGAAGTGGTTGGGCGAGTTCATGATGTCGGCGTTGATGTGGACGTCGGTCCTGGCCTCGCGGATGGACCCGGTGAACACCGCCTTCTTGACGACCAGGATCTTGGCGCCGGAAACGGCCTTGATAAGTTTGTTGGTCACGTCCTTGAAGGTGTTGTTGAGCCCCTCGGCGCCGGCCAACGTGATCTGCGCGCCGCGCAACGCCGTAATCGCGACCTCGCGGGCGACAACAAGCGGAGCCACCAGCGGATGCATGTCGAGTGGCACTTCGGCATTGGCGATATTGTTGAGCGCGCGTTGCGCCGCGTCGCGGACCTTGCGCGCACCGTCCAGGACCTTCTCCGCTGCCCATTCGGCCTTTTTGGCGCCCCACACGACGGCTCCCTTGAACGGGAACCAGCCGCGCCGCTCGATGCTGCGGCGTTTGTTGCGGAACCAATTGAACGAATCGCGCGCCTTGCGGAACAGCCAATCGGCATGGCCGAGCGTATCGGAAGCAGCGCGGATCAGGTTGCGGATGCGATTGAGATCGCGCCGTGCGTCGGCGCGCTTGCGCTCGATCAGGCTGTTGATGCCGCGCACCTTGTCCTCGGTTTTCTTCA
>Ga0070729_10006068_pt1 | contig 12103 bp, 7 predicted proteins | sample tdDd472_FD_66725 | JGI IMG/M metagenome (GOLD analysis project Ga0070729, IMG submission 66725) | Marine sediment microbial communities from the Atlantic coast under amendment with organic carbon and nitrate - tdDd47.2 | ecosystem: Environmental > Aquatic > Marine > Coastal > Sediment | place...
TTCGTTGGCACAGACCAAACTGATCCAACTAACTCCTGATTATCTCGATGAATATGTAAGGTCAAATAATGCCACCGTTTCGTATATGCAAAATGAGGAGCTGCAAATAGATATGGATGCAGAAAATCCTTTGGTGGAATTATATGCACCAGATAATTCTTGGGATTTAAGTACGAACTCAGCAGTCTCTTTTGAAGTAAGAAACATGGGAATTAAACCAATCCTGTTAAACGCTCATATCGACGATTACCAGTGGAATGAAGGTGTGCTTGCGCTTAATCCGGGCGAGACCAGTGTGATGAGAATCCTTATCAAAGGTTACCGCTTACCCGAGTCGCACCCCATGGCACGCTCATACGAGGGGATGTTTGGTTATCCTGGAGGATATTATTGGCACTGGATACCCACAGATGCGCAACATATTAAAAAGTTGAAACTATCATTGGTCAATACCAAAGCACTGGCAAGTATTGCAGTAAGCAAATTTGTGGCAGAAGGAGATTTGATGGCCAAATCCTACCAAGAGATACAACAAACGGCTTTTCCTTTTGTGGATCAATATGGGCAGTACATGCATAAGGAGTGGTCAGGTAAGGTACATGCTGATGATGAATTACAAGCAGCTTTTGAAAATGAGAAAGCTAATCTAAAGGCCCATCCATCCCCTAAGGATAGAAATAAATATGGTGGTTGGACAAAGGGACCAAAGTCACATGCTACCGGGCATTTTCGAGTGGAAAAAAATGAAGGAAAGTGGTGGATGATTGATCCGGAAGGATGCCTGTTTTGGTCACATGGTATTACTGGTGTTGCCAAGGCGGCAGCAACGACACAAGTAGCTGGAAGAGAAAAATATTTTTCACACATGCCTGATAAAACATCAGTTCTTTATCAATTTGCCAATACTAAAAACGGAGAGATTATAACCTACAACTATACCGGAGCCAATCTATATCGGAAATATGGTAGCAACTGGGAAGATGAAAAAAGTGACATGGCTCATCGTCGTTTGAGGAGCTGGGGCATGAATACCTTTGGTAATTGGTCGGATGAAAAGACCTACTTGCAACGTAAAACACCTTATACAGTCAGTGTTAATTTCAGGTGGAAGCGTGTTGGTGGAGAACTTAAGTTTCCCAATGTGTTTGATCCGAACTATAAAAGCAATCTGGAAAAGACCTTTACAAAGCATGCTGCCACCTGGGAGGATGATTACTGCATCGGTTATTTTGTGGATAATGAACTGCACGGCTGGGGCAAGATTGGTCAATTGGTGTTGCAATCACCAGCCTCCGATAATGCTAAAGTAGCGTTAGTCAAATTCCTGACTGAAAAGTATCAAAACATTGAGCAGTTAAATAAAGTGTGGGACAGTGATTATAAGTCTTGGAGGGCTTTATTGAAATCCACAAAGGAAGTTACTGTAAAAGCCGCAAGTGCCGACTTACTGGCCTTTGAAAAAACAATGGTCGACCTGTATTATAAGACTTGTCGTGATGTTATTAAATCTAAAGCACCGCATAAACTCTATATGGGCAGTCGTCTGCACAACCATTATTATCCTGAAGACCTGGGACATCAGCGATGGATTGTGCCCATAGCTGCTAAATATTGCGATATCGTCAGTTTTAACCGTTACCGTTTTGTACCTAACGACATGATATTTCATGATCTTAGCATTGATAAGCCCATTATCATTGGTGAGTTTCACTTCGGTGCACTAGACCGTGGAATGTTACACACTGGTTTACGCTCCGTGCAAAACCAGGAGCAACGAGGACGTGTGTATTATGAATACATCAAAGGCGCTTTAGAGAACCCTTACATCGTGGGAGCACATTGGTTTCAATATGGCGAGCAGGCAGTGACCGGGAGAGGTGATGGTGAGAACTATCAAATTGGCTTTTTAGATGTTTGTGATACGCCCTACCAGGAAACCATTGATGCCTGTAGGGAAGTTGGGGAGAAGATGTATGAATTGAGAATAAAAAAGTAATGTTTAAAGAGCTGTGAACTGCTTCAACTTCGTTGCGAAATTTAACTGAAATAGACTGGAGTTCGATACTGTTTATATGCTCTCAGTTAACATTAAGTCATATCGTAATAATGCTATTAGTCAAACTAGAATACCTATAAATATGAAAAAAATCAGTTCAATTTTACTGTTTTTGCTTTGTGTTTCAGCACTAGTTGCACAAAACGGAAATCAATCTGAGAAAAAAATAAAGGTGTTCATCCTTTCAGGTCAGTCAAATATGGTTGGTTGGGGGAATAGTACAGAATTGCCTGAAACATTGCGAGCAGGAACGGATAATAAATTGATGTTTGAAAATGGCTTATGGCAGAAGCTTATACCGTACAATCCAACAAATGAAAAACAAAGGAATCGTTTTGCGATGACAGAGTACTCATTTGGTCCTGAAATTTCTTTGGTAACGGAGATATCAAAAATATACCCTAACGAAACGATTGGGATTATTAAGAGTGCTACCGGTGGTACAGGCATACTGGCATGGTCAACCAATTGGACAAAGGAACAAGCTGACCGCACCAATGATGGGAGAAAAGGAGATTCGTATAAAGTATTAATCGATAAGGTTAAAGCGCACAAAAAGCGGCAGATATAGAAATTGTTGGCTTTTTGTGGCAACAAGGAGGGAAAGATATGACAAATCTATCACTGGCTAAAGAATATTACGACAATCTGAACGCTTTGGTAGCTGGAATAAGACGGGATTTAGACCTGCCTGACTTGCCTGTTTTTATTGGTTGTTCAGTAAGTGAAGAATCATTAAACAATATGGATACTTTACTAGCCACCGGTTCATCATCCTTTTTGTTACAAGCCGCAAAAGGGATATCCGTTAGTGTTGTTATTAGATGCAAATACATCGTTCAAAGCTTTTTCCTGTTGTACCGGGTTATTGGCTTATGACCGAACTATTCCATGTTGCATTGTAGTTGGATTTCCACAGTACAAATATGCAGACTTTGATAATGAAAATCTGGTGGTGAAAATGGATAAACTTTCAAATTTCTGTAGTCAAGAATTGTTGTCTTATCTTCAATCGAAATATAAAATTTCAAAAACAATTATCTGGGGACAAGGCTTCCAATCTGGGCTGATTACAAGTTATATGATTTATCTCCATCTTTAGGTTCAAACTGAGCTACTGCTAGATTCATATTTCTTATTTAAACTGTTATTGGTTTATGTCTAACGTTTTGCGATATGTTATCAATTGGGGCTTTTTCTTGTCTACTTCTAATTCAGTGTTAAACTCAAGAATAGCAATTGAAACGAGTATGCAGATAGTCAATTATAAGAGTTTTCTTTATTTTTAGTAGTTTTTACAATCGGGCAAAGTCTTTTGGGGTTTTTGTTATGCGGCCGGTCATTAGTTCGGGGATATTGTACGATTTTATAAACTTGTCGTAAAAATGCGGATCTTTTTGAGGCATGACGAATGGTTTCTTAGCTATCCCATTCTTATCAAGATATGCAAAAAATGGACGTGCGGTTAGGTTGTCAAGTCTCTTGGAGCTAAAAACTATCCAACGACTATTTTTCGACCAGGAGTGAAAACTTTCAGTATCGTCGCTGTTTACATTTTCCAGTTTTTTATATTCTTTCGTTTCGATATTGAGAAGATAAAGGTCTGACTCTTTATGCCATATTGTAAACATCCCATAGTCTGACATACAAAATAGTACATGTTTGCCATCAGGCGAAACTCTTGGAAAAGCAATGCTTTTTGTTATTGTGTCTGCATCGATTATTTTTTCTACCTGAGCAAATTTTTTCTTTTGGTTTTCATCAAACCCAATTCGCATCAACGAGTAATATATCTCATTAAATTTTGAAGGATGCTTGGCGGTGGCTCTCGTAAAGTAGAGGTGCTTGCCATCTGGAGACCAGGCGGGGAAGGTTTCAAAATACTCTTTTGTCCGTAGGGTGTCGTCCGAAAGTATACCATTCCCTTCAAGATCAAGTACCACCAGGTTCGATTCTGTATCGAAAACTTCCACATTTTTGTCGCGATGAGCATGGAAGGTTTGACCTACCTTATTGGTCGAGAAGGCAATGTATTTACCTGAAGGGTGCCAGGAAGGGTATGCTCCTGCGGAAATTGTATTTTTTGTTTTCGTATTGAGTTTTTTAAGTTGGTCGTTTATGCGGACAACGGTTCCTCCCATGGCAGCACGCATGTGAAACATCATGGTGTCGGGGCTGTTGTTGCAATAGGAGTGGCAATTCATGCAGTTTCCTTGTGAAAAGGTGTTTTCCATAATAGGGTACTGATTGAAATTTTCAAGATTTCGTTGATAGATCCCCATTTTATTCCACATTTCATAACCCGGATGAATGATGCGATATGACAAATAACTGTCAATACCTTCATTCGCTATGTGATTTGTGATTGTTGTATATTTTGTCCATTTATTATCGACTTTTAAATAGATATCAACATAGTAATTTGCTCCCTTGTTTTCATTGAGTAATTCTTTCCATTGGCTATGCGGTATGGAAATGTCGCCGTTTCTATTACCTATTTTTATTAAGTGTTGTTTGGGTTGATCATATATTTCAACATAATAAGCTTCTGCTTTATCCTTGATGTAAAAATTGAGTGGAGCAATGTTATAGGGAAGCGTTATATCGGTGTAGTCCGGGAAAATAGGTGCTACTTCACTGCTGTTTTCTACATTGGTTGGTTTAATAGTGCATGAACTAAAAAGCAGGATGGCAACTAATGATGTTGATATAAATAATAAATAAATTTTCATGTTTTCTGTTTTAAGGGGCAGATCCGTCTGGCTTTTAATTTCTTTCTATCATCAATCTGAAATCCTATCTTATAGGTTTTTTGTTTGTTACATTGAGGTAGTACCAGTATGTATTTCCAAAATCTTTTTTAAGAAACTTTTTTCGCCTGGTAATGTCATTATCTACTTTTGATAATTTCTGCGCAAATTGTTTGAAGGCTGTATTGGTTGTTTTACTGATTCTTTTGAGTTTAGGGCTATTTAGATTTTTGTCTTTTAAGATTACATGATAAACTAAAAGGGCCTCTTCATAGACTTTGGGAAGCTTGGAATTGTTCTTGAAATGTTTTGATTTCTGGTAATATCTGTAGAAGTCTGATAGATTATTTTCGAGTAAATAATACATCATTAGTATTTCCAATGCATCTTGGTTATCCGGATGCTCTACCAGTTTTTTTAGGTAGAGATCATGGCGATCGTTATTGTAAAGATAATCTTCGTCGGTGCGTAGTTTTATTTTGGATTGATATTCCGGGCAGGAAGCAACGCTATTGGTTTCGATTAAATTACGCCGTTTCTTTGCCCACTCTTTGGTGAAAAGTGTCTTTTCAAGTATCTGGACGTATTTTAATGCGCGTGAATTATGTCCGTTGATAAGATTTGTGTTTACAATAATTTTCAGGGCTCTTTCAGTGAGCCCATTTATAACCATTGATTCGTAAGCCCAGCGGTGGGCTTCGTTAAAATATCCCAATGTATAGTATAGTTCACTGTTCTTTATCATGATATCTTTTTCCTGTGTGGCTTTTAATATCATTCCGTCTACTCCTAGTGTTTGTGGTATGTCAAAAAATTTCTGGTTAAGTTGATTCGATTTTAGGAGGGCGTAGTTGTAATTGAAAATGGATAGTTTGTTGTTCTGGAAATCGTCTTCCATTAAACTGATTGCTTTATTCCAGTTTTGGTTATATATCGCCTCGTCCAATCTAATTTGTGTTGCAATGGTTGATTCATGGTTTTTGTACACTGTACCAACAATGATTAGAGCCATCGCTAATGTGACATATTTATTGTGTTTTCTTAGGTTACCCCATAGAATAGACAGTAACAGCATAGCCGCCAGAAAATATTTTAAGAGAATGATTAATTGAATATTGTCGAAGGCGGGTAAATAATTTAAATATGCATGTATGAGTGGTATGTCAATTAGAAATTGATACGTGATATATGGAAGGAGAACACCTGAAAGAAGTAGAGTTAGTGAGAGGATTATCTGCTTCTGTTTGATGAGAAGGATAGCAAAAAGCAGTGCAAATATCAACATGTAAGGGCCCGCCAGGTAATACAAAAAGACGTTGGCTGCCAAAATTCCGTACTTGTAATTTTTATGAGAGTATCTACTCAGTGCTTTTATTGTTATTAAAATGATAAGGATACTCAGCGTATTATAAATATCGAACATGTAATACATGTGGAGTAAGCCAATAAAAAGAGCCGGAACAAGAAATAGATGATTTTTTAGCTTAAAAATGGATTTAGTCAGGTAGGATATCCCCAGAGCGAGCAGGGTAATAATGAGAGCTCCCAAATATTTAAAGTGGAAGAAGCTAGTGATAAATGAAGCCGCAATTTTTATAATGCCTCCGGGAACTATCAAATATTCATTCAGATAATGAGTATCGAAGACAAATAATGAAGATTGATCCTGATAATAAAAAACATGTGACCAAAGTGTGCAGAAGCCAATAAAAAAGCCAATAAAAAAAAGGGCTGAAAATAGATCTCCTTTTTGTAGAATTTTTTTCATCGGTGATGTGTTAAGTTATATTTTTCGCTTATTAGATGCATTCTCTATTTTGTATTCAATTTCCAACAGGTTTGTAATGATAGTAATTTCTTTATCAAAATGAAATGGATTGAAAAATAAATCCAATCGTGTCTTAATTGATTTTAAAAGAGAGAAATAATTTATTTAAAGATCTCTTCTGGTGAATAGTACTTCTAATACCAGTTCATATCCACCTTTTACAGACGGATATTCCATTTTCAAGATGACTTTATCTGGTCCATCCTTGACAAAAGTCTGCACTAGTATAGTGTTCATAAAATAATATGCTATATCTGTAGCAGATTATTTGTTATGGCACGAAAGAAAAGAGGGGTTTTGCAACTTTCACAAGAAGAAAATTCAGTTATGCATGCATTTAGCACAAAGTAGAACGGAGTCTTCGGCTAAAGTCAATCGTTCAAGAATTATTATAGATTATTCTTCAGGAATGACTATTGCAAGTATTGTCCGAAAATACAAAACAAATAGACCACTGGTTGAAAGAACTGTTAACAAAGCATTGGCTTACGGTGCTCTTGCAGCATTAGATGATCTGCCAAGAAGTGGACGTCCTGCCAAAATAACTGATGATGCAAAACTCAAGGACTTAAAGCTTTTTGTAGATGGCCAACTGATTGAAGACAAAAAGACCACCAAACCTGAAGTGAGAATTAATACCTCACAAGCCAATTGGATGTCTATTGCAACCCAAGCGAAATCCTATAAAACAGATATAGTAAGTACTATGGGTATGAAAAATTATACCGGCTTGTTGGATGACTTTTCGATTTGGACAAGAGCGCTAAGTGATAACGAGGTTCTGAAACTTTATAGTGAAGGCCTGAAAGGTAAAGATGTACTTATGGTAGAAACAATAATCAATAATTAGCAAATTTGCGTTAAGCATTGTCAAGTTTGCGCTCATTAGTTATATACGCGGGGGTTATTTTTACGAGCTATAGAATTAAAGGTAATCTTATGCGAATTTTAAAAAAACTCTTCATTTTCATACTGCTTATTCCAACAGGGATTTTTGCAAAAAATTATTACATCAGTGCCGAGGGTAACGATGCCAATGATGGTAGTATGGAAAATCCATGGCTGACATTAGTTAAAGTATCAGAAGCTGCTGCCAATGATAATAACGGAGGCTTTATTCAAGCGGGTGATCAAATTCTTTTCCGAGCTGGTGATACTTTTGAAGGACAATTAGTCATTAATCGTTCGGGTACTATAGAAAATCCAATACTTATTGGTAGTTATGGTGAGGGTGAAAAACCTATACTGACAGGTTCAGGCAATATCCCCAATGGTGACTTTATCGAAGCTGTGAAATTAGTGAACACCAGCCATATTGTTATGGATGGCTTATGGATAAAAAATGACCGTAAGAATATAGGCAACATCAACTGGGGAACAAACTCTTCATTTGCCATTAAAGTGATCGCCAATAAGTGGGGGGGGATAAGTAAGGGGCTCACTTTCCGTAACCTTAAAATCACCGATGTTTTTGCCTATGATATGATGGACTGGGAAGGCAAGTTCACATTGGATTATTACAATGCTAAGGGTATTTTCTTTGATTCTGATGCCAATGAGGATGGGGTTGAGGTAGGAATTTACGATGTGTTGATAGAAGATTGTTATTTCTACAACCTGGGAAGCACGGCTATTAGTGCCAGGAACTTAAATTCTGCCAACAATCCTGTTAGCGAAGAAGGCCGAAATCGAAATTTTGTAATCCGAAACAACACCTTTGAGCAACTGGGTGGCGATGGCGTTGTGTTTGCCTCTGTTTGTAATGGACTGGTTGAGAATAATGAATTCATTGATTTAGGCTGGGGCGACCATACATCATCTACCGATAGATATTACGGCAGGGGTGAAGGCTGTTGGATATGGGATTCGCACAATATAATCGTTCAATACAATAAACAGTATCGGGCAAGCGGCTTTGGTGATACTTATGGTTCAGCCGGCCACATTGATTTCTATTGTAAGAATGCCATTTTTCAATACAATTATAGCGAAGATACCGAAGGCGGTTTTGTCGAGATATTAGGAGATTGTGTCAATAGTGTATTTCGTTACAATGTTAGTGTTAATGATGGGCATAGAGCAAATGGCCATCATCGATATACCATCTGGTTGTCAGGTTATGTGGGTAAAGAGATGACGCCAGTACCATCCGATGAGAGTTATATTTATAACAATACTGTTTATTTGGATGCTGCCAAGTGTCAACCTGATATAGAGATTTTTGCTGAGGATACATACATCTACAACAATATATTTTATGCCATAAATGGTGCTCAAATAGGTGCTGGTGGTGTAGGTATTGATATGCAAGATGGAGGGGAGCTAGTGGTTTCCAATAATCTGTTTTATGGAGATATAGCCTACGACTTTACAAAACTTGATAATAAGAAAGTTACGGGTCAAGATCCTTTATTTGTCAACCCAATATCGACAAATGGATATCTAGATGGATTTAATATTCAAATAGCAAGTCCGGCAGTAGATAAAGGAAAAAGATTTCCTGAGCCTGAATTTCCGATGGCAGGACAAGGTATTTTTAAAGATATAACCGCACATGCAACAATAGATGCCTATGAGAATCCAATTGATATTAAAAATATTATTCCAAACATAGGCGCCAGCAATGCGCATAATTCAAATATTGCCACAGACATTGAATCATTAAAGCAAGTGCAGACAATTTTTCAAATCTATCCTAATCCTGTCAACGAAGCACTGAGTGTGAGCTTCGATAATTCATCTGAGGATATCAACCTGACCATCTATTCAATATCAGGTAAAGTAGTTGATGTTGTAACGGAAAATTCAACATTTCAGAAGCTCCAAATTTTATTTCCTGCAAGTGTTAAAAATGGAATTTACTTTATAAGGATAGCTCAGGGAGATAATTTTCAGACAGAACGATTTATATTGTATCGATAAAAATAAAGCATAATATATCATGAAGAGTATTCTCATTATTAGCCTCGTATTATTACTAGCAGGAACCGCTTTAGCAAAGCTAAAGCCGGATTCAACAGTAATCTATAAAACCATTGGAGATGTTGAATTAGCCATGAACATATTCTTTCCTAAGGATCATGATATGGATGATAAAACACCTGCCATTGTATTCTTTCATGGTGGCGGATGGAAGGGTGGTGGACCCGATCACTTTTACGGGCAGTGTCAATATTTAGCATCCAGAGGTATCGTCACCATGAGTGCGCAGTATAGAACTGAAAATGCTAATGGAACTACCCCGGTTGAATGTGTGAAAGACGGTAAATCGGCCATGCGTTGGGTGTATTTGAATGCAGCAAAGTTTGGTATCGATAAGGATAAGATTATAGCTGGTGGAGGTTCGGCAGGTGGGCACGTTGCTGCTGCTACAGCTACTGTAAAAGGTTTTAATGAAGCAGGGGAGGATACGACGATTTCTTGTCGTCCAAAAGCATTGGTCTTGTTTAACCCGGTGGCCAATAATGGCCCTGAAGGTTATGGTTATAATAGAGTGAAGGATTTCTACAAAGAATTTTCCCCCTACCATAATCTAGACAAAAATACACCTCCTAACTTGATTATGTTGGGCACAGAAGATAAGCTATTTAAGCCTGCTCTCGCCAAGTCGTACAAAGAGAAGATGGAAGAGCTGGGACTACGATGCGATTTGATTCTATACGAAGGACAAGATCATGCCTTTTTCAACAAAGGTATCAGTACTGAAATGCATTATCAAACCATGCTCGATGCAGATGCCTTTTTATGCTCACTTGCCTATTTAAAAGGCAAACCTGCGACTATGGCTGAGATGCATGAGCGTTATACTAAAAAGCCAAACTTGCTAATTATTCATACCGATGAGCACAATCTCAGAACATTGGGTTGCTATCGAAATACCATGTCAGACGAGCAAGCATTAATGTGGGGAAAGGAAACGATTGTTGAAACACCACATCTTGATCGCTTAGCTAAAGAGGGCTTGTTGTGTGAGAATTGGTATGCTACTTCTCCCGTTTGTACACCATCAAGGGCTTCTATGATTAGTGGACTGTATCCAATTGCTACAGGGTCACATAAAAATGATCTTCCTTTAAAGGATGAGTTGGTATCCTTTGCTCAGATTCTTAAAGAAAATGGCTATGCAACTTCTTATGTTGGTAAGTGGCACTTGGATGGTGATGCAAAACCTGGTTTTAAACCGGCACGACAGTTTGGTTTCGACGATAACCGTTATATGTTTAACCGTGGGCATTGGAAAACACTGGGAGAGGATGAAAATGGTCCTAAAGTATTGGATAAGAAAAATTCTAAAGGGTTTGCTGCTTATGACCCTGAGATTGCCAATGAGGAATCCTTCACCACTGATTTTTTAGTGGATAGAAGCATCGAGATAATAGAGCGCGATAAAAGTAAGCCCTTTGCTTTGATGTTGTCAATTCCTGATCCTCATGGTCCTAACCATGTGCGTGCACCATATGATACCATGTACACGCACCTATTCTTTGAGGATCCTCGAACCATGCATCCTGATGAAAAGAATGTGCCGGGATGGCATAACTTAAAGGGCAAGAAGAATCGTGCAATGACCTTAAAGCAAGAACAGATGGCTCAATATTTCGGTATGGTAAAGTGCATCGATGATAATGTTGGCCGTTTAATGACCTACCTAAAAACCAATGGACTGGGTGAAAATACCATCGTCGTATTTACTTCCGATCATGGTGATTTGATGGGCGAACATGGCAAACACAATAAAGGCTTACCATACGAGATGTCGGCACGTGTGCCTTTTATATTAAAATATCCAGGCCATGTAAAGGCTAAAAAACATATTCGGAAAGCTTATACTATGGCTGATTTTACCCCAACTATTTTAGGCTTGATGAATGTTGATCATAGCGCTCAGACTTTTCATGGGATGGATGCATCCGCTGATTTTAAAGGAAGTGAGAAAGTGCTCTCAGAGGATCGTATTGTTTACATGACCAATGCTGCTAGTCGCTGGGTAGCAGCTGTTAATAATCAATACAAACTAGTGTTGTCGCCAACAGATAAACCTTGGTTATTCGATCTGGAAAAAGATCCGGATGAAGTAATCAATTTCTATAATAAGCTTGAATACAAAGACATTGCTGATAGGCTTACTAAAGAGTTATACAGGCAAATGGAACTTTACCAAGAGCCATTGCTTAAAGAAGGAACTATAAAATAATAGTAAGAGATGAAATACCTGCTATCGATCATATTAGCACTTTGTTGTTTTGGCTTATTTGCTCAAACTACTGGATCAGCATTTCAACCTTATAATACGCAGGGTGATAATTTAATCCACATATGCACGGCTGACTTTGATGAGGTTGGAGCAAAAGATTATGTGGTGGCAATGACAACAGAAGGTAAGGTAATAGCCTTTAAGCGTCCCGATCAAATAACAGATCAAAGTGCTGATAATCGCTTGTGGGAATATACCAATCTTCCTTCGATGGG
>Ga0070729_10006073_pt1 | contig 12087 bp, 5 predicted proteins | sample tdDd472_FD_66725 | JGI IMG/M metagenome (GOLD analysis project Ga0070729, IMG submission 66725) | Marine sediment microbial communities from the Atlantic coast under amendment with organic carbon and nitrate - tdDd47.2 | ecosystem: Environmental > Aquatic > Marine > Coastal > Sediment | place...
AACGTTGCACCGGAAGCCGCTGACGATGTGGCAACGGTGGATGAGGATGGCACCATCCTGATCGACGCGCTGGCCAACGACGCGGACGACAATGGCGACGCGCTGACCATCACGGCAATCACCGTTCCGGCCAACGGGACGGCAGTGATCGAAGGCAACCAGATCCGCTACACTCCCGAAGCCGATTTCAATGGCACCGATACGATCAGCTACACCGTTACCGACGGGAACGGCGAGTTAGACACTGCGCAGGTCACGGTCACCGTCAACGCGGTCAACGACGCCCCGGTTGCCATCGACGACACGGCCACGACGGACGAGGACGTTGCCGTCAATGTCAACGTGCTGGGCAATGACAGCGACATCGACGGCGATGCGTTGACTGTGGATTCGGCCAGCGCCGCAAACGGTTCGGTGGTGATCGAGAGCGATGGCTCCCTCACCTACACGCCGGATGCCGATTTCAGTGGCACTGACACGATCAGCTACACAACAAGTGACGGTGATCTGACCGATACGGCAGAAGTCAGTGTGACGGTAAACGCGGTCGCCGATGCCCCGATCATCGAGGCAAGTACACGTGTCACTGCCAGTGACGAGATACTGGTCAACACGACTCAGGCCGGGGATCAGGATCATCCCGCTGTGGCTGCACTCGCGGATGGCGGCTACGTCGTTGTCTGGGATCAGGGCGCAGGCAGTGTCACCGAATCGGGTCGCGATGTCCTGTTCCAGCGGTTCGATGCCGGCGGGCAGCCTGTCGGCAGCGAGACCGAAGTCACAACCAGTGATGGCACCAACTGGCTTGTGACCGTCGAAGGGCGACAGGATGGTGGCTTCATCGTTGCCTGGACTGCCGAGCAGGCCAGCGACATCCTTGTGCAGATATTTGACGCAAACGGAGTTCCGAACGGAGCGCAGTTCGTCGCCAATTCGATCACGGCCAACGAGCAGCGTGTTCCTGCAGTCCAGGAATTGCCCGACGGCAGCTTCATCGTTGCATGGCGAAACAAGATCAACCTGAACGATACCGAGGTACGGCTGCAGAAATTTGCTGCGGACGGCACACCAGTCGATGGCGAAATTCTGGTCAACGAGACCGGTGACCGGGCAGGAAGCCCTGACATGACCGTCCTTCAGAACGGTAATCTGCTGATCAGCTATGTCGTCGTCGATGCCGGAGATGCCGATGTTGCTGCGAAGATCCTCGATCAGGATGGCAATGTGGTTGTCGGCGAGTTCCGGTTACATCCTCCATCGACCGGCGTGCAGGTGAAGAATGCTGTCAGCGCCCTGGCCGATGGTGGTTTCGTGGCCACCTGGGCCAGCGACGATGGCGACGATTTCGGGATATTCATGCAGCGTTTCGATTCCGGCGGCAACACCATCGGATCGGAAAGCCTGATCAATGATGTCATTGTCGGCGAGCAGAATTCGCCCAATGTCGTCTCGCTGCCGAATGGCGATATTCTGGTTACATGGACGCACGCGGATACCGCGTCCGGTGGCGATGTCAGTGGTCGACTCGTGGACCCGGATGGCACGCCATTGTCCGAGGAATTCCTGCTGAACACCACCATCGCCGGAGAACAGAGCTCGGACACCGGTGATTTCGTTGCCGACAAGCTGGCTGTCCTGAATGACGGTCGGGTGGTGTCCGTCTGGCAATCAAGCACCAACGATTCCGAACCGGACTCGATCATTGCCCGGGTCTTCTCCCTATCCGGTTCCGAGCTTGACACGGTTGCGCTCGAAGACCAGGCGATCCGGCTGCCCCTGAATGTCGAACTGAGCGACACGGATGGTTCGGAAACACTCGATGATATCGTGATCTCCGGCGTGCCCACGGATGCATCCCTTTCCGCGGGCATTGACCTGGGGAACGGGGACTGGCGTCTCGTGAAAGCCGACCTCGCCGAACTCGATCTGATTCCGGCGGCAAACTTCAATGGCGAGATCAGTCTGGTAGTGACCGCGACCAGCCGAGAAACAGGCAACGGCAGTCTGGCAACCAGTTCAGAGTCATTCACGATCACCGTCGACGCCGTCAACGACGCCCCGGTCGCAGCCGACGACACGGCCACGACGGATGAGGACGTTGCCGTCAATGTCAACGTGCTGGGCAATGACAGCGACATCGACGGCGACGCGCTGACAGTCACCGCAGCCAGTGCCGACAATGGTTCGGTGGTGATCGAGACTGACGGTTCCCTGACCTACACGCCGGATGCCGACTTCAACGGCGCGGACACGATCACATACACCATCAGCGATGGTGATCTGACCGACACCGCTGAGGTTGCGGTCACGGTCAATCCGGTCAATGACGCGCCGGAGATCGATGCGGGCGGGTCGGACGTGTCGTCGGATCTGACGGTTGGCTTCACGCGGGCGCAGACGCTGGATGCGAGTGACCTGCTGGCAAACTACGTCAACCCGTTCCGTAGCGCAGTCGTTGTCGACGAAGGTGCGCTGGACGTACTGCATGTGAGTGCGCGGCCCGGCAGCGGGTTCGACCGCACGGTTCTCGTGGAGATCCCGCTGTTCTCGGTCGGCGAACTGGATGCCGACGCACGTGTGACCATCAACATCGATGGCCTGATCCAGCGCGTCGGAAGCGACCAGGATATCCTGTTCGGCGTCCGCGACACCGATCAGCACCTGTCGTTCTTCTCCTCCGATGGTGGCACCGGGCTGCTGCTTGCGGATGCACTGACCGGCAACGGTCCGTTCGGCATCGCTTCGCCCGACAACCCGCCCCTGACGGACCGGACCGTCCCGAGCGGTTCCCAGGTCGAGGACTTCACGCTGCGCGTCGACCTGGACGATGATACCGACCGCATTACCCTGGTCGAGGGCAATGGCGCATCCATCAACGTCGCCGGCGATCCGGGCCTGTATATCGATGCCCAGGACGCGGTTTCGATCATCATCGGCTCGGATCAGTTCCACGAGGTCTACGAGATCGTCAGTCTGGCCTTCTCGGCTGAGGTTGACGGGCTGATCGACAGCGGCAGCATCACCTTCACCGATGTTGACCTGGGGGATACCCATTCCGCCGCAGTGACCAGTGTGTCGACGACCGGCGACACCAATGGCATCGCCACCGCGACGCTCGCGGGCTTCCTGACCCTCGGCGCGGTGACCGCCTCCTCAGCCGGTTCGACCGGGGCTGTCGACTGGTCCTTCGCGGCGGCCGATGACCTGTTCGCCTATCTCGGTGCCGGCGAGAGCCTGGAGCTGGCGTATACGGTCGCGGTCGACGACAATGCGGGCGGCACTGACAACGAGACGGTGACCGTCACCATCAATGGCCGCAACGACGGCCCGGTCGCTGCCGACGACGTGGCAAGCGCCGACGAGGATACGGCAACCAGCATTGCGGTTCTGACCAACGACAGCGATGTGGACGGAGACACCCTGACCGTCACCTCTGCCATCGCGAACAATGGCCAGGTCGTCATCGAGACTGATGGTTCCCTGACCTACATCCCGGACGCCGACTTCAATGGCTCCGACACCATCAGCTACGTCATCTCGGATGGCGAACTGACGGACACGGCGCAGGTCACAGTCACCGTCAATCCGGTCGCAGACCGCCAGACGGTCAGTGGTCCGGTCGATGCCGGATCGGTCGATGACGCTGACGCGCCGGTGGCCATCGACCTGCTGGCCAATGCCTTTGATGCCGACGGCGATGATCTGGACGTCCAGGGCGTGACCGTGACGTCGTCCAATACGGGCCGCACCGTTGTCTTCACGGTGGATCAGGAGACCGGGGAACTGGTGGTCGATCCCATCCAGTTCGGCGACCTTCTCGATGGTCAGAACGAGACCATCACCATTGACTATGCCGTCTCCGATGACAGTGCCGACTTCACCGACAGCATTGGCTCGCCCAACGTGCCGAACGGCGGCGTCACCTACGTGATCGACTTTGACGACAACTCGACCTTCACCTTTGTCCGGTCGAGCGGTCCGTTCCTGCCAGTGGCGCAGGAACCGGTGAACGGCGCCTATCTGCACCTGAATCCGAACAATGGCTTCGGCGGCAGCGTCACCGTCAGGACCTTCCTGGACGGCGTGGAGACGACGCGCGATGCCTCCGAACTCACGTTCGAAAACTATGGTGGCAGCGTCAATGGCGGCGGGTTCTCGGGCGCCTTCTCGAACAGCACCATCGACTGGACGGTGCATGATCTGGAGACGGCGGACGGCGAACGCTGTGTGTCGATCCGGCTGGAAGACATCAGCCATTTCACCGACGATGGCCTGACCGTCGCCTCCGCCAATTTCCTGGTCACGACCGACGTTGCAGCGCAGGCGACGCTGGAGGTCGCGGGTGTTACCCGCATCCTCTTCACTGACGGGGACGACACCGTTGACCTGAATGACTTCGCGGGGGTTGCCGACGACGGCAACGTCAGTGACGCGGGCGATGGTCGCGATATCGTCACCCTGCCCGACAACGCCACCGAGGCGGCGGAAGCGGGCTTTGTCGTCGGCCAGACCTTCTTCGGCGGGACGGGTGAGGACAATATCACCGGTGGCGGCCTGGATGATGTCATCGACGGCGGTGACGACAATGACATCATCCTGAGCGGTGCGGGCAACGACACCATCTTCTCCGGCGACGGCAACAATTTCGTCCGTGGCGAGACCGGCGACGACAGCATCATCGGCGGTTCCAGCCGTGACTCCTTCTTCGGCGATGAAGGCAATGACACGATCATCGGCGGCGGCGGGCGCGACACCCTGCGCGGCGGCGACGACAACGATTCCCTGTCGGGCGACGCCAAGGCGGACGACCTGTTCGGCGGCAATGGCGATGACACGCTGTTGGGCGGCGACGGCTTCGACGAACTGTTCGGCGAAGCGGGCAACGATCTGCTCCGCGGCGGGACTGTCGGTTTCGCTGACGGTGACGACACCCTGGTCGGTGGTAGCGGTGACGATACCCTGATCGGCGGTAACGGTGACGATGTGTTCATCTTCAGCACCGGCGATGGTGCAGATCAGGTTTCCGACTTCACTGCCGGCGCCGGGACGGAAGATGTGCTCGACTTCTCGAGTGACGCATCAATCACCGGCACTGCGGATCTGACGTTCAGCGACGATGGTGCTGGCAACACCACGGTGGGCTATGGGGCGAGCGATCTGATCACCCTGATCGGTGTCGTGCCGGGTACGCTGGACAGTGACGACTTCCAGTTCTGATGCGGAGTCCGGTGATGACCAGTACGCGCAGAGCATTGTTTCGGTTTAGGAAACCGGCAGGTGGTACAGTAGAGTGATCAACCGCAGGTCGGATCGCCATGATACGGATCCGAACCACCCCTGCGGATACGGAGAGGAACCGGGGAAGCGCCATGCGGCCTGAGCCACTGGACGATGCGAAGTCAGCCCTGCGAACGGGATTCGCGATCATCGGGCTGGTCAGCTTTGCGACCGGCCTGCTGATGCTCGCCAGCCCGCTCTACATGCTGCAGATCTATGACCGGGTGCTGTCGACCGGCAATTCCGACACCCTGATCGCCCTCACCGCCATGATCGTCGCGGCACTGGTGACCTATGCCGCGCTGGAGGGACTGCGGACCCTGGTCGCGCAGAAGGTCGGTGTCTGGCTGGAGGAACGGCTGGGCGCACCCGTACTGGTCAGCGCTGTCAGTCAGGCGCTGCAGCGGTCGGGCGGGACGGCGCAGGGCCTGCGCGACATCACGACGGTGCGCGGCTTCGTTGGTTCCCCCGCCATTTTTCCGCTGTTCGATGCGCCCATGGCACCGCTGTTTCTCGTGGTGCTGTTCATCATGCATCCGGCCCTCGGCTTCGTGGCGCTTACGGGGGCAATCATTCTCTTCGGCCTCGGGCTGCTGAACGAACTGATCACCCGCAAGGCACTGCGGGAGGCTTCGGGTGCTTCCAGCAAGGCCTGGAATTCGGCCGATGCCACCGTGCGCAATGCCGACGCGATCATGGCCATGGCCATGCTGCCCGCCCTCGCCCGTCGGATGGAGACCCACTCGGCCGCCTGGCGGGCGCTGCAGCGACGTGCCGGGGGTCGCTCCGGCATGCTTACCGCCATCGCCAAGGGAACGCGGCTGCTGCTGCAGTCCGCCATCCTGGGCACCGGCGCCTGGCTGGTACTGGGTGGCAACCTGACTCCGGGCATGATGATCGCAGCCTCCATCATGATGGGCCGCGCCTTGGCCCCGGTGGAGCAGGCCATTACCGCCTGGCAGGGGCTGATCAATGCCCAGGCCGCATGGGGACGCCTGAAGGGTGTGCTCGCCGCGCGTCCCGACCTGGGCCGAGGCACGACCCTGCCCCGACCGGAAGGACGGCTGCAGGCGGAGAACGTCGTCTATCAGCCGGAAGGTGCGACGGCCCCGGTACTCAATGGCATCTCCTTTCGGATCGAACCGGGGACAATTACCGGTGTCATCGGTCCCACCGGCGCAGGCAAGAGCACTCTCGCCCGGTGCATCGTCGGCTCGGCCCGGCCCCAGCGCGGCACGATCCGGCTCGACAGTGCCGACATGAATGGCTGGGACCCGCTCGACCGGGGTCAGCACGTCGGCTACGTGCCGCAGGATGTGGAGCTGTTCGACGGCACGGTGGCGGAGAACATCGCCCGCTTCACGGAGGCCGATGACGCGGCGATTGTCGCCGCAGCACAGCTTGCCGGTGCCCACGACATGATCCTGAAGCTGCCGAACGGCTACGGGACGGAGATCGGCGACAGTGGCGCGCGGCTGTCCGGCGGGCAGCGGCAACGGCTGGCGCTGGCACGGGCCGTGTTCGGCAATCCGCGGCTGCTGGTGCTCGACGAACCGAACGCAAGTCTCGACGCCGCCGGGGAGGAGGCTCTGGTCCGGATGGTGACCCATCTTGCGGAACAGGGTTGCACGGTCCTTCTGGTGACCCACAAGCCAAGCATCATCCGCTCCGCCCACAAGGTGATGGTGATCGAGGATGGGCGCGTCAGCAAGTTTGGCGACCGTGACGAGATCGTCGCCCGCCAGACCGCGCGAACCGGGACCGATGCGGCGGCGCGCGCCAATGTGCGGGTCGTGCCCGGTGGCTCGGCGGGCAACTGATGAACATGAACCGTGGCGGGCAAGCGGGGGACAACCCGGTGGCGGATGATCCGCTGGACCCATCGCCGCCCCTGCGACTGGGACGGCTGCTGGCGGCCATCGCGCTGGTCGTTGGCGTCTTCTTCATCGGTTTCGGCGGCTGGGCTGCCTTCGTGCCGATGGAAAGCGCTGCAATCGCGCCCGGTACCGTCATCGTCGAAAGCAACCGCAAGACCATCCAGCATCTGGAAGGCGGCATCGTCGCGGAGATCCGGGTCAATGACGGCGACCGGGTACAGACGGGAGACGTGCTGCTGGTCATGCGCGACGCCCGGTCCCAGTCGGAACGGGAACTGCTGCGCGGTCGGCTGGCCGCCGCCCTGGCCCAGCGCTCCCGCCTGAAGGCGGAACGTGACGGACAGCCGGACCTGACGTTCGATCCACGGATCGGCAAACTGCTGCCCGACGAGGCAGCGCGCGCGACACTGATCGATGGTGAGCGGACCGTGTTCCGGGAGCGGGCCAACTTCCTGGCCAGCCAGACCGCGCTGAACCGCCAGAGTGTCCGCGATCTGGAGCAGCAGATCACCGGCCTGCGTGACGAGATCGCCGCCGCCGACCGTCAGCTGGGCCTGATCGCGGAGGAGGAGACGGGCCTCGCCAGTCTGGTGGAAAAGGGATTGGCCCGGCGCCCTGCCCTGCTGCAGTTGCAACGCGAATCCGCCAACCTGTCAGGCATCCGCGCCGGCCACGTCTCCGACATCGCCCGCGCCCAGCAGCAGATCGGAGAGGCGGAGCTGACCCTGGTTGATCTGCGTACCCGTTTGCTGAATGAGATCGTGGCGGAGTTGCGCGATACGGAGGCGGAGATCGCGGACCTGTCAGAGCGTCTGTTCGCGGCGGATGATGTCATCCGCAGGACGGAGGTGATCGCCCCCGTGGACGGCATCGTGGTCAACAAGCGGGTCTTCACCACCGGCGGAGTCGTGGCCCCGGGTGCGCCCGTGCTCGACATCGTGCCGGTGACCGACTCCCTGACGGTGGAGGCACGGGTACAGCCCAACGACATCGACGTGGTTCACGCGGGTCTGAGTGCCCGGGTCCGCATCTCCGTCTTCCGCATCGCCGAGAACCCGATCCTGAGCGGCACGGTGCAGACCGTTTCCGCCGATGCCCTGATCGACGAACAGACCGGCGCCAGCTTCTATCTCGCCCGTATTCAGCTGGGAGACCTCTCGGACCTGCCGAAGGATGCCGTGCTGCAACCCGGCATGCCCGCCGAAGTCATGATCGTCACGGGAAAGCGCACGGCCCTGGATTATCTCGTCGAGCCGATCCGCATCACCCTGAACCGGGCACTCCGGGAGGGGTAACCCCTTCCCCCGCCCGCAGGGCGGAGGCATCCGGCAATTTGCCTACCGCACCACCATCACCGAGATGTCGGTGTGGGCGGCCAGATGGCCGGCGTTCGACGAGATCACATGCTCGAGGAAACCCGGAACATGGGAAGCCATCACGATCAGATCGGCTCCGATATCGTGCGCAACCTCGTTCAGCTTGTCGTCCAGATCGATGGACGGATCATGGGAAATCACTGACCTGGCGGCGAAGCTGACGCCCCTGGCGGCGGACTGAGCCTCCGCGAATGCCTCAAGCTTCTGTGCGAACTCTTCAGGCGTATGCGCAACGGAACTCGGCGAACCGGTCGTGACGCCGCAGAACGTGACTGCAGCCCCTTCCGTCTCGCTCAACCGCGCCGCGACGCTGATCGCCTTGTCGAGCTTTTCCTTATGACCCAGATCAACGGGTACGAGAATGGACCTGAACATGGCGTCCTCCGTGACTTGTTTTCGACCCGACGGTCGGGCCGCTCACGGTTTCAACTGTCTCATATCCGAATCCGGGCATTCCTGACCCAGATCAAGATTTCCAGGATTCTTGCCAAAGAGACTGTTCCGGTCGACCACGTCCGACCGAAGTGCCTTTCGCGACACGCAGACATGCCCGACATGTGGCTGACGGACGGAAAAGTACCCTCTCAGGCACGCCGGAAAGACATCACCTGCCCGGCCAGCTTTTCCTGCGATCCATGCCACGCGTAGGCCAGCAATGCCGGCTCATGATCCGCAACCGTGATCCGGTGACGATGGTCCGGCGGATTGTAGATCAGCGATCCCGGCGCATAGACGCCCTGGTGGTTCTCGCTGACCGAGCCTGAAAGACAGACGTAGCTTTCGGTTATGCCGTCGTGGGCATGCGCCGGATAGGTGCAGCCGGGCGCGAACAGCACCAGTCCCAGTATCACCTGCTCCGTGATCACCGGGCCGGACGGCCCCGTGATTTCCGCATAGGCGTACTTCTGCGACAGCCCCTTCGGCATGCGGCCATAACCATACTGCCAGCTCAGCGCATCCTGCACGGCCATGATCGCCCGGATACAGGACGCATGGCGTTCTGCCAGCCCCTCGTCCAGTGCCCGCCGCATGTGACCGACGACAGGCTTGCGCTCCGGCAGCGGAAAGGTCATCGCCACATTCGCCTGGATCACCTTGCTGATGGCTTCACGCACCGCGCGCTGATGCGTCCGGATCTTCGAACTGCCGCCCGCCGACAGGAACCGGTAGAGCTCATAGTACTCACGCAGCAGATAGACCCAGTCAGGCCGCTGGGCGAGGCGGATGTTGTCTTCGGCAGGGTTCGGAGTCTCGGGAGTCATGCTGCATTCACCTGCGAGAGCTTGATTGCAGTCATTTAGGCCCTGAGCGCCGCTGTTCCCATCGAAAAATGATCAGCGCCTGCAGGATGCGGACCGGCAGCCGCCGTTAGTCCGATACCTGAAGCAGTGCCAGCGCCGCCTGCAGTGTGGCGGTCCTGTCTCGGTCGGACCGCAGCGTCTGCCAGCCTGGGACCTCTCCGATCTTCGGCTGTCGTCGCATCACCTGCAGGTCGGCATCGGAAGCATCCATGCCCCGTCTGGAGATACGTTCGGCCAGGGTCCCTTCCGCGCCGACAAGCCAGAAGCCCTGGAACGCCGCGCCGTTGTCGCGCGCGATGGACTGCGCAATGTCACGCTGCTCCGGTTTCAGCATCGTCGCATCGACAATGACACTCGCCCCCGCTTTCAGCGCCCGCCCGGCATCATGCGCGAGCCTGCGATAGACGGCAGCCGTTACCTCCGAGCGATAGGCATCCGTCCCCAGTGTCTCGTCGGGGCGGCAGCCGCGCATGCGCTTGCGGATCTCGTCCGTGCGCAACACGACCACATCCGGTGCCGGGGCGATCCGGGGTGCCAGCGCCTGGGCAAGTGTCGACTTGCCGGTGCCGGAGCGACCGCCGATCGCGATGACCCGCGGGGGTCGGGGTTTCGCCAGAAGATCCCCGGCGAGTGCGAGATACTCTGCCGCCCCGGTCTGGCCTGAAGGCGACAGCACGCCGACCAGGGCCCGTACCGCTGCACGCGCCGAAAGGAACAGCCGCAACGCGGGCATGTCCGCATAGTCGCGCGTCGCCACGAGGTATCGGCTCAGGAAGACAATCGCCGATTCATCCTCGCCACGATGGCGCAGGTCCATCAGCGCGAAGGCCGCGTCATAGAGCACATCGACGTGGCTGAAACGCGGCTCGAACTCGATGGCGTCGAACAGCACCACCTCGCCCCGGAAGCGACAGGCATTGTTCAGATGCAGGTCGCCGTGACCGTGACGAACGGCACCCCGACGGGCCCGTGCCGCCAGCCTGGGCGCCAGCGCCCCGGCAACCGGGATCACCCTTTCGCGCCAGCGCCCGAAAGCGGCACGGAGCCCGTCAGGCACGGCATGGTCGAGGTTGGCGATCAGATCATCGAGCGTCGTCGCAAAGGCGTCCCGACCTGATTGCGGGCGCACGACCTCGGCGGAGAGATGCAGGCCCGCCACGGCATCAGCGAATTCCCGGACGGTCTGAAGATCCAGCCTGTGTTCCACCGCCATCCGGTCCAGCAGGTCCGCCTGTTCGAAACGGTGCATCCGGACAAGGTACTCGACCGGCGCTGTCGGGGGACCGAGCCAGAGTTTCCCGTCCCGGGCATTGACCGCCACGACGTCGAGATACATCGCCCGCGCCGTCCGCGCATTCACCACCAGCTCGGCCTCGCAGGCTGCCTTGCGCTGCTCCAGGGTGCTGAAGTCCACGAAGTCGAGACTGACAGCCTTCTTCATCTTCCAGGCATACGCGCCAGCCAGGAAGATGTGAGATATATGCGTCTCGATATGCTCGACGGTTTCACCACCGTGCGTGTCGGACTGCATCATGAATGCGACGGAGGCCGCCTGGTCCGGTTCAGGGGCTGTCATGGTGCCCCTCACCGCACATCAGAACGGCAGCTCCGGAGATCCGCCCGTCCCTGAGCGCCGACAGTGCCGCGTTCGCATCCTCCAGAGCATATCGCGTCACCTCGGTGCGGATGCCGGCCTCGGCCACCGTCCCGAAGAAGTCCGTCGCATCGGCCCGGGTCAGATTGGCCACGGAACGGATGACGCGCTCACCCCAGAGGTCCTGATAGGGAAAGCCGGGAATGTCCGACATGTGAATGCCGCCGCAGACGACGGTTCCCCCCTTCGCCACAGCCCGCAGGGCAACAGGCACAAGCGCGCCGACGGGCGCGAAGATGATCGCGGCATCAAGTGGCTCCGCAGGAGTCTCGTCCGATCCATCGGCCCAGACGGCGCCGAGCTTCCGGGCCAGATCCTGGGCATCGGAATCGCCAGGCCGCGTGAAAGCGAAGACCTCGCGCCCCTGCCAGCGCGCCACCTGCGCCACGATGTGGGCAGCGGCGCCGAACCCGTAGAGCCCGAGCCGTTTCGCATCACCGGTCATGCCCAGCGACCGGTGCCCGATCAGTCCGGCACACAGCAGCGGCGCGAGATGCGCCGGGTCCGCAGCATCAGGCAGTTTCACCACGAAGCGGGCATCCGCAAGGCACTGTCCGGCGAACCCGCCATCGCGCGTGTAGCCGGTGAATACGGGCGTATCG